>Ga0247835_1001626_pt1 | contig 26810 bp, 20 predicted proteins | sample LaCtaG_3_FD_189912 | JGI IMG/M metagenome (GOLD analysis project Ga0247835, IMG submission 189912) | Freshwater microbial communities from meromictic Lake La Cruz, Castile-La Mancha, Spain - LaCruzMarch2015_13.5m | ecosystem: Environmental > Aquatic > Freshwater > Lake | place: Spain: Castile-La... | reverse complement strand
AAACGCGGGCTCGGCTTGCAGAAAGTCCGCCACCGCCTTGGGGTTTGCGCAGTCGCCGGGTTCGGCGCCGATCAGATGGATTACCGCCGCGCAGTCGCGCACATAGTCGCCAACCTTGCGCACGGTGTCGGTGTCGTCGCCGGGCTGGCGGAAGACCTCCTGCCACTTGACCTCGCAGTCGGCGCGGACCAGTTGCCGGGCCAGGTGGTCGCGCAGCCCCGCAAAGGGTGCGCCGGGGTGTTGGAACTCGCGCGAGGCGCAGGAGATAAAGACGCGGTTGTTGTCCGACATGTCGTGACGCCTCGCGTGATCCGCGGCCGGGTGCGCGGCTGGTGCCCCTGGATGGGCCAGTGTAAGGGTTTGCCGGCCGGGCGACTACGAGCACCGTGCAGTATTGCCACCGCGGCGGCGAAACCGACGTTGGCGTTGCGCGCGACCGGGTAGGGTTGTCGGACGTTCCTGAAACAGACGATGAAAGAGGGAATCGGTGTGCATGGGGCAATCTTAATCCAACCCAGGGACCAGTTGGCTGGCCTCCCGCTCGATCCGGGCGATCAACTCTGCCATCGGGTAGGCGTCGGCGGGCAGACCGCGGGCCTTTTGGTAGCCCGGGCGGATGCCCGCGAGGCTGATCCGCCATCGTGCCCGCCGGCGCAATGGCCCAACCGTCGGCGGCGGTTCGCCCTACGCGCCAAAGGGGCGCCCCCACCGCTGCCTGGCCGGCAGCGCTTGCGCTCCGTGTCGGGTGGCCGATGACGACGCAGACCATCCGAACCTTCTGATCTGAACGCCGCGCGTGCTACGCTAGGCCGATTCAGATGGGAATGAGGAGCAACCATGGCAAGCACGTCCATCTCACAGCCGGTCGCCAAGACCCTCAGCGTCGTCGATCTGGTCGGGGAGACACTCAAAGGACGTATCCGCATCCCCGAGTTTCAAAGACCACTGCGTTGGCAGTGGGAAGACGTGCGCCGATTGTTCGACAGCATCGTCAAGGGTTACCCCATCGGCAGCGTGCTGTTGTGGATTCGGCCGGCGCCGGAGGCGGCTATTCGCCTGGGCGGGCTGCGCATCCCCTCGCGGCAGTTCGATGATGGCTGGTGGGTCGTCGATGGTCAGCAGCGTTTGACCAGCCTCGCCAACGCACTCTCCGAGGAAGGCTCGCGCGATGATCGATTCGCCCTCGCCTATGACTTGGAGCAGCAGACCTTCTGCCATCCGAGCCGAGAGGACCTCGGGCACATTATCCCCCTGGCTGTCCTCTTCGACCTCCAGCGGCTGATTCGCTGGTTCACCAAGGAGCATCCGGAGGCCGGCGAGCGTTTGGACGAGGCATCGCGGGTCACGAGAGCGATTCGTGAGTACCAGGTTCCGGCTTACCTGGTGAGTCAGGAGGAGGAATCGGTCCTGCGCGATATCTTCGACCGCATGAACAACTACGGCAAGCGTCTGAGCCGCGCCGAGGTATTCGCCGCTCTGCATCCCGCGCAGGGAAGTAGTCTGGAGCCCGCGTCGCGCTTCCAGCAGATCGCCGAGTCCATTGACGCCGAGCGCGGTTTTGGGCTCGTGGATGATGACACGGTGTTGCGATCCGTGCTCGCCAGACGTGGCGGCGATGTGACCCGCGATATCCGGGTCGAATTCTTGGAAAGTACCCAGGCGGCACGCGATTTCGGCCGGGAACAGGCAGAAACAACCTATTGGGAAGGGGCAATGGCCCTCTCGCGAGCGGTGGCCTTCCTGCAGGAGGACGCGGGCGTCCCGCACTTCGCTTTCCTGCCCTATCGCTATCTACTGGTGGTGCTGACCCGCTTCTTTGCCCACTTCCCGGAGCCCGAGCCACGCAATCGCATCCTCCTGCGCCGCTGGTTCTGGCGTGCGGCCATGGTTGGTCCGGGTCCATTCACTTCAAGTTGGACCAACGCCATGCGGACCCTTGCGACACGCATCCGCACGGACGACGAAAGCGGGTCTGTCCAGCGACTCCTGGCCTCTCCTTTCGACTCAACCCTTCGCCTCCCGCCGCTGACCGGATTTCGCACCAGTGCCGCCGCGAGCCGCATCGTACTGTCCGCCCTGTGGGCGCTCCGACCCCGCTCCCTGTTGACCGGTCGGCCTTACGATCGCAGCGACCTTGCCGAGTCTATGCGACCCGAAGGCACGCCCGCCGTCATCGCACGGCGCATCCTGAATCGCGCACCGAACGACCAACTCGCCTGGGCAGCGAATCGCATCTTGGTGCTGGATCCGGAATTGCCGGGTACGCCGGCCGACTTGCTGGTCTCCCCGCCCTTGGAGCGGGAAAACAATGCGGCCGAATTCCTGGCCTCCCATGCCTTGGACGACACGCTGATCTTTGCCCTTGCACAGGGTGACAAGACCGCCTTCCTCAACACGCGGCAGCAACGCCTGGCGGAGATCGTCCGCACCTTCCTGGAGGCGATGGCCGAGACCCAACTGGAGGACACGCCCCCCTTGGACAGCCTCGATCTCGACGATCCGGACGAGGACCGTGATGACAGCCTCGCGTGAAGAACAGTTCTGCGTCTACCTCCATGAGCGGCTGGTCGGCCACTTGGTGAATCGCGTCCTTGCCGAGTGGCCGGTGGCGGCGACACTACTTGCGGACCGGCCCGAACTCTGCCGCCCCATCGAGCGGATGATCAGAGAACGGGCCGCGCAACTCCTCATGAGGCGCTGACCCTCCCCTCACGGTTGTCCCATCACGGGATTGATCAGCCCGCGGCGCCACGGACCTTAACCCGAGGACGCCGCGCACTGGTCCCGGTCAGCCCAGATTCTCGAAGATCGCCGCGATGCCCTGACCGCCGCCGATGCACATGGTGACCAGCGCGTACTTGCCGCCGATGCGCTGCAGCTCATACAGGGCCTTGGTGGCGATGAAGGCGCCGGTGCAGCTCACCGGGTGGCCCAGGGCGATGGCGCCGCCGTTCGGGTTGGTCTTGGCCGGGTCCAGTTCGAGTTCCTTGGCGACGGAGAGGGCCTGGGCGGCGAAGGCCTCGTTGGACTCGATGACGTCCATCTGGCCCAGCGTCAGGCCGGCCTTCTTCAGGGCCAGGCGGGTCGACGGGATCGGACCCTCGCCCATGGTCTCATGCGGTACCCCGGCCACGGCATAGGAGACCAGCCGGGCCATGGGCTTATAACCGGCCTTGGCGGCGACCTCGGCGGCGGCCAGCACGAAGAAGGCGGCGCCGTCGTTGATGCCGGAGGCATTGCCGGCGGTGACGCAGCCGTCCTTCTTGAAGGCCGGCTTCATCTTGGCCAGGGCCTCCAGGGTGACGCCGGCGCGCGGATGCTCGTCGGTGTCGAACACCACCTCACCCTTGCGGGTCTGCTTGACGATCGGCAGGATCTGGGACTTGAAATAACCACCGGCAATGGCGGCCGCGGCGCGGCGCTGAGACTCCACGGCGAAGGCGTCCTGCGCCTCGCGGGTGATCCCGTACTTGACGGCGAGGTTCTCGGCGGTGATACCCATATGGCCGACACCGAAGGGGTCGGTCAGGACGGCGACCATGGAGTCGAGCGCCGTAGTGTCGCCCATGCGGGCGCCGGAGCGCAGCGCGGGCAGCATGTAGGCGCCCTTGGACATGACCTCGACACCGCCGCCGATGCCGTAATCGGCGTCGCCCAGCATGATGTTCTGGGCGGTGGTGACGATGCCCTGGAGCCCGGAGCCGCACAGCCGCGACACCCCCATGGCGACCGACTCGATCGGTAGCCCGGCCTGGATGGAGGACACGCGCGAAACATAGCCGTAGCGCGAATCGGTCGGGATGATGTTGCCGACGGTCACGTAGCTGATCAGCTTGGGATCGACCCCGGAGCGGGCGACCGCCTCCTTCATCACGATGCCGGCCAGGTCGCTGGCCTCGAAATCGGCCAGGGAACCGCCGAAGGCGCCGATGGGCGAGCGCACGGCGCTCAGAACGACAACATCTCTACTCACTGATTTTCTCCTCGTTTCGTGTTTGACTTAGTGGTGGTGGTCAGGCCGCCCCGGGTCAGGGGGACGGAAATTGTTGGCCAAGGGTGACGATCGTAAAGCCTGCGGCCGAAACCGCCAAGCACCGCCGTTTTCCGCGCCCCCGACCGGGGTTCGGGCCGGCCCCCGGACGGCCGCTCGACGATTCTGATTTGACCCTGGTCCCGTCGCTCACATAGAGTCCGCGTTTGTCGCCATTGTACGCGGCAAGCCACAAGAGCAGAGGAGAACCGAGAGATGAGCGAAACCAAGAACCCCTTCACCGATTTCGAGAACATGTTCAAGCAGTTGCAGATCCCGGGCCTGGACATGGACGCGATGATGGCGGCCTACCGCAAGAACGTGGAGGCGGTAACGGCGGCCACCCGGGCGGCCAGTGAGGGCGCGCAGGCGCTGATCCAGCGGCAGACCGAGATCGTCAAGGACGCACTCGAGCAGATGCGCCTGGCGACCTCCGAGCTGTCCTCCGTCAAGGACGCCAAGGAACTGACCGAAAAGCAGGCGGAGCTCGCCAAGCAGGCGTTCGAGAAGGCCTTCGCCAACGTGAAGGAACTGGCCGACGTCATGACCAAGTCCAACACCGACTCGCTGGAGATCATCCAGTCGCGGATGAACGAGGGCCTGGTCGAGCTGCAGGACATGATGAAGAAGGTCACCAAGACCTGATCCCCTGCCGGGCGGGTTTCCGGACCCGCCCGGCACCGATGTTGCCGACCGGACGGGGCCGCTCCTCCGGCGTAGGAGCGGCCCCGGCCGCGACGGGCTGCCGCAAGGGCTAGTGGCCCGATTTGTGATCAAGGCCCGTGTCGGCGTCTGATCGACTCCGACCCGTCACCCGCTGCCCTCGTGCAATTGCGCCCGCGCCTCCTCCTCGCTCTCGTAGATGTGCGGGGCCGCGGGCCGCTCGGCCAAGGCACGGCCGAGCTTCATGCGCAGGAAGGTGCTGGTGGTGTAGCGGGTCACCCCCGCGTAGAAGCGCCCGGCCAGGTCCTTCACCATCGCGATATAGGCCTCTTCCAGGTCCGGGCGGATGCTGAAGTGGTCATAGTTGAGGATCACGTCCACCTTGCCGCCGACCGGGCTCAGCTTGGCCACGACCGCCGTGCGCACCGCCGCGATGTCGTCCTCGGTCTTGATCGCCAGGCGCTCGAAGTTGACGAAGAACCGGTGTGAGCGCGGGTCGTAGGTCAGGCGCTCGTCCAACGGGATCTCCAGCAGGTCCGCACGCAACCCCATCGAGGGGTGGCGGAAGATGCGCGCGTCCATCAGGCGGGGCGGTGCGTCCATGATGGGCCGGAAGGCCATGCGCGCCAGGATGTCGCGCTCCAGATCCACCCCCGGGGCAATCTCGATCAGTTCCAGCCCGTCCGGGCGCAGGCGAAAGACACAGCGCTCAGTCACATAGAGCACCGGCTGCCCCTTGGCGACGGCGTAGCGACCGCTGTAGGTGCGGTGCTCGACCGCCTCAACGAACTTGGCAGCGGGTCCGTCCTCGATGATCTCCAGGCACCCGTCGGCCACCGCGAGCCGGCACTTGCCGGCGCTGAAGGTGCCCACGAATACCAGCGTCTTGGCGCTCTGGCTGATGTTGATGAAGCCCCCGGCCCCCGCCAGCTTGCTGCCGAACTTGCTGACGTTGACGTTGCCCTCCCGATCGGTCTGGGCCATGCCCAGGCACGCGAGATCCAGCCCCCCGCCGTCGTAGAAATCGAACTGGGCCGGCTGGTCGATGATCGCCTGGGCATTGCGGGCGGCACCGAAGTTCAGGCCCCCGGCAGGCAGGCCGCCGATGGTCCCGGGCTCGGTGGTCAGCGTCAGCAGTTCCAGGATGCGCTCCTCGTGGGCCACATTGGCCACCCCCTCCGGCATCCCGATCCCCAGGTTCACCACACTGTTGGGCTTGAGCTCACAGGCGGCGCGCCGCGCGATGATCTTGCGGGGGTCCAGCGGCATGGGGGCGACGGAGCGCATGGGCGCGCGCAGTTCACTCGCAAAGGCGGCGTCATAGGGCGTGGCAAAGGTCTGCATGTGATACTCCGGGGCCTGCGCCAGCACCACGCAGTCGACCAGCACCCCGGGGATCTTCACCGACTTGGCCGGCAGGGTGCCGCGCTCGGCGATGCGCTCCACCTGCACGATGACCAGGCCGCCGGAATTGTGCGCGGCGGTCGCAATCGCCAGGGCCTCCAGGAACAGGGCCTCCTTCTCCATCGTGATGTTGCCGTCCGAATCCCCAGTGGTCCCGCGCAGGAGCGCCACATCCACCGGCCGGCTGGGGTAGAACAGGTATTCCTGGCCCTGGAGGGTCACCAGTTCCACGATGTCCTGCGTGGTACGGGCATTGAGCTTGCCGCCCCCGTGACGGGGGTCCACGAAGGTGCCGAGCCCGATGCGCGAGAACACCCCCGGACGCTTGGCCGCCACGTCCCGAAACCAGTGCGAGATGACCCCCTGCGGCAGGTTGTAGGCCTCGATCCGGTTGCCCGTCGCCAACTTACCGAGCTTGGGGGCCAGGCCCCAATGACCGCCGATGATGCGCCGCAGCAGCCCCTCGTGGGCCAGGTGGTTGAGTCCACGCTCACCCCCGTCGCCCTGCCCGGCCGCGTACATCAGGGTCAGGTCCCGCGGCTCTCCGGTCTCCAGGAAGCGCTCCTCCAGGGCCACGGCCAGGCCCTCGGCAAAGCCGATGCCGACGAAGCCCCCGGTCGCCAGGGTGTCGCCGCGCTCGATCAGGCGCACCGCGTCGCGCGCCGTGACCACCTTGCCCAGGCTGTCGAGGCTATCCAGCGTCCGGGAGACGAGTAACGGGTGTGGCTTGCTCATGACGTGGACCAGAGTCTCCGCGGTGAAGGACGCAACAGGGTCGCAAGGACGATCTTAGCCCGAATGGGCATCGATCGCAGGTGATTGTCTGAGTTTGACATACAAGGCACTGTACTTGGCAGCACACGCCTCCTGGCTGAAAAGAAGGGCCGCCTGTGCCTGCCCCGCCGCCCCCATCCGTTGCGCATCGTCTGGATGCAACAGCAGTTGCGTCATGGCGGCGGAAAGTGCTCCTGCATCTTCTTGCGCGATGAGTAGGCCGTTGCCCAGCAATGATACTGCTTCGCTCAAAGCCCCCGCTCTGGCGGCGATCACCGCCCGCCCGTGTTGCGCCGCCTCCAGCGCCACCAGTCCAAAACCTTCTCGATGACGCGAGGGCATCACCACTGCCAGCGCTCGCCCGAACAACTCGGCCCGTTCCTCATCGGTTACCATTCCGGCGAAGGTCACCCGCTCGCTCACCTCCAACTCCCACGCCTGACGCTCCAGCAAGTGACGAGTTGGCCCATCACCGGCGATGATCAGCCGCGTGGTAGCATGCGTTTGCACCACTTGGGCAAAGGCCGTCAAGACCAGGTCCAGGCCCTTCTCGTGCGACACCCGCCCCAGGCACAGAAACTCCGGTACTGGCGCCCGCAACGACCTCGCCTCCCGCGCCGGGCCCACCAGCCCGGGATAGATGATCGAAACGCGCTCCGTCAGATGCGGCGCCAAGCCCAACACATCCGTCATAAAGGTCTGCGACAGGGTCGTAACCCAGTCGGCTGCCTCAAAGCAGCGCCCCAACACGGTACTCGCCCCCGCCCGCAACCCCTGCACATCGTCATGCACAGTCAACAGCAGCGGCACTCCCAAGGTTTCGCGCAGCCGCAAGGCGAACAAACCCATGGGCGCAGGCCCCACCAGATGCAAATGAACCAAATCGGGCCTGAACGCTGCCGCCAATGCCGTCAGGCGCTGCGCGACCCTCAGGAGCGCGGCCGGGCTGGCCGCGACCAGTGCCCGATAGACTGGCAGCCGAATGACGGGCAGTCCCGCCACCGTCTCTTCCGCTGCCGCCGCGGGGTCTCCCTCATCGGTGATAATCAGCAATTCGTGGCCTTTAGCCTGCAAGCCCTTCCCAAGCAGCAAACCGGCAGTCTCGATCCCACCGCGCGTCGGCCAAAAGGACGGGATCAGCCACAGTGTCTTCATCAGCGGCACTCCTCGAAATCAGCCAGCGCCAGATTCGCCGCCGCCCGCCGCCGCGCGAGCGAATGATGCAGGGCCTGGGCCAGAAAGCGCAGACTGGGCGCCAGCCGATTGGTCATGTTGCCGGAATGCCGACGCGCCATCAGTGTCACCGTGCGCTGAACAGCGAAGCGCAGGCCCGCCTCACGGGCGCGCAACAGCCACTCGGCATCTTCGGCGTAGGCTTGCGTCTCGTCAAAACCACCGACCCGGGAAAACGCATTGTGCTGAATCAGCACACCGCCCAGATTCAGGGTCGCCTGGGGTGCGCCCCAGGGGCTATAGTCTCCCACCGGGGCAGCGCTCCCGGCACCAATCATCAATTGCGTATAGCCAATGACACCACTGCGTTGCGGATCATCGACTAGGCAGGATACGCGGCGGCTGAGGCTATCGTAGGGCCACCAGTCATCGGCGTCCAGAAAAGCGATCAAATCACCCTGCGCCGCCGCCAAACCACGGTTACGGGCCGCCGCCGGGCCAGCATTGCCCTGGTAAAGGTAGCAGATGTCAGTACCCAGGCCGCGAACAAGTTTCCCCGTGCCGTCCGTCGAGCCATCATCCACCACGATGATTTCACTCGATGCGTAATCCTGTTCGCGGATGCTGGCGAGCGCGGCAGCGAGAAATTCTTCACCGTTGAAGACGGGAATAATGATACTGACGAGCCCGACCCTCTTCATGACTTCACCTCGCATAAAACACTTTTCATCTGGGTTGAGTATCTGCCGAGCGCGTCGCGCCGACTCCACCGCAACCCGTCTCCCGGTAGGCTGCACCCGGCGCGTCTGATGCAGCCCCCTACGACTGATTCAGCGAAGGGCATCGGTGCTGGCAAAGACCCCACCGCGCACACGCCGTGCTATCGCGTCTCCAGGAAACCACCGGGTGACTTCCGACTGCGCGGCGCCATAATCCCCACCCGCTTCACGACACACCCAACCGTAAATGCGCCTGGCACGATCCTGACCAATATCAGAGCCGGTGTACTGGGCAACGGCGTGAAGCACTTCAAACCGCACATCCGGATGTTCCAGGCCGATCCGGATCAACGCAACCAGATCCAGGGGTCCGATCCAGATGTCGGGCTCGGCCTCGGCGCGAGTCGCCACGGCATGGCCGATACGCAGGCAACAGACCCGCATCCCATATTTATCAGCATAGAGCCGACCCAAATTCTCGCCGAACAGCTTACTGACGGCGTAGCGGCTATCGGGCCGAGGCGCGCTGTCCGGTGAGATGATCTGCGTCCTATCATAGAAACCAAGGACATGCAAGGTACTGGCGAAGACGATTCGCGACACCCCGTGTCGGCGCGCCGACTCGAACAAATTGATGGTACCGGACACATTGACGGCAAGCAGTTGGTCGAATGCCGCTTCGCCGGCGATTCCGCCGAGATGGATGATTCCTTCCACGCCTGCGACCACCCGTTCGATCGAATCCCGATCGGTCAGGTCGGCCGGTTGGAATTCCTCGTTCTTTGCCAACTCCGTGATTGCCTGGCAATCCGTCAGGCGAACCCGCGGATAGGCTCGTGCCAATAAGGGGCGGATTTGACTTGCGATCCTGCCGGCCGCCCCGGTCATCAGGATGGTGCGGGGCCGGACGACGCCAGGTATCGCGCGTCGAGAGTCATACCACGGACGGACCCCGAGCCTCCCCAGAATCTCTCTTAGTACCACGACCTCAGCGCCCCTCGGACTGATCCGGATACGCCGCGGCGCGGCGCCGATCCAGCGCCTTTTTGAACACCCGCAGGGCGTTGAGTTCCACCATCGACTTACCCGCCGTCATATTAGCATCATGGCGGCGCACATGCAGCGTCACCATGTCCAAACGCTCGCTGGGGGTTTGCTGCTCGGCGGCGCGGTTAAACCAGTCAGTATCCTCCGCGAAACGCAATTCCGTATCGAATAAACCGATCGCCTCAAACGCCCGGCGCCGGTACAAGCCAGCGCCGATATAGTAGGGGAAAGACTCCCGCGGATTACCGACGTACTCGAAAGCGCAGGTCGCGTCATTATAGACCATCAGCTGTGCATAGCCGTGGATGAAATCCAGGTCCGGGCGACCGCCAAGCAGGTCCGTAAGCAGGACCAGATTGCCGTCCGGCCAGAGGTCATCGACATCCAGAAAGGCGATGAACTCTCCCGACGTATCCTTAATACCGCGGTTGCGCGCCGCGGCGGCCCCTGAGTTGGCTTGACGGAAGAAGCGGACGTCCACCGGCAGTTGCGCCACGGCCTCATCAATGGCATCCGTGGAGCCATCGTCCACCACGATGATTTCCACGGCTGGATAGTTCTGCGCCAGCACGTTGGCGACCGCCTCACGGAGAAACGCCGCGCCATTATAGATCGGGATGACCACGCTAATCAGCGGACGCGAAGCTTGATCCTGCGGCGGGGCGCTCGGTAAGGCCAAGGCCGCGAGGTCCTCTGACGGAAGCCGCAGCAGGTCGCGTATGGCCGCGGGTATGGTGGCGAGGTCCCAACCCAAAGCAATCTCCAGACCGGGCAACCGGCTTGCCAACCGCGCGATAAAGACGTAATTACAATGTCCAGAATGTGGCAGTTGCGACAGCGTGGTGAACGCGGCGGCCCGTTGCAGGACGATAGTCGATACCCGGCCGAACGAGGTATTGCCCTCCCCGGCGAAGCGTGGCGTAGCTAACGCCTTGAGGGGCATAGAGCGAACCAGGCGGTCACGATACGCAGGCCACAACTGTACCACGGCTTTTTCAGCGTCAAGATAGGGCCGGTTGGTCAGCAACGGTTCAAACTCGGGGAACCGCTCCAGTTGGCTTGGCTCCATTTTCGCCGTGGCATACAGACTATAGACGCGCGGCTCCGGGTCGAACCCGACTACCAGGTAATCATCGGCCAGATAGCGCATCCCGCCGGTCAGGCACGCCAGGGCCGTCGTGGATTTCCCCACCCCGCCCTTGCCGGTGACGAGCAAGGCACCATGCTCATCACCCACGGCGGCGGCGTGCAGCAGTTGCAGCCCGTTATGCGTCATCCACCAATGGAACAACGTGCGCAAGGGCGAGGCATGGCACCAATAAGGCAGCAACTTCTGGTCTTGTACCCAGTAGATGCCGATCCCGCGCTCCAGATCCATCAGATTGACCGAGGATTCGCTCCAGTGGAACGCGCTCCGGATGCGGCGGCTGTTCATCCCCCAGATGTCACCCCGGTCAGTAAGGCAATGGCGCGGAAAAGGCGGCGGCGGCATGGCAACGCCGGCCAACGCACTGTCCCAGACATGGAAACTGACATCCGGCGAACGCACCGGGTCGACTTCAAGATGAGCAAGCGCCGGACTGAAAGCGGAACACAGCCCCTCGCCGGCGTACACCACGCGTATCAGCGTGCCAGCAAGATCGAGATGTCGCTCGATAGCGCCGGCGCAGCCTTCCGCCCGCAATGCGGAACCCAGGACTGTGTCAAAGAACGCCAGTTGAACGGCCTCCGGTTGGGACGGAATGTCGGTGCTCTGGGGGCGATTCACGATGATTGGCTCCACACTCGGTTCATGATCCCGCGGCAGCCGGGGCGACCCGCGCGAGTCGGCCGCCGTCCAGCCGATAGACGGTCTCGGCATAGGCAATGACGCTCGGGTCATGGCTGATGGTCAGGATGGCCGGGCGCGCACGAGCGAGCAACAATCCACGCATCAGTCGGTCGATCGCGTCGCTATCCAGATGATTGGTTGGTTCGTCCAGGATCAGCAGCCTGGGCTCGCCCAGAAGCGCACGCGCAAGGGCAAGACGCTGGCGTTCACCTCCTGACAACAAGACCCCGCCCTCACCTATTTCGGTGTCATAGCCGGCCGGCAGATTGACGATGATCTCGTCCGCCAACGCCAGCCGGGCAGCGTCACGCACGGCGTCGAGAGTTGCCTCAGGGCGACCGTAACGGATGTTCTCCAAGACCGACCCGGCAAAGAAACCCGGATGCTGCATCACGACGCCGATTTGCGCGCGCAGGGCCCGCATGTCGAGTTCCTCATAGACCACACCGCTCGCACTCAGCCAGCCCTGTTGGGGCTTGCTAAAACCAACCAAAAGGTTGAGCAGGGTGCTCTTGCCGGCACCGTTTGGTCCGATGATCGCGCTGCTGGAGCCGGGGTCGATATGCAACTCGATGTCCCGCAGAATGATGTGCGCGCCGTAGGCGAAGGTGACCTTCGACAATATCAGACCACCATCGAAAACCACCCTCCGCTGGCCTCGATACGGTTCGACTTGTCCGTCGCGCAGCACTCCGCGCAGTGTCACCAGCGATTCGCTCCCGGCGATGAGATCGGGCATCCCGCCAATCAGTGAATCCAATTGTCCGTTGAGCAGGCCGGCCGCGACGTAGAAGGCCATCAGATCCCCCAGCGTCATAGTCCCGTCCGCTACGCCCGACCCGCCCGCTACCAGGATCATTATCCCGGCCAAGCCGGTCAGATTGCGCTGGAGTTGGCCGTGTATGGCAAAGCTCATGGCCATGCGCCGTCCGTCCGTGCTGACGGTCTCGGCAGCGCGGTACTGACGCCCGAGTTCCATCGCTTCGCAGGCCTTGAGCCGCGTCAGGTCCATCTGTCGCAAGGCGAACAGCACCGCCTTGCTGAACTGCTCGAAGGCGCGCTGAAAGGCGTAAACATCACGCTTGACCCAGCTGCCGGCCAGACGCGCGATAACGGCCAGGGGCGGGAGCACCACGGCGGTCAAGGCGACCAGCCGCCAGTTCAGTGCTACCAACACCAGGAACAAGGCCACAGTTCCGAACAAGGCCGGCAACATGCTGGACAAGAGACGATTGCTGAGGTTGTCGAAACGTTCGCTGTCCAGGACGATGCGGGCGTGCATCTTATCGAGATCGGCATGGCCGAAATAGTCCCGCTCCAGTGCATAGAGGCGATCCAGCAGATCACGGCGCAAGTGCGCGACCGCCTGCTTGATCAGGTCGAGAATGTAAGCCCGGAGGCCCAAGCCGGTCAGACTATAGAGCACCCGTACCAGAATGATCGCAAGGCCGATCCTGATCAAGGCCGCGACGTCCCCATGGGGAATCGCCTGATCAAAGGCACGCCGGATCAAGAATAAAATCGGGAGGACCAGGAGGGACTGCGCCGAAGCCGCCAGGGCATAGGCCGCCAAACGCCGCCCGGCAAATCGGTAATAGTGTGCGAACAGACGCATGGCATCCCGATCGACCAAAGCCACCTTGTTCTCTGCTGCTGGTCGGATGTGAAGCCAGGTCAACAGGCGGGCCAAAACACCGAGCATCAGGAGGTACGCCCGGTGCCGCTCAAGCGCCGCCACAGCCCACGCCAGACAGCCGGGAGGATCTCACTGCGTCCCCGCAATTGCCAGCGATACCGCAGGTAATGGGAGAAGCCAACGGTGAAATCGAGCGGGCCGCAGGCCTTGGTACCACCACAATAATCAGCGAAGATCATCCATTGTTTGGTGAGCGGATGACGATACCAACGCGAGTAATTGCCCAGCACGGCGGTGTTAACGATGCGTTCGCGGAGGCCGGACCGGCACCGCTGCAAGCGCGACCACACCGGGGCGGGAAGGTTGAGCCCAAAGTTTCGCCCCAAATATGTCAGCCCCAACGCCAGGCGATGAGTCAGTTCTTGCGCAGCGGCAAAATCGATCAGCCGCTCCCAGTCGATTGCATCACCGCGTTCGCGAATGATAAACAGGGCATCGGGAATCCAGCGGATCGGCGTCTCTTCATTCCAACGCACCCCGTGCAGAATGGTGTGGAACAGCAGGGCGGTCGGTTCCAGTTGCAGCGCGTCAACGCCGAGGAAGTCCACTGGCTCCGCGGCCGACCAAAACCAACGGTCGGCCGCGGCAGTCAAGCAATCGCGAAGAAAATGGTAATGAAGATCCAACTCACCGCCGAAGCCGTCGGTACACAGCAGCGCGTGGCCGTACCGCAAGTCGTCCGGCGTCGGCGCGGACTTGATGCCGTGCCATCCTAATTCTGCCAGCAGACCAAGCGCGCGGCCCAACTGCTCCGGACGGACCGCCAGATCGACATCGGTCATCGGCCGCAAGGCAGGGCTGCGGTAATAGCTGACTACTAGGGGCGCACCCTTGAGCAGCAGCAGATCCACTCCGCCCCGGCGTAAATAGGCAAGCACCGGTTGCATCTTATGAAACAGACGCTGATTTTCGCACCAGGTCAAACGGTAAACACCCTTGAGCCGCCCCAGCAGCGGGTCATTTACCCCCAGTCGAAGCAAATTGGCGCACACCAAGGGCAACAGCCGCATCGCCGAGCGTCCGAACTCCGCCTCCAGGTCGATGCCGTGATGCCAGAGTTGAAATGCGGCAACAGCTTCTTCCCCATCGAGTAAAGCGGCACGCAACAGCAGGCGTTGCTCGTTGGACGGCCACAGTCGATCTGGGTGGGCCAGGTAGTCATTCATCGCACCGTCGGTTCCACTCCATCGGCGGCAGTGCGACGACGTTCCAAGGTGGCCCGGAGCACGCGCAGGTAGTCGGCCTGCAGACGTTGGGTTCGTAACGTGGTGTTGGCACCGTGAATACGGCGATGTAATACCACCGCGTCCACTGGCGCCAAGCGCATCCCCCGTTCCTGCGCGCGCGCGCACCAATCGATAACTTCTCCGACCTGCAATCCCACATCGAAGGTGCCGCCGCATTCAAAGGCACGCCGCCGCAACAGCAGCGAGCCCGCCATGCGCCCAGGCTGCGACCCCGGCGGACAAAACCAACTGTTGCGCATCTGCTCCGGCAGTTCCGGGCTGATGAAGCAAGCGACCCGCCCGAACACACCATCGAGGTCCGGAGCGGCCTCCAAGCGTCGCAGCCTGGCGCCCAAACTGTCCTGCGGCCACAGGTCATCGGCATCCAGGAACGCAATCACTGCGCCGCTGGCAAGGCTCAGGCCGCGGTTGCGTGCGGCAGAGATGCCTTGATTGCTTTGGTGATAACAGCGCACCCGCGGGTCACCGTAACCGGTAGCGATGGCTGCGCTCGCATCGGTTGAGCCATCGTCGATGACGACCACCTCACATGGCGCCGGTATCTGAGCAAAGATGCTGTCCAATGCCTGCGCAAGGTAGGTCGCCGTGTTATAGCAAGGCACTATCGCACTGATCTGGGCCCCAAGGTCTTTCATCTAGGTGCGGCCCGGTGTGTCGTTGTCGTCGCCATGACGCGGCCAGCTCGTCAGGCCGGCACCTGCCGACTCGGTAAGCGTTGCCGCGAAGGCTTGGGGCAACATGGATGTTGCCGGGTTCAATTCACCGCCGGACGGCTGGGCTTGGCCGTCGGCCAGCCGACTTCTGCCACATCATGGATGGGATCCAGTAGCAAGAGATCGCGCATGTCGGCAAACACCTCGAGCACCGGCGGCGTGAAGGGCGGCCGTTCCAATGCCGACGGCGCCGCTGCTGCGGCTGGCGGCGATTGAATCCGGGCCGCTGATGGAGATGCTTCGACGATCAATTCGTGTGCGAGTAAAGCGCCGATAAATGTCTCGACGGCGCTGGCCATAAGGTCGGCCTCACCGGCATAGTCAACCATCAAGCGAGATACGAGTTCGCCCTGGCTAACACCCTCCGCGATCCAACTCCAGAGCTGCCCACCGATCTGGCGCGTACTGTAATAGTTACCAGAATCGAGATTCATGATCACCGCTTCGCCATCGATCAACTCGCTGGCGACAGAAGGCTGGTTAACTCGAAACGCACGATTCTGCTTCATTTTCGTATAAACCTTCGGGATGCCGCAATGGTCTCGACGCGCGGCGGGTGTATCACCGGGGGATAACAGCAATTGCAGCGCTTTACTTCTGGAGTGTAGAGTATCGGGCGCCCGCCGTCGGGAGTCAAGCGCGCGCCGACCTACCTGGAAAGAAGCCGGACTGGCCGCCGTTCTTTGGTAAGGCTTGTGGTTTTCCTTTGGGGCTAAACGAAACATGACAATTGGGTTACAAAGACTGCGGTTGCCCACTGTAAGAAGCCGGCGGTTAGGGGCTCTGCGCGATCACGCGCCGACTGGTTGCAGACCATGGCGGGCGCATTTCGGCGCACCTAACGCGCCGGATTTGTCCTGGGCTTGCGGTGCCGCATCGTGAAGCGACGTCGTTTCTGCTCTACACTCTACGCTCGCTGGGCGGACCGCTCCCGAAGGCGGAAATCGGTCAGCGAAAGGGGCTCTGCCGGTCAGGCCGACGGGACGAGCCACTCTCAATCCTCGGTTGACCGAGACTTAACGACTGGATCCCAGATTTGTTATCACCGCTGAACACGCCCCGATGAGCCGCCTGGAACGACTCTATTCGCCGCCCGAGATCGGCGCCCCCGGCAAGCGGGAGGCGCGGCAGCGCCACCGCGACCTGTTCTACTCCGGGCTCTTCGTGCTCGCCATGGCGGCGGTCGCCATCGCGGCCCTGGCCCTGCTCATGCCCGGACTGTTCGGCGGGAGCTATCGGCTGCACGCCTATTTTCTGGACGCCGCGGGGCTCGGCGACGGCATCCAGGTGATCCAGGAGGGCCAGGTGATCGGCCTCGTCGAGGGGGTCACCCCGCTCTTCCCCGGGCGGGACGCGCGGCTCGGACGCTGCCCGGCGCCCGCCGCCGACGCCGCGCCGCGTTCCCCGGCCCTGCCCTGCTTCCGCGCCACCCTGCGCATCAAGCGGGACTGGCCGGTGCCCACCGACAGCCTGGCGCAACTCGGCTCGCCGGGCCTGCTCCAGGGCGAGGCCATCCTGATCCGCCCCAGCGACCGGCCGACGACGCTGCGCGATGGGGATGAGATCATGACCCGGGCGCGGGAACCGGACCTGATGGCCAAGCTCAATGAACTGACCCGCTCACTCGACAGCGTGGTCAAAGAGACCATCGCCCCGGCCCTGGCGAGCATCAAGGCGCAGATCGAGACCATCGAGACCCTGCTCGGCACCGGCAATGACCAGGCCGGCAACCGCGACCGCCTGGCGGGGGCCTTCGAGAGCCTGCAGCGGCTCAGTGCCAATCTCGACTCATCGCTCGACCCCAAGAAGATCGCCGCCATCCTGGACTCGTTCCAGACCCTATCCAAGGATCTCACGGCGGTCTCCGGCAAGCTCGGCGGCGGCACCGAGGAGGTCCGGGGTGCGGCCCGCCAATACGGCGAACTGGCGCGCGAGCTGCGCGTGCTGGTGAGCGACAACAAACCGGGCCTGCAGCGCACGCTCGACGACACCCAGAACCTGTTGCAGGATCTCAACACCGCCCTGACCCCGATCCTCGTCAATTTCGAGGACCTGAGCCGCAACCTCTCCGGCTTCTCGCGCGACCTGCGCAAGGACCCGGCGGTCATCATCAAGGGCCGTAAGGTCGAGGAGCAGGCACCGTGGTTCAAGTGACGATCGCGCGCCGGCTGCACCGTGAAAGCCAGGCCGGGCTCATCCGTGGTGGCCAGGTCCCGCCGCGATGCAACCACGTAGGGGCGGGTTTAAAACCCGCCCCTACGGCGGCCCTTTCATGCGCCGGGGTGGCCAAGACAGTACATGGCCGTTACCGCGCTGCCTGCCCGGCCCCGCTCCTCCTGGCCCTGCTGCTCGCCGTGGCCGGACTTGCGGGTTGCGGGTCGGCGACACCGCTGCGCGCGGACCGCTTCTATCGCCTGGACCCGGCGCCCCTGGTGGGTCCGGGCGGCCGCCCGACCCCGGGTATCCTACTGGTCAACGACCTGTCCGCCCGCGGCTTTCTCGGCGCCCGTCAGATCGTCTTCCGCACCCGCGCCGACCCGCTGATCACCCAGCGCTATGAGGACCTGCTCTGGGAGGAACCGCCCACCAGTGCCCTGGCCCGCGCCCTGGTTGCCGCCCTGCGGACGGCGCAGGTGTTCGAGTTCGTGGTGGTCCCGACCGAGCGGGCGCGCGCGGACTTTTTGCTCGGCGGCGAATTGGAGCGCTTTGAACACCTGCCGACCGACCAACCCCCGCGGGTGGCCGCCACCCTGCACCTGGCCCTGGTGCGGGCGGACAACCGCGGCGCCATGGTCAGCCGCACCTACCGCGGCGAGGAGCCGCTGGCGGGCGGCACCCCGGACGCGATGGTCACCGCCTTCACCCGGCTCAGTGCCCGCCTGATCGCAGAGGCGGTACGCGACCTCCAAACCAATCAGGGGCGCCTGGCGACACTGGCGCGCCCGTGACGATGCGCTCAGGTCAGGGTGTCGATCAGGTCACCGCCCATGGGCAGCGGCACGGCGCCAGGGCCGAAGCGGTGCCCCTGTTGAAGGCAGAAGGTCAGCCACTTACCGAGGAACAGGTTCACCCGCCACTTGGCCTCCAGGGCCGGGCGTTGATAGTCCGTCCGCAGGGGCAGCACGGTCTGGCGCAGATCGAGGACCTCCACTTGGCGGGCATCGTGATAGATCCGCAGCCGGGCATCCGGGTCGGCCCGTGGCCCGGTCCGGTCCCTGTCGCGGGCCGCAGTGTCCAGGCCGGACGCCGGCCCGGGGTCGGTGCCGGGGAAGAAGTGGGTGAGCCTGATCAGGCTGGTGTAACGCGATTGCTCCGCGACGACCAGAAACAGGTCGACGCAGCCCTTGCGGCGGGAGACCGCGACCTCCCGCTGCTCCTTAAGGTGCGGGGCGAGGCGGCCCAAGAGGACGAAATTCTCCTCGCACAGGCTCATCAGGTCGCCAACGGTGGGGCCCCCGGACGCCAGACCGAGGAGGTCGCCGGAACGCCGCGCAGGACAGCGCAGGGTCTGCATCGCTAGCGCGCAGCGGGCAGTACGCCCGCGGGGCGCGGGCGGGCGGACCAGACCGGCGCGGACCAGTGCCAAGCGGCGGGCGACGGGCGGGCGGCAGCCTGACGGGCGGGGCGCCTCATGGCGGCCGGGCCGGTGCGCCGGGCCTGGCCCCGGCCGTCAGCCGGGGCCGGACGGCGGACCACCGGCCTCATCATTCGCACTCTGGGCCGCGGCGATCTGGCGCTTGGCTTCGACCATGTCGATGCTCTGGGCCTTGCTGATCAGGTCCCGGAAGCGCCCCTCCGGCAGGGCGCCCGCCTGCGCATAGACGATGACCTGTTCACGGAAGATCATCAGCGTGGGGATGGAACGGATCTGGAAATGGGCGGCTATTTCCTGCTCGTCCTCGGTGTTGACCTTGGCAAACACGATGTCGCCGAAGTCGGCCGAAACCTTGTCGTAGACCGGGGCGAAGGAGCGGCAGGGACCGCACCAGGGGGCCCAAAAATCCACGATCACGAAGTCATTGTCCTGGATCGCAGCCTCGAAGCTGCCCGTATCGAGTTCGACTACTGCCATGGGAGTCACCTGTACAAACTGTTTCACGGATGGTAACAGAATCCCCAAAGCGCCGCAGTTTCCTGGGCAATACGCCTTGGATTCAATAGATTGTGAGAATTTACCCAAGAAAAAACCGGGCCTGAGCCCGGCTTTTTGCGCGCCGCTGGTCCGTCGCCTCAGAGCGCCTCGAGCGCCCCGATGATCTGGGCGCGAATCGCGTCCACGGCGCCGATACCGTGGATCTTGATGTACTTGGGCGCACCCTCCCCGCCCTGCGCGGCCCAGTCGGAATAATAGTGGATCAGCGGCTCAGTCTGGTCGTGATAGACCTTGAGTCGGGCCTTGACGGTCTCTTCCTTGTCGTCGTCGCGTTGGGTCAGGGGCTCGCCGGTCTCATCATCGAGACCCGCGGTCTTGGGCGGGTTGAAGACGACATGATAGGTGCGCCCAGAGGCCGGGTGGCCCCAGCGGCCGGACATGCGGCGGATGATCTCCGCGTCCGGGACATCGATCTCCACCACCGCGTCCACGAAGACACCGGCCGCCTTCAGGGCATCGGCCTGCGGCAGGGTGCGCGGGAAGCCGTCGAAGAGATAGCCGGCCCGGCAATCTGGGTCGGTGATGCGCGCCTTCACCATCCCCATGATGATGTCATCGGAGACCAGACCGCCCTCGTCCATGATTTTCTTGGCCGCTTTGCCAAGGTCCGTACCCTGTTTGACGTGCGCGCGCAGCATGTCACCGGTCGAGATCTGGGGGATGCTGAAGTGCTCCTTGATGAAGCCGGCCTGGGTACCTTTGCCGGCCCCGGGGCCGCCGAGCAGGATCACGCGCATGGATATCGCCTCTTGGTCAAGTAGGATGGGGAACGCGGCCGGGGCGGCCGGATAATCGATGCCCAAGTGTGCCACAAGCCCCTTGAAAAATCGCCTTCCACGCCATCTTTTCAAGTGGTCGACTGCCTGCAGACGCCACCATAACGACCGCATCAAGGTTGTGTTCGGCTCAAGGTTCATGCGCGCTCGCCCTGCCCCGGGCATCCCACTGGCGGCCGATCTCCAGGATTTCCGGCAGGATAGCGATCAACAGACGCACCAACCGCGGGTCGAAATGGTGCCCGGCGCCCTCTTCCAACAGCTTGAGGATCTGTGCGAGCGGCCAGGGTTGCTTGTAGGGCCTGGTCATCGAGAGGGCGTCGAACACATCGGCCAGGGCGATGATGCGCGCCGATTCGGGGATAGCGGCACCCGCGAGCCCCCGGGGGTAACCGCTGCCGTCCCATTTTTCGTGGTGGCAGAGTGCAATCTCCGCGGCCAACTGGAATACCGGCGCCTGGCTGCGGCTCAGGATCTCGTATCCGATCTGCGCATGGGTCTTCATGACCTCCCATTCGCTCGCGTCCAACTTCCCCGGCTTCGTCAGGATCGGCGTCGGAATGCCGATCTTGCCGGTATCGTGCATCGCGGCCGCCAACTCGAGCAGTGCGCAGCGCTCCGGCCCCCACCCCGCCGCCCTGGCCAGTGCCCGGCTGTAGGCGGCCATGCGCCAGATGTGCATCCCGGTATCCGAATCATTGTGGTACCCCGCCTCGCCGAGCATATAGATGGCATCGCGATAGGCCTGTTCGAGCCGGTTCGCGCTCACCAGCGACAGATGCGCCCGCACCCGCGCCTTGACGATCGCGGGGCGCACCGGCTTGGTCAGGTAGTCGACACCGCCGGCATCGAAACCGGCCTGTTCGTCCTCTTCACGCGTCTGGCCGGTGACGAAGATCACCGGGATGTCCCTGGTCTCGGGCGCCGCCTTGAGTTGACGGCAGACCCTGTAGCCGTCCATATCCGGCAACTGCACGTCGAGCAAAATCAGCGACGGGTGGTGTTTCTCGACAGCCCGCAGGCTGTCGACCCCGCTCCGCGCAAAGACCAGGGAGTAGTCGCCTTTCAGGGTCTCACGCAGCAAGGTCAGGTTGGCCGGCTCGTCATCGACGCACAAGAGGGGTGCAGTGTTCATCGTGTCGGTGCCTGTGGTCACTCAAGCTTGATCGAGGACGATCCCCAGCGCGGCCGCGGCCAGACGCACCTGCGCCTCGGCGGCACGGAAGTCGAATGCATCCACCAACTCACGTAGCCGGCGCACCCCCGCGGCCGGCAGCAAGGGCCCGAGCGCGGCCAGGATGGGCTCGGCGTGGTCTGGATTGTCGCGATCCAGCGCCCGCAACAGGTCGTGCAACAGGTCGTGCAACAGGCGACTGGCGACGGCCGGATCGATCGGCGCGGGTGGCACGGTACCCATTTCCTGCGGCGCACTCGGGGCCGGCACACGTGCCGCGATGACCGCCGCCAGCGCCTCCTGCAAACCGGTCAGGCCCGGCTGCGGTGCCTGCCCCGCGTTGATCGCTTGCTCGATCGCCGCGGCGACACGTGCCACCTCGGTCAGCGCCAAGGCACTGGCCGCACCCTTGAGCTTGTGGGCCAGCGCCGCGGCCGCGGCCGGCTCGCCATGGACCAGCAGGCCGGCAATCACCTGCCCGGAATCAGGGTAAGACTCGATAAAGCGTTCGAGCAGCCGCTGATAGAGCGCGGCGTCACCGAAGTTGCGCCGCCCAGCTTCCAGGTCCAACGCCCCCGCCCGTACCTCTGGCTGCGGAGGCGGGACGGGGCCAGGCGGCCGTATTGTCTGCGACAACCAATGCAGCAGGGTGGCATAGAGCGCCGGCGGATCGACCGGTTTGGAGACGAAATCGTTCATCCCCGCGGCCAGGCAACGGTCGCGGTCCTCGGCGAAAGCATTGGCTGTCATGGCGACGATCGGCACGCGGTGCCCGGCCGGGACGGCGCGGATTGCGCGCGTCGCCGCCAAGCCGTCCACTTCGGGCATCTGCATGTCCATCAGGATCAGGGCATAGTCCGTGCGCTGGGCCATCGCGAAGGCCTCGGCCCCGTCGTTGGCGATATCGACCTCCAGACCGACGGCCTCCAACAGCCCACGGCCAACCTCCTGATTGATGGAATCGTCCTCGGCCAGGAGCACGCGGGCGCCGCGCCAGTTCACGCCCAGGGTCGCGGCGGCATCGGACGCAATGAGGTCGGTCGGCGGCGCGCCCACGGTGAGGTCTCCCAGGACCCGGCTCAATACCTCATACAGGTGCGAAGGGGTGACTGGCTTGATCAGCACGCTGGCCACACCGGCGCCACGCGCGTCCTCCCGCAGGTTTGCACCGTCATAGGCGGTGACGAGCAGCAGACGGATGGGCTGCTGGGCCAGCGGCAAGGCGGCGATGCGCCGCGCGGTCTCGATGCCGTCCAGCCCCGGCATGCACCAGTCCAGCAGGACCAGGTCGTAGCGAGCGGCCGCGGCCTTCATGATCTCCAATGCGCCCTCCCCGGAGTCGAGGGCCGTCACCGCGACCCCCCAGGCGGTGAGCATGGCGGCCAGCACCTCCCGCGCCTCGGGCTGGTCGTCCACCACCAGCGCCCGCCAGCCTCGCACATCGATGGGGCGCGGCGGGCGACGCACCGCCCCGGCGATCTTGCCGAGCCGGGCGGTGAACCAGAAGGTGCTGCCGACCCCGAGTTGGCTGGTGACGCCGATCTCACCGCCCATCAACTCGGCAAGCCGCCGGTTGATGGCCAGCCCCAGACCGGTACCACCATAGCGGCGCGTGGTGGAACTGTCGGCCTGCTCGAAGGCATCGAAGAGGCGCCCGAGCTGATCGGCGGCAATGCCGATGCCGGTGTCCTGGATCTCGAAGCGGAAGAGTTGGTCGTCGGGGCGGTCCTCCTCGATCCGCACCCGCAACCGGATCGCGCCGCGCTCGGTGAACTTGACCGCGTTGCCGAGAAAATTCAGCAATACCTGGGTCAGTCGGGTCGGGTCGCCGCGCAGGGGTTCCGCGCCTTCCAACGCCGGGTCCAGATCCACGACCAGTTCCAGATTCTTGGCATAGGCCTTCTCCCCGACCAGGGCGCAGACCTGGCGTAGCACCGGGTCCAGGGCCAGTTCGGTCTGCTCCAGCACCAGCTTCTGCTCTTCGATCTTGGCCAGGTCGAGGATGTCGTTGATGAGCTGCAGCAAGTGCCGGGAGGCGGTGGCGATCTTGTCCAGCCGCTCCTGACGGTTCGGGTCCGGGTCCTCCTGGCGCAACAGGTGCGTCATCCCCAGGATGGCGTTCAGCGGCGTGCGAATCTCGTGGCTCATGTTGGCCAGGAACCGGGACTTGGCACGCGTCGCCACCTCCGCCGCCTCCTTGGCCTGACGCAGGCGCTCATAGGACTCGCGCTCTTGCGTAATATCTTCGATGACGCCCAGCGCGCCCTTGGCCGGCTGCTGTGGATCGAGCACCTGGCCCCGCAGCCGCGCCCAGAAGCGGGTACCGTCCTTCTTGACGAGCTGCTGTTCGCGCTGGTGCAGCCCGCCTTCCGCCATCTGCGTATAGACCGGTGTGCCCCCCAGGACATAGCTGGCCTCGTCCGGATACCACAGACGGGTCGGCGCCCCGTCGAACTCGCCGGGGGCATAACCGAAGATCTCCTCCAGCTTGCGGTTGCAGCGCAGGATGGTGCGCTCACGCATCAGGACGATGCCCACGCTCGCGGCGTCGAAGATCGCGCGCAATTCCTCGTTGGTGGCTGCCAGTTCCGCGGTGCGCCCGGCGACCCGTTGCTCCAGTTCGGCGTTGAGCGCGAGGATCTCGCGCTCCACCCGTTTGCGCTCCGTGATGTCGCGCAGAAAGGCCACGAAGGTTCGCGAATCGGCATCCGGCGTGGTGCTGACCTCGACATCGATGATGCGACCGTCCCGGGTGCGGTGCCGCGTCTCGAAGAGGTCAGACCCCTGGGTCAAGATGTGTTCGCTGCGGTTGGCGACATCCACCTCGCGATGCGCGACGTCCAGATCCGTGAGATGCATGCCGAGCAGTTCCTCCCGGGAGTAGCCGCTCATCTCCAACGCGGCCTCATTCACGTCCAGGAGCCGCCCGGTCGCGATGTCCACCAGCCAGAAGGCGTCATTGGTGGTGTTGAGCATCGTCGTATAGCGCTCCGCCGCCTGCTTGAGCTCAAGCTCCGCACGCCGGCGTTGTTGCTCGCCCGCGAGCGCATCCAGGGCGAAGGACACATTCGCCGCCGCCTGCTCCAGCAGGCCGACCTCCGCATCCCCGAACACGCCGGGCTGCCGGGCGTAGAGGGTCAGGGCTCCGCAGGCGCGCCCGGCGAAATGGATCGGCAGGCTGACCGAGCCGGCCCAACCGGCCCGCGCTGCCGCCTCGCGCCAGGGCAGGGTGTGCGGATCGGCGCAGAAATCCTGACAGACGTAGACCCGATCCTCACGAATGGCCGTACCCGTGGGACCCTGACCACGCGGCCCGTCGTCGGCGTAGATCTCGATCTGGTCCAGATAACCCGCGTCATCGCCGAAGGAGGCGACCGGCACGACGCGTTGCGTCGCTGGGTCGACCCAACCGACCCAGGCCATGGCGAAATGGCTGGTCTCGATCAGGATCTTGCAGATCGAGGCGAAGACCTGCTCGCGGGTCGTGCTGCGCAACAGCGTTTGGTTCACCTGCCCCAGCGCGTCATAGAGTCGACTGAGGCGTTCGATCTCGCGCTCCCGAACGCGGCGTGACCCGATCTCGGCGCGCAGCACCTGCTCGGCGGTCCGATGCTGGGCCTTCTCCCGACGCTGCCAAAGGGCGGCGCCAATGACGACCAGGGCGCAAACCACCGTCAGCAGCAGGGCCAGGTTGAGCAGCGCGCGCTGTCGGCCGGCGGCGAAGAACCGCGTGCTGTCAGCCTCGGTGACCAGCAGCCAGGATGACCCCGGCACCGCCTGGAGGGCGGCAACCACCGGCACGCCGCGGAAGTCCCGCCCCTCGACGACCCCGGTCTCACCCAGTGCCGCGCGCACCGCCGGCAGCTCGCGGCGATGCAACGGCTCGCGCCCGCTGGGGACCGGTCCGGGCGCATGCTCCGACGGGCTCAGGAACTGCACCGCGTCACCAGCGCGACGCGCCAGTAGACTGGTGGCGCTGACCCCAGGGCTCGGCCACGCCGCCAGCAGCGGATAAAGTGATGCGCGCGCGTCGATCCGCAACTGGATCGCCCCGAGCGGGATGGCGTCTGCACCGGCGGATTGGAACAGCGGGGCGATGACGCTCAGATGCGGGAACGGCCGCACCGGGCTGGTATGCAACTCGGTCAGGATCGGTTGGCGGGCGCGCAGCGCCACAGCCAACCCGGCGCCGTCCTCATCCATCATGGCGCCGCCGACGCCGGTCAGGCTCAAGTCGATCCGCCCGTCCGGCGCCACCAGGACGATGTCCTGGTAGCCGTAGCGGTGTTGGAGGCTGCGGAAGTGCGTGAGCAGTGGTGCGGCGGCCGCGGCGGACCCCGGGTCCGCCCGCCAACGGACGATCGCATCGATCAGCAGCGGGCTGTCCGCCAGTACCCCGGCATCGCCCTTACGCTCCGCCCGCCAGGCCACGAGCTGATTGGCCTTGAGTGCGTTGATCGTGACGAGGTCATCGTCGATATCTTGCCGCGATTGTTGGAGTTGAGCCCGATAGAAGGCGAGCGCCGCGACGCCGATGGCCGTGCCCACCAACACAGCCACCCCGGCGAGCAGCAGCCGCCGCCGGAGGCCAATCAACCGCGGGGCCGGCACTCCGGCGTTCATGACCAGGACCGGGGAGCAGCGGCGTCGCCGGCGGATACCGGAACACCCCGCGGCCAAGGCCTGAGGCGCCGGGCTGCCCCACGGATCACCGACGCCAGCCGCGACCGCACCAGGGGGCGGGGCGAGGCGTCATGGCCAGCGGCATCGGCGTGCAGTAATGGGGCGGGGTCCATGGTTGCGATGGTCCGAAATAGCGCGACAAGGGCATCTTACGCCGTCATGCCCGCCGGCAGGCTGCGGCCGGATAAATAACGTTCGAGTGTGCCACAAGCCCCTTGGAAAATCGCCTTCCATGGCTACCTTTGCGAGTGGTGCAATGTCAACTCAGCGAGACCAGCGACATGCCGGTAGATGCGATTTTCGCACCGAGTGGGCAGACCCCGCGTGGCCGGGGTGCGCCAGGCCGGGGCCCGCATCCCGGCGTCGGCGGCGGGGCCGACCAAGGCTCGTCGAACGCGCGGCTTCAGGATACCAGGGGTAGGCCCTGAAACCGGAGCGCCCCGCTGGTCCCCCGCCGACCGGTCCGGCCCTGGTCGCGGAGGGGTCCCTGCGGATCGCCCCCTTGCTCGTGCTGCCGGACCTGCTGACGCGGATGGGGCTCGCCGCGGAACCCATCATCCGCGCGGCCGACATCGACCCGCGGCTGTTCGACGACCCAGAAAACACCATTTCTTTCCGGGGCCTGGGCCACCTGCTCGCCCACTGCGCAGCGGTTGCGGCCTGTCCTCATCTGGGACTGCTGATCGGCCGACGCGCGGGTCTGAACGCCTTGGGCAAGTTGGCTTCC
>Ga0247835_1001622_pt1 | contig 26867 bp, 17 predicted proteins | sample LaCtaG_3_FD_189912 | JGI IMG/M metagenome (GOLD analysis project Ga0247835, IMG submission 189912) | Freshwater microbial communities from meromictic Lake La Cruz, Castile-La Mancha, Spain - LaCruzMarch2015_13.5m | ecosystem: Environmental > Aquatic > Freshwater > Lake | place: Spain: Castile-La... | reverse complement strand
GTCGGCGGCTTGGCGGTCGGCCGCCCGCTTGCGGGGGTGGGGGTCATGAGTGGCCCGCCCGCCGATCCGCGGTTGCCGCCGGTCTTCCCCTTCGACTGGGCGGCCGAGTGGGGTGAGGACCAGTACGGGCCCTGGGTCGCCTTCCGGCTCAAGGGGGTGCGGCAAGGCCTGCGGTGGGTCCCGCCGGGGCGCTTTCTCATGGGCTCGCCCGCGCAGGAGCCGGAGCGCTGGGACGATGAGCGCGAGCATTGGGTCACCCTCACCCACGGCTTCTGGCTCGCGGATACCGCGTGTACCCAGGCCCTCTGGCAGGCGGTGATGGGCGCGAACCCGAGCCGCTTCCAGGGCGCGGAGCGGCCGGTGGAGACCGTGGACTGGGACCAGGTGCAGCAGTTCATCGGGCAGTTGAACGCCGCGCTGCCGGGTCTGGACGCCGGCCTGCCGACCGAGGCGCAGTGGGAGCACGCCTGCCGGGCCGGCACCCGCACACCCTTCTGGTTCGGGGACCAGATCACCCCGGAGCAGGTCAACTACGACGGCAACCATCCCTATCCCGGCGGCGCCAAGGGGCAGTATCGGGAACAGACGGTGGAGGTCAAGGCCCTGCCGTGCAACGCCTGGGGCCTTTACCAAATGCACGGCAACGTCTTGGAATGGTCCCGGGACTGGTATGGCGATTATCCCGCCGATGCCGTCGATGACCCCGCAGGGCCTGAGGCGGGTCGGGGGCGCGTGGCGCGCGGCGGCGGCTGGTTCGACCTTGCCAGGGACTGCCGCTCCGCGCAGCGCAACCGCTGGGAGCCTGCCGACCGTCTCGGCTGGCTGGGCTTCCGCCTGGCTCGAGGTCCATAAGCCAGGCCGGCGGAGCCGGGGTCCGGTGCGGCGCAGCCAGGCGGGCGCGGGGCCTGACGGACGCCGTGGAGCGGCGTCGGTCAGGCCCCGCGGGCGCCTGGCGGGAGATACGGAAACGGTGAGCCCCCGCGGTGGGTCTCGTTCCCACGCTCCGCGTGGGTCTCGTTCCCACGCTTCGCGTGGGAATGCATCCGGGACGCTCCGCGTCCCGAGCCCCGCGAAGCGCTTCTGGTTCCCACGCTCCCGCGTGGGAGCAAGTGCGGGCGCTCCGCGTCCTGGCCAACACCGGACGCGGAGCGCCCGCCCGGCATTCCCACGCGGGAGCGTGGGAACGAGAGGCCGCCGCGGCGCGGCCTCGGTCTGGCCCGGCGGGGCGTCCGGGGCGCCGGAGGTCGGGTTACGCTGCGCTAACCCGACCTACGGCCTACGCGCTGCTTGACCGCCTGTTTCCACAGACCGCGGCTTCGTCTAGACTGCGATATGTAACGGCTGGTCAACGAAGCTCCTGTTATTGCGTGAAACGGCCTGAGGCTGGAGCCCTGGTGCCTCTCCTCGTTCCCGGAACGCCCTGCGCCCCGCGGCGCCCGCGCCCCACCCCGCGCGGCGCCCTCGTTCCCACGCTCCGCGTGGGAATGCCTCCCGGACGCTCCGCGTCCCGAGTCCGGCGCAGGACCCGAGAACCACCACCGGCGCGGGGGACCCCATGGGCCGCAGCCGCTACCAGATCACCGAGCCGGATCAGCCCCACTTCGTGACCTGTACCGTCCGGCGCAGCGGAGTTATGTGGACCGGCCGGAGCCGTGGCGGTAGGCGAGTGCGCGGGTCTATTTGGGCGAGGCTGGGCTCTTGGAGGTCTGTCGCGAGTGGTGAGGGATTCGGGACGCGGAGCGTCCCGGGATGCATTCCCACGCGGAGCGTGGGAACGAGACCCACGCGGAGCGTGGGAGTGAGACCCACGCGGAGCGTGGGAGTGAGACCCACGCGGGGCCTGGGCACGAGACCCATCCGTCTCCGCACCGCCCGCCCCAGCGCGTTTCTTACAAATGAACTGGCGCAGACGGACCCGCGCGGCTTTCTCGCCCGCTATCCGGATGGCGCGGTGATCGACGAGGTGCAGCGGTGTCCGGACCTGATGTCTTATCTCCAGGGCTGGGTCGACGCCCGGGGGCGCATGGGGGATTTCGTGCTGACCTGCTCGCAGCAGTTCGGGCTCATGTCGCGGATCAGCCAGTCCCTGGCGGGGCGCGTCGGGCGGATCGAGTTGGTACCCTTCGCGATGGACGAACTGGCCGGTGTCGGGCGCTTGCCGACCGGGCTGGACGCGCTCCTGTGGCAGGGCGGTTTGGGTCTCGTTCCCACGCTCCGCGTGGGAATGCATCCCGGACGCTCCGCGTCCCGAGTCCCGCGCAGAGACCACGAACCACGACCGAGACGGGAAACCCCATGGGCCGCAGCCGCTACCGGATCACCGAGCCGGATCAACCCTACTTCGTGACCTGCACCGTGCGGTGCAGCGGGGGTCTGTGGAGCGGCCGGAGCCGTGGCGGTATTCGAGTGTGCGGGTTTATCTGGGCGGGGCGGGGTTCTTGGAGGTCTGTTGTGAGTGGTGAGGGGTTCGGGACGCGGAGCGTCCTGGGATGCATTCCCACGCGGAGCGTGGGAACGAGACCCACGCGGAGCGTGGGACCCACGCGGGGCGTGGGGTCGGCCTCCGGCCGCGATGCGAGGCCCCGTCGCGGCTGAAGCCGCTCCCACAGCGTCGCTGCGTGACTTTTGCGCACCCGACCCGGGACTCAGGGCCCGGCGCCGTCCGCGTCCCAGGCCAGTTCGACCAGCGGGTACTCCCAGGTGTCCACCCGGCAGGCGTCGCGATACCCGGGCTCGCCGTCGTCCCGGCGGCGGCGCAGCAGGGCGAGGACGCGGGCGCTGGTGATGGCGGGCAGGCGGGGTTGCCACTGTGCGGCGGCGCGGCGGGAGAGCCGGGCCACCGGGGCGTCCTGGGGGTCGCAGAGCAGGAGGTCCTCGCCCTGTTGGCGCAGGTGCACGGGGTCATTGGCGGCCAGCGCGCTCAGGCGGGCGTGGATGGGGTCGCGGTCCGGTTGGCGGCCGGCATAGCCCAGGTCGATGTCGGCGGGGGTGAGCAGGGTGTAGCGGCGCCGGGTGAGTGCGGGGGGCGGGGGCTCGACCTGGGGGGCGGAGCGCAGGAGCCAGTCGCCCTCGCACAGGGCGGGGGCGGGGTTGTCGCCGCCCGGCAGCCGGCCGAGCGCGAGTGTTTCGCGCGCCCTGGTCATGCCGACATAGTAGAGCCGGCGGCGCTCCTCGGGGTCGTCGCGGCCACTCCCGCCCCCGGCCCCACCGCCGGCCCCGTCGGCAATCATGACGTGGGTGAACTCCAGCCCCTTGGCGCCGTGCAGGGTGGCGAGCAGCACCCCGTCGCCCAGGCAGCGGTCGCGCCGTTGTTCGCCCAGGGTCTCGTAGCAGAACTCCAGGACCCGGGAGGCGGGGACCTCGGCCTCCTGACCGCTCTCTTCCCCCCAGGCCGCGATCAGGTCGACGAGCAGGCGCCGCCAGGTACCGTCGGCCGCGGGCAGCAGGGCGCTCAGGGCCGGCAGGCCGCAGAGCGCGTGCCCCAGGGCGGCGACGGCGTCGAGGAAGGCCGCGACCTCGCGCACCCGGTGCAGGGGCGGCAGGTCGGCGTTCCAGGCGACCGGGATGCCGCGGGCCTCGCACAGGGCGCGCAGCGGGTGCAGGGTCTCGCGGCGGGCGGCCAGGATGGCCCAGTCGGACCAGTCCCCGCCCCCCAGGCCGCGCAGGCGCAGCAGGCGCTCGATCAAGGCGACCGCCTGGCGTCCGGGGTCGGGCAGGTCCAGTATCTCCACGCGCCCGCGGCCGTGGGGGTCGAGCGCCTCCCAGCGGCCGCCCGGGGGGTCGCGGCGGCGGTGGCGGTCGCGCCGGCCGGGCTGACCGGTCTTCATGCGCTCGCGGTTGTGCCCGATCAGTGCGTTGGCGGCGGCGATGAGGTGGGCGCCGGCGCGATAGTTCTCGATCAGGTAGTGGACCTCGGCCTGATAGTCCTCCTTGAAGCGGCGGATGAAGGCGACGCTGGCGCCGCGGAAGGCGTAGATGTTCTGGTCGTCGTCGCCCACCGCGAGCAGGGTCAGGCGGCCCTCGTCCTGGTCGCGGCTGCGCCCGGCGACGGCGGCGACCAGCCGGTATTGAGCGTCGTCGATGTCCTGGTACTCATCGACCAGGATGTGCCGGTAGCCCGCCAGCAGGCGCTCGCGCAGGGCGTCCGGTTCCAGGCCGGGGAGTTGGGTGCGCCCCTCCAGCAGGTCGAGCGCGTCCGCGATCAGCCCGCTGAAATCGCCCTGGTCCCCCGCACCCGCACCGGTGCCTGGGCCTGCGATGAAACTGGCGCCGGAACTGGTGCCGGTGCCTGAGCCGGCCCGCTGGGCACGCGCGGCAAAGGAGGCCCCGGTCAGGCGCATCGCAAACCCGTGGTAGGTCTGGATCAGGACCCCGCGCGCCTCCTCCCCGACCAGGGCGCCGAGCCGGCGGCGCAGTTCCAGGGCGGCGTTGCGGTTGTAGCACAGGATCAGGATGGCCCGCGGGTCGACCCGCAGCACGCGCAGCAGGTAGGCGCAGCGGTGGACGATGACCCGCGTCTTGCCGGAGCCGGGGCCGGCCAGGACCAGGCGGTTGGTCTCCGGCTCCGCGGCGACGATGGCGATCTGCTCCGGGTTGTCCAGGGCCTCGACGATGCGCCGGAAGGACTCCGCGGTGGTGGCGCGCGCCACGACCTCCTGCTGGTCCGGGAAGTAGCGGCGCACGAAGGCGCCGCGCTCCAGGGTGAAGTAGGCCCCGACCAGGCCGATCGCCTGGGCCACCTTCGCAAGCCCTAGGCGCGCATAGGCGTGCATCACGTGGATCTGGAAGACCCGCTCGCCATAGTGCTCGGCGAGTGGGGCATAGTGGCCCTTGGTGTAGCGCTTGCCCTTGGCCTGCGGCAGGATGCGGATGGTCATGGCCTGGCGGAACACGGCCAACCCGGCCTGCAGGACGATGGCGCGGTGCTCGTGCAGGAAGAGTAGCCCGCGCTCCGCGGCGGCCAGGGGGTCGGGCAGGTTGCCGGCCAGGGTCAGGTCCGCCTGCAGGGCGGCCGTCAGGTCATCGAGCCCGAAGGCGATCAGCACCTCCGCGCTCGGCGCCGCCGCCGGCGGAACCCGGGCGAGCAGGGCGTTGAGTACCACCTGGGCGATCGCCTGGCGGTGCCGGGCGGTCCGCTCCAGAGACTGCCAGTCGCGGTGCAGACGCACCAGGTAGTGGTCGCGCTCGCGCTGGCGGAACTCCAGGCTGCCGCGCGCGCCCGCGAGCCCGCGGCCGTCGCGCGCCAGGCTGCCCAAGAGATCGCGCAGGACCTCCGGGTTGCTGTCGACCCCCTGGTCGCACAGGCGCTGGTTCAGGTGCCGGATGGACAGTGGGTGCCAGCCCTGGTCGTCGGCGTCCGGGGCCTCCTCGCGGAGCGCAGCGAGCATGGCCAGTTCCATCCGGCAGACCTGTTTCAGGATTTGCTCGGACGGGTTGACCACCTTGTGGCGGATGAAGGCGCTCTGCTGGGGACCCTGGTGCAGCAGGCCGGCCTGGGCCATGTCATGGAGGGTGCGCAGGACGCGCTGACCGGCGCTCTCGCCGCGGTCCCAGGCCGGGGGCGCGCCGGTTCCCGCGCCAGTACCCGCGCCAGTACCCGCGTCGGCTCCGGCGGGCGGGCGCAGGGCGGGGAGTTGGGCCAGTTCATCGGCGGTGCGGCCCTCGTTGGGGTCGCAGTTGAACAGCTCCGCGAGGACCGCGAGCCAGCGCTCCTGCTGCCGGGCGGAGAGGTTGAGCCCGGCGATGCGCCGCTGCGCCTCGTCCAGGCTCGCCACCGCCGGGCGGCCCTGGAAGACGCGGGTGCGGTTCTCGTTGCGCTCCACGAACCCGGCGCGCTCCAGCCAGGCGATGGCGGTGCGCACCCGGGTGTCGGCGTCGCGGCCCGCCGCGTCGAAGCCCACCCGCAGGTCGCCGTCGCGCAGCAACTCCCCGGCGGTGATCACCACGCAGTCGTCCCGATCGCGGCGCGCCCGGCGCAGGCCGCGCAGGATCTCCACGATGTCGGCCCGCGACAGCTCCGAGCCCGCGGCCAGGCGGAACTGCTCCTCCACGTCCGCCTCGTCATAGAGCAGGCAGCAGCGGGCGGGCGCCCGGTCGCGCCCGGCGCGCCCGGCCTCCTGGACATAGTTCTCCAGTGACCCGGGGATGTCGACATGGACCACCAGGCGCACGTCCTCCTTGTCCACCCCCATGCCGAAGGCGTTGGTGGCGCAGACCACCTGCACCTCGCCGGCGATGAAGGCGTCCTGGACGCGCCGCTTCTCGGGGGCCGAGAGGCCGGCGTGGAAGGCTGCTGCCGCCCAGCCCTGGCGGGTGAGAAAGGCTGCCAGCTCCTCGACCCGTCGGCGGGTGGACCCGTAGACGACGGCGGCGCCGGGCCTGGTCGGATCGCCGGGCGCTTCGGCGTGCGGCTCCCCCAGGGATTCGACCCCCAGGGATTCGATCAGCACCGCGTGCAGCCGCGCCTCCTTCTCCTGCCGACGGGTGAGCAGGACCTCGAAGCTCAGGTTGTCGCGCGCCACGCCGCCCTGAAAGAGCCGCAGTTCCAGGCCCAGTTCGGCCCGGAAGTGGGCCAGGACCTCGGCGATCACGTCGGTCTTCGCGGTGGCCGTGAAGCAGGCGATGGGGGGTACGGCCACCCCCTGGCGCGTCGCCAGCTCCTGGATGAAGCGGGCGGCGTAGAGATAGTCGGGCCGGAAGTCGTGTCCCCACTTGGACAGGCAGTGGGCCTCGTCGAAGACCCAGTAACCGATCTCGCGCGACTGGAGCACCCGGGCGAACGAGACATTGCGCAACTGCTCGGGGGAGCAATACAGGAGCGCGAGCTCGCCCAGGCGGAGCCGCTCCAGCACCTCCCCGCGCTCCGGTCCGGTCAGGAGCCCATAGAGGGCCGCCGCCTGGAGGCACCCGGTCTTGGCCACCAGGTTGTCCACCTGATCCTTCATCAAGGCCTGCAAGGGCGAGATGACGACGGTGAGCTGGCCGCGGCGCAGATAGCGCACCAGGGCCGGCAGTTGAAAGCACAGCGACTTGCCGCCGCCGGTGGGCATGATGGCGAGCGCCGAGCCCTCCGCCAGGCCGTGGGCGACGATCGCCGCCTGGAGGCTGCCGCCGGCGGCGTCGCGCGGCTCAGGGCGGAACTGCTCCAGGCCGAACCAACGCTTGAGTTGGCCCTGGGGGTCGTGGGTGGTGCGGCACCAGTCGCAGTCCGGCGCCGTGCAGGGCAGGTCGCGCAGGGCGTGCAGGACCTCGGCGGTCGCGGGGAAGCGGTGCCTGACCCAGGGCGGCAGCACCGAGCGGGCGCCCGCCACCTGGAGCCAGGCGGTCGCATAGGCGAGCGCGGGGCGCCGGCGCGGGTCGCTCAGATAGCGCAGCGCCAGCGTCCGCGCCGCGGTGCGGCAGACGCGCCCGTCCCACCGCTGGTGCAGCAGGTTGAGCACGCCCGCCACGTCGGGCAACTCGACCCCCAGGGCGGCGAACACGAGCGAGACGCCGGTGCCGCCGGTGGCCGCGTCCTCGAGCCCGCTCGCCCCGCGGAAGCAGAACCGGTAGATGGCGAGCAGCCCGGCCTCCCCGGGCGCCCCCTCGCCGGACTGACCGGCCTGACCGGATTGAGCGGCCGGGGCGCGGCGGGCGAATTCCGCCCACTGCTCCCGGAACACCTGGGCCGCCAGGCGGCAGTCCGCCAGCGGGTCGGCGACCGACTCGCGGACCAGCTTGTAGTCCTTCACCAGGCGGTGGTAGGGGTTCTCCGGAAAGGCGAGCGGCGACAGGAACAGGGTATCGACCACGCGCCGTTTCAGTAGCGCCAGGGCCGGCTGGCGGGCGCGCAGACAGTGCAGGTCATGCCCCAGGAGGTTGTGGCCCAGGACCAACTCCGCCCCCGCGGCGAAGCGATCCAGGTCCGCCAAGGCCTGGGGTCCGTCGAAGCGCCCCTGCCGCCCGAAGCTCGCGCCGCCCCAGATGGCCGCGATCTTGTGGATCTCCCCATTGGGGCCGGTCTCCAGGTCGAGCAGGAGGGCACGGGACAGGAAATCGTCGAGTCTTGAGTCCACGCCGTGATTATGGGGCGCGGTGCAGGCGCGGGGAAGCGATCGGTGTCTATAATGCCCGACACTGCAACCTCGTGGAGAACGCCATGAGCATGACGAACGTGCGGATGCCCGACGACCTGATGCAACGTCTGGACGCCACGGCCGAGCGCCTGCACCGATCGAAGGGTTGGATCATCACGGACGCGGTGCGCGAGTATCTGGAGCGGGAGGACGCTCGCGCTCGGCGCCTCGCCCAGACCCGGGAGGCCTTGGCCGAGTTGGATGCCGGCGATCTGATCGACGGTGACGAGGTGCTGGCCTGGGTCGCTAGCTGGGGCACTGACCATGAGCGCATGTCGCCACGCTGATGCGGCTTCAGTTTACGCGCGCGGCCAGCCGCGATCTGGGGCGGCTGCGCGACTTCATCGCCCAACATGACCCTCGCGCCGCGGCCAGGATCGGCAAGCGGCTCGTTCGCAGCATCCGTCTGCTCCAGGGCCAGCCCGACCTCGGGCAGGCGGTCGAGGCGTTACCGGGAGTTCGGGACCTGGTGGCGGGCGATTATGTGGTTCGCTATACCCATCAAGACGATTGCGTCGTCATCCTGCGCATTTGGCATGGTCGAGAGGACCGGTGAATCCGAGTCCGGCGCGGTCGGGCAACGCGATTCAAACATGACGCCAGAGGCCGCAGATTGCCCATCGTCGCCATCATCCTCCCGATCTTCGCCCTGATCCTGCTCGGCTGGGGCCTGCGCCGTCTGGGCGCGCTGGCGCCGGGGTTCTGGCCGGACCTGGAACGGCTGATCTATTTCCTCTTCTTTCCGGCGTTGCTCCTGCACTCACTCGCGCAGGTGCGGATCGACCTGGGCACGGCCTGGCCGATGATCGCCACCGGGGTGCTGTTCACCGCGCTCGGGATGGGGCTCGGGCGCTGGAGCCGGACGCTGTTCGATGACCCGCCGCCGGTCTATGCGGCGGCCTTCCAGTGCTCTTTTCGCTTCAACAGCTTCCTGGGGTTGGCGGTGGCCGACGGGCTGCATGGTCAGGCGGGGGTGGCCGCCTTTGCGCTGCTGATGGGGGTGCTGGTGCCGATGGCGAACCTGGCCGCGGTGGCGGTGCTGGCGCGTCACGGGCAGCGGCACTGGGCGCGGGAACTGCTGGGCAATCCGCTGATCCTCGCGACCGTCGCGGGCCTGGGCCTGAGCCTCGCGGGCCTGTCGCTGCCGGGGCCGGTGGAGCAGGTGTTGGCGCTGCTGTCGCGGGCCTCGCTGCCGCTGGGCCTGATCGCGGTGGGTGCCGGGCTGCGGCTGGATGGCGTGGATCATGCCCGCGGTCATCTCTGGTACGGGGTGGGGGTGAAGCTCGTGGCCCTGCCCCTGGCCGCCTGGGGGCTCGCCTGGGTCTTCGGGCTGACCGGGGTCTGGCTGCAAACGGCGATCCTGATGGCGGCGTTGCCGGTCTCCACCGTCGCCTATGTGCTGGCCAACCGGATGGGCGGGGACGGGCGGGTGATCGCGGCCCAGGTGGCGCTCACTACGCTCTTGTCGATGATCACGCTGCCCTTGTGGCTGAGTCTCACCTAATCCGGTGTGGGGTCGAGGGCGGCGAGGGCCTGGCGGATGGCGGTCCCGGAGTCCGCGAGCATCCGCGGGTCCTGTCCCGCGAGGTAATCCAACACCGCGGTCACCAGCGTGCTGACCGGTTCCAGCGCCTGCTCCACGTCCTCGGCCTCGAAGCGGTGGAACCCCTGGTAGTCGGCCCGCAGCCGGTCGCCCTCCAGCCGGGCCAGGGTCTTGAGGTGGCCGGCGGCAAAGGTGTTGGTCCGCACGAAGTGGGAGGCGAAGAGGCGTTGGGTGCCCTCGTGGGTGCGGGCCTCGAGCCCGTGGGCGAGCAGCAGGGCGCGAACGGCGTGGAAGCTCGCGTAATAGAGGTTGGTGATGCACTTGCGATGGACCCCGGCGCCACCGTTGGCGGCGAGGCTGCGCAACTCATCGAGCAGGAGCCCGAGTTCGTCCGCGACGGCGTTCAGGTGCTCTTCTTGGCCCATAGCTCAATGCCCTCCCGGGCGATGGTGCGCAGCAGCGCAGGGTTGGTGGGCTCACTGGCACGGATCTGGACCGGGCGCAGGTGAGGGAGGTCCTCGTGGCCGTCCTGGACCTCCTGGGCCAGGTCGGCGAGTCGGCGGTGGGTGTCCGCGGGTGCCGTGGCGGTCGTGAAGACCGCCAGGTCCAGGTCGGAGTCTGCGTGCCCCTCGCCCCGGGCGCGGCTGCCGAAGACCAGGATGCGCTCGAGCCCTTCCGACCCCAGGGCGGCGCGCGCACGGGCGACGAAGCCCGCGAGCAGGGCGCGTTCGCCCGGGGTGAGGAGGGACTTGGGTGCTGTGCTGTGTAGTCGGGGGTCAGGCATCGCGGCTGTATCCGGATCGAGGGTTTCGGGAGCCTGGGGTGGCCGGCCAGGCCGCCCGGGCAGCGCGTCCCCGCCGCACCGGCGGGCCTGACGAGCCCCGCGGCCAACACTACGCCGTCGGCCAGCGCGCGCCAAGCCTGGGTGCGATCCAAACCGATGTGGTCGTCCGAGCGCCGTAGGACGGGCAAAGGCGCCCCCGCGGCCGCCGCGTGCTTGCTCGACGTTTGCGCGCCGTGCCCATCACTGGCGGCCAAGCCGCGCCGGATCCCCGGGCGGGCGGTTCGGTGGCCGGATGGAGGATGGGCACGCTGCGCTTTGCCCATCCGACCCTACGCAGGGTGTCGCGCGGCGACCCAGGGCAGTACCAGTCCCAACAATAGCAGGGCCCAGGCCGGGGGCTCCGGCGCCCCAGCAGAGCCCTGGGTATCGACCGCGCTCAAGAGCCAGTCGGCCTCACCGTCCTGCAGCAGGATGACGAAACTGTCGGTCAGGGCCAGGGTGTTCGTGCTCGGGCCGGCGATGGCATCGGCGAAGATCCCATCCCACAGGCTCACCAACCCCAGGTCGTCCGTCAGGAGCCAGGTCGCGTCTGCCATCGCTTCGACGCCGGTCAGGCTGAGCATGGCCTCGACGCTGGCACTGAAGCTGTATGCAAAGCTGAAAGAGACAGCTGCCCCGCTTTGGTTATCGATAAAGAGAATCCCGCTGGTCTGGAGCAGGGAGGTGGCGGTGCCCTGGCCCTCGCCGGCTTGGCCAAAGGAGTGCGAGACCTGGCCGATGAAATCGCCGACGGACATTTCCTCAAGGATGTCCCCCGGGGCCAGGGTCTGCACCGCCGCCGCACTGCCCGTTCCCTCGGTATTGGTGTACTGGCCGAAGACGGTAGCCGCGTAGGTGATCGCCACGCCGGTCGGAATCGTAGCTCCGCCATCAATGGCGGTCAGGGTCAGGGTCAGGGAGGCCAACCCGTCATAGAGGGCCCCGGCGCGCGCCCCGATCGGGAGGCCAAGGGCGACGGTGAAGAGCACGGTGGCCAGGGTGGTCGAGCGTGATCCGAACATGAGGCAGTCTCCCGGTCTGTGGGGATGGGTTGGAGGTGGCGTCGAGCGATATGCGTTCAGACGGCCTAAGGCTTGCTGCCCGCCATCCAGGCTTCGACATCGTCGACCAGTTTCTTGGGCATCCCGGCGGCGACGGAGTGCCCGGCATCCTGATAGCGCGGGAACCAAATAGCCTGTGTCCGCGGAAAGGCCAGGCGCAGCCGGGCGGCGGCGCTCGGTTGGTACTCCACTGCGATGGTCGCGTCACAGTCGGGGCATGGGCGCTGCACTGTGGAGGTCTTGACCAGGTCCGTGTAGCGCGCCAGGGATGGCGGCAGGGCGTCCGGGTAGATCATCAGATCATGGCGGGCATCGGTGATCAGGGTTCTGACCAGGGGCAGGTTCTCCAGGAACAGGCGCCCGTAGCGCGGCGACTCCGGGTCGATCAAATAGCCCTGGGTGATCGCCGAGTTGCTATAAAAGGCGTTATAGGCCCCCATCGGCGGGCAACTCACGTAGTGCTGGTCGGGCTCATGGAGTCCGCCGAAGGCCTCGGCAAAGGTGGGTCCGGAGAGCCCTGGGTCGCCCAGGTCTGCGGCCGCCGCCTCGCCTGCCGCAATCACCTGCGGCAGCACCTCGAACCAGGCCCGTTGCCCCGGCGGGATATTGGCGAGCCCCAGCGTGGATTGCAGGGGGTCGGCGGGGATCTTCAGGTGATAGGCGTGGTCGCGGCTGTCGGCATAGAGACCGGGCACCTGGGTCAGGTCATAGGCCATCAGTTCCGACATGGTCGGGACCAGGACGGTGCGCAGCCCAAACCAGAACATCAGAAGCCCCTCGTTGACCACTGTCAGGCGGGTGTCGTAGGGCGACCGATACAGCGCCGAGGAGACGAACCGGATGGCGTGCTCCATGGGCTGGCAACCGTCACCACAGGGGACGAAGGTCTTGCCGGAGGCGGCGGCAAGCTGATGGATGATCGACCCCGGCGCCTCGAACAGATCCCCGGTGATCTGGGACTGGTATGCCCCGGTGAGCTGGGGTTCGATCAGGATCTGCCGGCCGAACTGCCTGGCGATGGCCGCCGGGGAATGGATGGTGCCGGGTGCCTTGTTGTAGTAGGCATCCAGATAGGCCTGGATCTCCCGCATCAGAGCGGTATCGCGATAGACATCGGTCCCGGCCCCATACCGGCGGTAATTGAGCATCAGGTTCTGCATGGTCGTGACCCGGGTCCCGCCATAGCTCTCTCCAACCAGAACCACCGGGTTGTGGCCGAGCGCCGGATGCGCGCGCAGGAAGCGTAATACCACCCGCACCATCTGCGCGGCGTCGATATAGGGGTTGAAGTTCTGGGCGTCATACAGGGCGGAGGTCTGCGAGCCCCGCTGTACGCCGGGGTCGAGGTTGTAGGAATACCCGGTGGTGGCCGGATCCACATAGAGCAGATTGCCCAGGCGCGCCCAGGAGTGGGGGTTGGCCGCAGTGTTCTCGGTCCAGCCGGTTGGCCCCCAGGGGTACGGAAACATGGCGCGGGGGGCGGTATTGCTGCTCAGGAGCCCCTCGCAGGTCGGGCAACCGGGCCCGCCATTGAAGAAGACGAATAGCGGCATGCTGGCCGGGTCGCCGCCGGGGACCTCGGCCGGCTGAAAGCTGTAGAAGATGCGCGCCTGGGATGACCGGTAGCGCAGCGTCGGCCCCTCCCGCTGGAGGCTGAAGTCGATGGGTTCGATGTCGGAAAAGCCTGCCTGGGGCGCCAAGTCGGCTTGGGTTGCGGTCCAGGTCAGAAACAGGGTAAGCCCAAGGGCCAGTCGACCGATGGGGGGCGACGCTGGGCGCCGACGTTGCAATGGCATTCTGGGGTGCTCCCGATGGCCCTGTGGGGGCGCCCGAGCTGCGTCTCACCCAGCGGCGGTCAGGACCGCGACCTTCCGAGGGTGCTGCCGGGTCGCGGCGCAGGCCCGCGACCGAGCCTGATGCAGGGGCACCGGAAAAGCTTAGCACAGTCGTGCAACCAAGGAATTGAGCCGTGATGCCAGCAACAATTCCAAATTCGGGTGCCCGCAACCCAATACCATGTAGTCAGCGTAACGCATTAGTCAGCGTAACGCACGGTTTCTACGATACGATCACCGAGACTTAGCCCTCGCAACCGGGGCCGATCGTAACGGTCCTCAAGCCCAAGAATACGCAACTGGCGCCTCTCGGTCCTCTACGACGTTCTCAACACGGTGGTGGTAGAGGCCAATTTGGTGTCGACCGAGGTCGGCGAACCGGTGCTGGCCGGCGAGCATCGGGCCGCGACGCGGGTCGATGACCTGATACTCTATGATCGTGGTAATCCGGCCTTTTGGCTGTTCGCGCTCCCTGCCCTGGCGCAACGGGATTTCTGCATGCGCGTGGCGGCCGACTTCTCCCATGAATAACATGAAGGCGGCCAAGGCGCGCCGGGTCCCTGGCCGGGCGGGTCGGTGGCCGGATGGGAGATGGGCACGCTACGCTTTGCCCATCCTACGACCTTCGCGGGTCTTTGGACGCGGAGCGTCCGGGATGCATTCCCACGCGGAGCGTGGGAACGAGGGGTTCCGCGGCCGTCGGCCGGCGCGCGCCACGCCCGCGCGGCTTGCCGAGTCCCGCCGGTCCGGCTAGCATCCGGTGCGAATGGACGCCTTCACCCCCGCCACCCGCCGCTGGTTCGCCCAGAACTTCGCCGGCCCCACGCCGGCCCAGGCGCGCGGCTGGCCGGTGATCGCGGCCGGGCACCATGCGCTGATCACGGCCCCGACCGGCAGCGGCAAGACACTGGCGGCCTTTCTGTGGGCTATCGACCGGCTGCTGGGGCAGGGTGGTGAGGCGGGTCCGCGCCCCCCTGGCGTCCAGGTCCTCTATGTCTCGCCGCTCAAGGCGCTGGTCTACGACATCGAGCGCAACCTGCGCGCGCCGCTCGCCGGTGTCGCCCGCGCGGCGGAGCACCTGGGGCTTGCCGTCGTGCCCCCGCGGGTGGACATCCGCACCGGGGACACGCCGGCGAAGGAGCGCGCCCGCCAGTTGCAGGAGCCGGCGGAGATCCTGGTCACGACGCCGGAGTCGCTCTATCTGCTCCTCGGCTCCCGCGCGGCCGGGAACCTGCGCTCGGTCCATACGCTCATCATTGACGAAGTCCACGCCCTGGCGCCAACCAAGCGCGGGGCGCACCTGGCCCTGTCACTGGAGCGCCTGGCCGCCAATTGCGCGCGCGACCCGCAGCGGATCGGGCTCTCCGCCACGGTGCTGCCGCTGGCCGAGGCGGCGCTGTTCCTGGGGGGCGACCGGCCGGTGGTGATCGTGGACGCCGCGGCGCCGCCGCGCCTGGATCTCAAGGTCTGTGTGCCGGTGCCGGACATGGAGCGACCGCCGGAGCCGCCGGTGCCGGCACCGGACTTCGTCAGCGGTCCGATCCTGGGCGCGCTCTATTCGCGCGAGGTCGCTAGACCGCCGGCCGAGCGGGGGATCTGGTCGGCGCTCTATCCGGCCCTGCTGGACGCCATCCGCGCCCACGGCTCGACCATCCTCTTCGTCAACAGCCGCGGCCTGGCCGAGCGGCTGTGCCGGCGGCTCAATGAACTGGCGGCGGGCGACGCGGCCCCGGGCGGCGACTCGATCCCTGCGTCGGCCACGGAGCCGGTCTCCGACCTGGTGCGCGCCCACCACGGCAGCGTCAGCCACGAGCAGCGCAGCGCTATCGAGGAGGCCCTGAAGCGCGGTGAGTTGAAGGCCATCGTCGCGACCAGCTCGCTGGAGATGGGCATCGACATGGGGGCCCTGGACCAGGTGTTGCTGGTGGAGTCGCCGGGCTCGGTCGCGCGCGGCCTGCAGCGGGTGGGCCGCGCCGGGCACGGGGTGGGGGAGGTCAGCAAGGGGCTCATCTTCCCCAAGTTCCGGGGCGATCTGCTGGAGTGCGCCGTGATTGCCGGGCGCATGTTGACGGGGGAACTGGAGCCCTTCCGGATGCCGCGCAATGCCTTGGACGTGCTGGCGCAGCAGGTCGCCGCCCAGTGCGCGGCCGGGGACCGGACGGTGGACGAACTGCACGCCCTGGTGCGGCGCGCCGGACCCTATCGCGAACTATCCCGGGCGGCCCTGGAGGCAGTGCTGGACATGCTGTCGGGGCGCTGGCCGGGCGGCGACCTGGCCGATCTCAAACCGCTCCTGGCCTGGGACCGGGCGACCGATACCCTGAGCGCCCGCCGCGGGACGGCCCTGATCACCCGGCTCAACGCCGGCACCATCCCGGACCGGGGCTACTACGCCGTCCACCTGGGGGCGGAGGGCCCGCGCATCGGCGAACTGGACGAGGAGATGGTCCATGAAACCAAGGCCGGGGACTGCATCCTGCTCGGGGCCTCGACCTGGCGGGTGGCGCAGATTACCCGCGACCGGGTCATCGTCTCACCGGCCCCGGGTGAGCCCGGCAAGCTCCCCTTCTGGCGGGGCGACGGACCCGGCCGACCGCTTGCGCTGGGGCGGGCGCTGGGCGCCTTCTGCCGCCGGCTCGCGGCCATCAAAGAGGACGCGGCGCCGGCCTGGGTCCAGGCGCAGGCGCCGCTCGACGACCTGGCCGCGCTGAACCTCGCGACCTATGTGCGCGGGCAGCGGGAGGCGACCGGCCAGGTCCCGAGCGACCGCACCATCGTCGTGGAGCGCTTCCGCGACGAACTGGGGGACTGGCGGGTCTGCATCCTGTCGCCCTTCGGGGCACCCATCCATGCCCCCTGGGCGCTGGCCCTGCAGGGGCGGCTCGCCCGGCGGGAGGGGTTCGAGGTCCAGGTGATGTATACCGATGACGGCATCGTGCTGCGCCTGGCGGACGGGGAAGAACTGCCGGCCCTGGAGGACCTGCTGCCGGACCCGGCGGACGTGACCGACGAGGTGACGGAACAGCTCGCCGGCACGGCGCTCTTCGCTGCCCTGTTCCGCGAGAACGCGGCCCGCGCCCTGCTGCTGCCGCGCCGCCGCGCCCAGGGCCGCCAACCCCTGTGGGCGCAGCGGTTGCGTGCCCAAACGCTGCTGGCCACGGTGCGCCGCTACCCGGGCTTTCCGCTGGTGATCGAGACCTACCGGCAGGCCTTGGCGGATGTCTTCGACCTGCCGGGCCTGAAGGAGGTTCTGGCTGCGGTGCAGGCGCGGACCATCCGTGTCCACGAGGTCGAGACGGCGCAGGCGTCGCCCTTCGCCCGCTCGCTCGTCTTCGCCTATGTCGCCGCCTATCTGTACGAGCAGGACGCCCCGCTCCCGGAGCGGCGCGCCCAGGCGCTCACCCTGGACCGGGGCCTGCTGGCCGAGCTGCTGGGCCAGGCGGAACTGCGGGAGTTGATCGACCCGCTGGTGCTGGACGAGTTGGAGGCCGAGGTCCAGCACCGGGCGGACGGCCGCCGGGCGCGCGACGCCGATGAACTGCACGACCTGCTGCGGCGCCTCGGTGATCTGAGCGAGGCCGAGATCGTCGAGCGCTGTGTCCGGGAGGCGTCCGCACCCGGCAGCGCCGACCCCGGCGCCTGGCTCGCTGTCCTCAAGGCCCAGCGCCGCGCCGCGCCCCTGCGTGTCGCCGGGGAGCCGCGCTGGATCGCCGCCGAAGACGCCGGCCTCTACCGCGACGCCCTGGGCCTGGTCCCGCCCCCCGGGCTGCCCGCTGCCTGCATCGCCCCGACCCAGACCCCGCTCGAACAACTACTGCTGCGCTATGCCCTCACGCACGGCCCCTTCCTCACCCGCGAGCCGGCCGCCCGCCTGGGCCTGCGCCCGGCCCAGGTGGAGCCGGTGCTGCGCCTGCTGGAGTCCCAGGGCACCCTGGTCCGGGGCGAGATCCGCCCGCTGGGCACCGAGCCCGAGTGGTGCGGTGCCGAGCTGCTGCAACGCCTGCGCCGCCGCACCCTGGCCCGGGCGCGGGACGCCGTGGCCCCGGTTGACGGGGCCGCCCTGGGGCGCTTCCTGCCCGCCTGGCACGGCATCGGCGAGGACCTGAAGGGGCCGGACCGACTCTTGGAGGCGGTGGCGCAGCTTGCGGGTCTGAGCCTGCCCTGGTCGCTGCTCGACCGCGTGCTGCTGCCGGCGCGGGTCCCCGGCTACCGCACCCAGGACCTGGACCTGCTGGCCGCCGCCGGGGAGGTCCTGTGGATCGGGCAGGGTGCGCTGGGGCCGAAGGACGGCAAGGTCGCCCTCTATCTGCGCGCGGATGCGCCCTGGCACGGGGCGGACGCGGGGGAAGGGGCGGTGCCCGGGCCCCTGCATCAAGTGCTCTTGGACCACCTGCAGGCGCGGGGCGCCTGCTTTCTGATGGAACTGACGGCGGCGCCCGCACGGGCGGGTCTGACGCCCGAGCGCGGGGCCTGCGAGTCCGCCCTCTGGGACCTGGTGTGGGCCGGGCTCATCACCAACGACACCTTCGCCCCCTTGCGCGCCCTGGCCGGCGGCGCGCGCACCCGGCGGCACGGGCGTGAACCCGGGCTGGCCGGCGGGCGCTGGTCGCTGGTCGCGGACCTGGGCGGGCGCGGGGCGCCGCCGCCCGGCGATACCGAGCGCCTGCTCGCCCAGGCCCGGCTGCTGCTCGGGCGCTATGGGGTGCTGAGCCGGGAGGCGGTGCAGGCGGAGGGGGTGCCGGGCGGCTTCGGCCCGCTGTACCGGGTGCTGAAGCAGATGGAAGAGACGGGGCAGGTGCGCCGCGGCTGGTTCGTCGAAGGGCTCTCCGGCGCCCAGTTCGCGCTGGCCGGGGCCCTGGAGCGCCTGCGCGCGGGCCGTCTGGAGGAGGCGCCGATGGACGGTTTCAGCACGGCCGAGGTGCGGGTCCTGGCCGCCCTGGACCCCGCCAATCCCTATGGCGCCCTGCTGCCCTGGCCGGCGACCGGGGGCGGGGAGGACGGCGAGCCCGGCGCCGCCCCGCGCCGGATCGCCGGCGCCTGGGTCGTGCTCGTGGCCGGCAAGCCGGTGCTCTACCTGGGCAGCAGCGGGCGCCGGTTGTGGAGCTTCCCGTCTGGCCTCACCGCGACCGGCGGGGAACTCCCCCTCGCCCTGGCGGCCCTGAGCCGCCTGTCCGGCGGCGGGCGCCGACGGCTCTTGATCCAGACCATCGACGGCCGGCCGGCCCTGCAATCGCCCCTGCGCGAGCCCATGCTCGCCGCCGGCTTCGTGTCGGACTACGATGCCTTGGTGCCGATGATCCTAAATCCGGGAATTGCTCACACAAAGACACAAAGAACACAAAGAAAAACAGATCATTGAAGGCGTTGGGCCGATCACCGCCCGGGTGACCTCCTCCACCTACATATCGCGTTGAAAATCTTTGTGATCTTTGTGTCTCTGTGTGAGAACTGCTCTTTCTGGGTTCAGCTATTCTTGCACCCATTTCTGCATAGGGCCATCCGGGGTATGGAGCAGGCGCGCGCGCTGTCTGATGGGCCCTCTAGGTCCGCCCTGCCGGGGGCGGGGCTCGCGACCCTGGGCTTCGCCTTTGCGCTCGGGGTTTCCTGCTTCTATCTGGTGCCCGAGGTGCCGCCGGCCTGGACCGCGGTGCTGGTGGCGGTGCCGGCCGCCATCCTGGCGTGGTTCAGGCGCCCGGCCCTGTGCCGCCCGCTCGCGGCCCTGCTGGTCGGCCTGCTCTATGCCCAGGTCCACACCCTGGTCCAGCTCGCCAACCCCTTTCCGGAGCGCCTGGCGCGCGTGCCCCTGACGGTCGAGGGGCGCATCGCCTCGCTGCCGGCGGACCTGGGGCAGGCGCGGCGCTTTCTGTTCGAGGTCGAGCGGACCCTGGCCGCCGATGGGTCGCTGGCCGATGAGTCGGTGCCCTTTACCGGGCTCGTGCGGCTCAACTGGTATGAGGGGGCGCCCGCGGTGCGCGCCGGTGAGCGCTGGCGGCTGCCGGTGCGGTTGAAACCGCGCCACGGCTTCCTCAATCCGGGCGGTTTCGACTATGAGCGCTGGCTCTTCGAGCAGGGCATCGCGGCCACCGGCACGGTGCGCAAGGGTGAGGACGCGCGGCGACTCGATCCCGGCCCCGGTCCCTATTGGCTGACCCGCATCCGCCAGAATTTCAACGACCACCTGGCCGCGGTGCTGGGCCCAGTGCGCGCCCTGCCGCTGGTGCAGGCGCAGGTGACCGGGGACCAATCGGGATTCGAGCGGGCCGATTGGGAGGCGATGACCCGCACTGGCACCAGCCACTTGGTGGCTATCTCCGGGCTGAACCTGGGGCTGATCGCGGCGGTTGCGTTCTTTCTGATCCGAGCCCTCTGGGCGCGCTGTCCACGCTGTGCCCTGGCCCTGGCCGCGCCGCGGGCGGCGGCGGTCGGGGCCTTTCTCGCGTCCTTCGCCTATGCCGGTCTGGCCGGCTTCTCGGTGTCGACGCAGCGCGCCCTGATCATGGCCGCCGTGCTGTTCGCCGTGCTGGTGTGGGAGCGCACCCCCCGGCATTGGCACGCCTTGATCCTGGCCCTGACCGCGATCCTGCTCTTGGACCCCCGCGCGGTCCTGTCCTTCGGGTTCTGGCTGTCCTTCGCCGCGGTCGCCGTGCTGCTGTTCAATCTGGGGCAGCGACTGCCCCGCCGCGACCTCTGGAGCCGCTGGGGCCGCGCCCAATGGGCGGTGGCGGTGGGGTTGCTGCCGCTCTTGCTGCTGCTGTCCGGGCGCGCCTCGGCGATCGCGCCGGCGGTCAACCTGGTGGCCGAGCCGCTGTTCACGCTGATCCTGTTCCCCCTGGTCCTGGGCACCGCGCTCCTGAGCCTGATCCCGGGGCTCACCCTGCCCCTGGTGCTCACCGGCTACCTGCTGGACTGGTGCCTGGCGGCCCTGACCTGGGTCGCCGCCTTTCCCTGGGCGATGGTCTCCCTGCCGCTGGGTCCGCCCTGGGTCTGGCCCTTCGCCTTCCTGGGCGTGATCCTGCTGCTCGCCCCGCGGGGGCTGCCGGCCCGCTGGCTGGGCCTGCTGCTGCTCCTGCCGCTGGCCCTGGTGCGCCCGCCGGCGCCGGGGCCGGGGGAACTCTGGTTCACCCTGCTGGACGTGGGTCAGGGGTTGTCGGCGGTGCTGCGCACCGCGACCGGTACCCTGGTCTTCGACACCGGCCCGGGGTTCGACAGCGGGTTCAACGCCGGGACCACCGTGATCGCCCCCTTCCTGACGGCGGCCGGGGTGGCGCGGGTGGAGGTCCTGATGCTGAGCCACGCCGATCGTGACCATACGGGCGGCGCGGCCGGGCTGATGGCGCGTCTGCCGGTGGGGCGCGTGCTCAGCGGCGAGCCCACGGCCCTGGGGCTCGCGGGTGCGCAGCCCTGCCGCGCCGGGGACGGCTGGACCTGGTCCGGGGTGCGGTTCTCCATCCTGCACCCCGGCGCCGCGCCGGACGGCGCCGCTGCCCCCACGGGCAACGACGCCTCCTGCGTGCTGCGGGTCGAGACCGGCGGGCGCTCGCTCCTGCTCACCGGGGACATCGGCGAGCGGATGGAGGCGCGGCTGGTGGACGGGCTCGGGGACGGCCTGCGCAGCGAGGTCCTGGTGGCCGGCCACCACGGCAGCCGGACCTCCACCAGTGCCCTGTTCCTGGATGCGGTCGCGCCAAGGCTGGTGCTCTACGCCTCGGGCTACGCCAATCCCTTCGGCTTTCCCTCGCCGGAGGTCAGAGAACGGGTGGCGGCGCGCGGCCTCCCGGCGCTCGATACCGGGGTGAGCGGCGCCATCGAACTGCGGTTCGGCGCGGACGGATCGGTCAGGGGTCCCCAGGTCTGGCGGGAGCAGGCGCGGCGACTCTGGACCCATGTCCCTGCCGGTTGGGCGGGTCCGGGCGATTAGAAATCCGGAAATTGTTCACGCCAAGACGCCAAGACGCCAAGCAAGACAACAGGCCCCACCCCCGCGAGACTCCGCGGGAGAGACTGGGCACGAATTCCCGTAGGATGGGTAGAGCGCAGCGAAACCCATCGTTTGCCCTGCTTTCAGGACCGTCTATGAAAACCGAAAAAGACAAGATGCTGGCCGGTGAGCCCTATGACCCGCGCGACCCGCAGCTCTGCGCCGAGCGCCGCCGGGCGCGGCTGTTGTTCAAGGCGCTGAATGACAGCCGCGACGATGAGGGGGCGCTGCGCAAGCGCTTGGTCGCGGAATTGATCCCGGACGCGGGACCGGGCGTTTGGATCGAGCCGCCCTTCTACTGCGACTATGGCAGCAACATCCGGCTCGGTGCCCGGGTCTACTTCAACTTCAACTGTGTGATCCTCGATGTCGCGCCGGTGCGCATCGGCGCGGGCGTGCTGTTCGGGCCCGCCGTGCAGGTCTACACGGCGACCCACCCGCTCGACGCCGCGCAGCGCCGGGCGGGGGTCGAGTCGGGGCGGGCGATCAGCATCGGTGACGACGTTTGGGTCGGCGGCGGGGCCATTCTCTGCCCGGGTGTCGACATCGGGGCCGGGTCTGTGATCGGGGCCGGCAGCGTGGTGACGGGCGACATTCCGGCGGGCGTGCTGGCGGTGGGCAACCCCTGTCGGGTCATTCGCGCGCTCTGAATCTCAGACCGCTCGGGCCAGCGCCCGTTGCTCCTCCTGCGGCGGGGCCGCGGCGCCGTCGGCGTCCGCGCGCCTGTCCTCGTACCCCATCAGGAGGTCGCGGGCGAAGGCGTGTTCGTCAATGTGCGCCCCCAGGTGGTGCGCCAGGGTGCGCATGTCGGCCTCGCCGTTGCCCAGGCAACTGGTGCCGCCGGGGGAGGGGGCCATATTGAAGATGATCCCCTCATTGTTGGTGATCTTGGCCTCGCCCAGGCGCAGGGTTCCGGTCGCCCGGTCGATGAGCAGGGGCCGGACCCCGCCGAAACCCTCTGCGTAGCTGATGTCCGCGGCGGTGAGTGAGGGGACGATCTTGCGGATATCCCGGATGAAGCGGTGCCGGTTGAGCCCGGGGAGTTCGCGCAGGACATTGCGCAGCAGGTGTCGGCGGATGTCCGGGACGCGCAGCAGGTTGCGCAGCGCCGGGACCATCTGATGGTCCTGCCGCAACACCTGGAAGAACTCCCGGACGGTCTCCCGGTTCTGGCGCTCCAGGAGCGGCAGCATGAGCGCCGTGGGCCCGAAGCGGGTCTTGCCGCGCTCCTTGATGTCGTGGTCGCCGTGTACGGCGGCGAAGGGCAGGCGCGGGTTCTGGACCGTATAGACCTTGCCGTTCAGGGCCTCGGGGGCGAAATAGAAGGACCCGGCCATGGGCAGGCAGGCGCAGTCGAGCCCCAGACCCAGTTCCTGGGCCATCAGCAGCGAGTGCCCGCCCGCGCAGACCACCACGGAGCGCGCCTGCAGCAGGCCGCGGTTGGTCTCCAGTACGTAGTCCGGGCCGGCCCGGTGGATGCGCCCCACGGTGGTGGAGAACAGTTGCGTCACCTGCTTGTCCGTGGTGCGGTCCAGGCGCACGCAGGCGTGAGAGAAGGACTGCGCGAGGGCGGCGAAGTCGACCGCACTGTAGTCGTCCGGGGTACCGGTGGCGAGGATCTCCTCGCGCCGCCAGGTGCCCTCGATCAGGGCGACATTGGGCTCCAGGTCCGCGATGGCCTGGGGACCCAGGAGCTGCATCCGCGGGTACAGGTCCTTGAATTCCAGGTAGCGGCGCCGGATGAAGGCGCACTCTTCGGGACCGACCCCCAAGAGCATCTTGGGCATCGTGAAGACGATGCGCTCGCGCTCCCGGGCGGGCAGGGTGTTGGCGTAGTTGACCACCATGCCGGCCGTGCGCCGGACCGACTTGGCCTTCTCCAGGCTGTAGTTGGTCTCGATGTCGCCGCAGTGGATGGTCTGGCTGTTGTGGTGGGCGTGGGAGTTGACCTGCGCCGCCCCGTCACGCTTCTCCAGGAGCCCCAGGCGTTTCAGGTCGGTGAAGCGGGCAAGTTCATAGAGCAGGGCCAGGCCGGTGACGCCGGCGCCCACGATCAGACAGTCGTACTTGGTCGAAGGGGTCATGGTCGCGGACTCCGGAGGCTACCGAACGGTGGCTCGTCAGAGCGGCGCAGCCGCGGTGGCGGCTTTTGTGCAGCGCAGCAATGTCGACACCTTAGCCCAAGTGGAGACGCGGGGAAATCAGGGGAAACGGATTCGTAATATTGAAAAGGTTAATTGTTCGGCTTGGCGGGGCTCGAGTCCGATTCTCATCGGTGTGCCCGGCGGCTCCCTCGCGTCGGGTAATCCTCCAGCAAAGACCACCGATTGAGGGTATCATTAGTTTCAGGTGATCGTTACAGGATAGAGGTGAGCGAACCATGACAGCAACCGCCAGGTACCATGTTCCAGACGTTGGGGTTGGTACGCCGGTCCACGGGAGCGCCGGGGCCGCAACGCTTGGCTTCCTGGGTGTCGCAGAAGAGGGCGTGGGTGTCTTTGAAACGGTCCGGGCCGGCCTGCCTGCCGGGGTCATCGAGCGTCTTGCCGAGTCGCTCGCGATGACCCAGCGCGACTTGTTGGGCATCGCGGCCATCGCCCCGGCAACCCTGACCCGGCGGCGGCGGGCCACGCCGATGCGGCTGTCCCCGGGGGAGAGCGATCGGGTCTATCGCATTGCCGCCGCTTTCGAAGATGCCGTGCGCTTGTTTGAGGGTGACCAGGCTGCGGCCCGCGCCTGGCTTAAAGGGCCGGCCAAGGCCCTGGGGGGACAGACGCCGCTTACGTATCTGAGCACCGAGACCGGAGCGGCCGAGGTGCGCCGTCTGATCGGCCGCCTGGAGCAGGGCGTCTACACCTGATGCTGGTCTATCGCCTGGTCAAGGAGCGCTATGCCGCGTCCGCCCTGGACGGCAGCGGCGCCAGGACCTTCGGTGGGCGCTGGAACAGCCCCGGCACGGCCCTGATCTACGCCTCCGAGAGCATCGCCCTGGCCGCCCTGGAGTTGCTGGTCCACCTGGGACGCGGCGAGGTCTTAGGCAGCTATCGCCTCTTCACCCTGAGCGTTCCGGATCAGTCCATCCTGACTTTGGATGACGCGGCCCTGCCGCTCGACTGGCGCGCGGATCCCGCGCCGCGCAGCACCGCCGACATCGGTGACGGCTGGGTCGCGTCCGGTCGCTCGCTCGCCCTGCTGCTCCCGAGCACCATCGTCCCACGGGAGCGCAACTGCCTGCTGAACCCGGCCCATCCGGAGTTTGCGGCCATCGCCGCCGGTGCCGCCGACGAGCCCTTTGGCCTCGATCCGCGCCTGGCTGATGGGGTGGTGTCCGCGAGCGGTGTCGGCGCCTAGCGTTGGTGGATGGTGAGCAGGATTATGCCGGCCCCATCCCTGCGGCGGCTGAGGCCAACAGACGGGCCTTGGCCCGTCGCTCTGGCGCAACCGCGGCGCGTCCTGGCCACCGGGCTGCCGCCGCCGCCGGTCGGATCAGGTGTTTTGTCATTTCCCACCCCACTAAGGGTAAGATCGGCGTCGGCAGCGCTCGTCAGTCCGCCCCGCAAAGAAACCCCGGGCTGCGCGGTGCCGAATCCTTTGTTCAACCGATCGGCCGGGGGGAAGCGATGAAGACGACTGTGACGGGCGCGGGACTGCTGGCGGGGGCGCTGCTGTTGGGCGGCGGTGCCGCGCAAGCGACGCTGGTGGACTACACTTCGAGCGGCGTCAATCTGGTCTACGACCAGGACCGGAACCTGACCTCCGGACAAGTCGCCGCCGCCCCGCTACCCGCGACAGGCTTGCTGGTGGCAGTGGGCTTGATGGCGCTCGGCGCTACCCGACGCGCGCGGCGAGCGACTTTGGTCATTCGGTGATTCGGGTGATTCAGCGCTTACCGTAAACGTCGCGCAGCGACGCGGTGGGAGCGGCTTCAGCCGCGACCAGGCCTCGCAAGCGCCCGTCACGTCGCAGATTACCGCGGTCTCGCCGTGCGGCTGCCAGCCGCTCCCAGGCAAGCCGATCATCGTAAATCCGGCAATTGCTCACGCCAAGACGCCAAGAAGAAACAACGGTTTGCATGACAGCCGCAGGCCGCCCGGAGTCCAAGGCTTCAGCCTTGGCGGGAAGGGCGCCAAGGCTGAAGGGCAGGACGGGGCCTCTGATTGCGCTATCCTGAAGCCATGGGCGGCAGCGAACCGGACGACATGAAGACCGATCCGTCGATCTATGAATACCTCGCCACCGGCGCCGAGGCGTTTCGCATCCTGAGCGGCGGTGTAACCCTGAGCGGGAGCTACCGCTTCGTGTCGCTGACGCTCAAGGGCATCGAGCGGCGCCTGGACGGCATCTATGAGCCCGAGGACCACGACGGGCCCGTCCAGATCGTCGAGTTTCAGGCGCAACCGGTGGCCGGCGCCTGGTATAACCTGCTGACCAAGCTCGGGCTCTACGGGGAGGCGCACCCGGGGCGCGCGGTTCGCGGTATGCTGATCTTCCTGCGCGCGGGCGATGATCCCGGGTTACCGCCGGGCGCCGGGCCGCCCCTGTGCTCGGTCGCGTATCTCGACGAAATTCTGCCCGCGTGGCTGGAGCGCGAGCCGGACAACCCCTATGTCGCGGCGCTGGTCCCGCTGATCATCCCGCGCACCGAGGACCTGCGGGTCCGCGCACCGGTGGCCTGGCAGGTGATCCGGACGGCCGCCGTGGCGCCGCCGGTCCGCGCCACCCTGGAACGGATACTCGAATTTTTGCTGATGGAGCGGTTTCCACTACTCACCAACGAGGAGTTGCGCAGCATGTTGCCGGTACTGGTTCCACTGGAACAAACACGCGCCTATCAGGAGATTTTTGCCAAGGGCGAAGCCGCCGGCAAGGCCGATGGCAAGGCCGAAGGCGAGGCTAAGGGCAAGGCCGAGGGCAAGGCGGAGGGCAAGGCCGATGGCCTGAAGCGGTTACTGAAGCGCCGCTTCGGTGTCTTGCCCCGGTGGGCCGTCCTGCGTCTGGATAAGGCCGCCATCGATCAGTTGGACGGCTGGCTGGAGGGGATCTTCGAGGCCCAGAGCCTGGAGGACCTGCTCGGTCCCAGGCCGCGGCGCGGTGGGCCGAAGGTGCGCTGACGATCTTGTAGGTCGGGTTAGGCGCGCCTAAATGGCATCGCGTCGGAGTGCGGTGCCCGCGCGCGCCGTAACCCGACAGTCGCCCTCGCTGTCGGCTTACGGCGCGCGCTAAGCCTCCAAGCCAAAACGCGAATTCGCGCCGCGTGCGCCTAGCCCGACCGACCGGCCGACCGGGCTGTGAGGTCTGGTCGCGGCTGAAGCCGCTCCCACAGCGTCGCTGCGCGACCTTCACGGTACCGCACGGCGGATGCCGTAGGGCGGTTGCCCGCTTAGGCGTCCGCCATTGCGCCAACCCCGACGATTGCGTCGGCGTCGGCGGCGGCGCTGGCGGAACCGCTGCGCGTTCCGCCCTACGGGGCCGCGCGCCGGGCTGCTGCCGCCGGTCGGATCAGGTTTTTTGTC
>Ga0247835_1001619_pt1 | contig 26902 bp, 26 predicted proteins | sample LaCtaG_3_FD_189912 | JGI IMG/M metagenome (GOLD analysis project Ga0247835, IMG submission 189912) | Freshwater microbial communities from meromictic Lake La Cruz, Castile-La Mancha, Spain - LaCruzMarch2015_13.5m | ecosystem: Environmental > Aquatic > Freshwater > Lake | place: Spain: Castile-La... | reverse complement strand
CAAAGTATTCAAGGTTCAACACAACTCGGGGTATACAAAAACTTATGGACCGGTTTCTTTTTCAGTGTCGGCTTACGAAATACCGATGGAAAAGTAACGCGTTGCGGAAGATTTAGCCCGCAATGGTGCAGCGCTTACACGCAGTCGGCAACATCTGCCCAAGTCACCGAGGTGAACCGCACATTGATGCGGGAGTCATCACCCATCAGTATCACCGACAAGATCGCCGCACCGTCGCTGATAAGTGGTGGACAGGCTGACTCGCTCTTTCCACTTGCTCAAACAAATGCCAATGCACAACAAATCATGACTGCATCTCCACAGACACCCGTGTCAGTTCTATGGCACGGCATGGGTCACGACGGCGGCACTAATGAACGTGATCGACTCGAAACATCGATAATAAATTGGTTCGAGAAGTACCTACTGGAAGTTCCCGAGAGTCCGGTTGTCACCGAACCCTTTGAAGTGACTCTGACGTCGGGCGAAATCTCGATCCAGAACAACCAACCGAAGCCCACCGTGATTGCCGGTGCCAATTACCCAGGACTTTTTGGTACTGAACAACAATCAATACCGGTACTGGGTCCGCCACAACAGATCCTGTCACCCGCAGGTGCAAGCCCGGCCGCTATCAGTTCAATTCTGGGATTTGGCGGCTCACTGGCCGGAAACCTCGGCTCACTTCTCTCCAATTCCTTCCCCGGCCAGAGTGCATTTTTCCAGTCGAAACCATTGGATACTGCCACCGAAATAATTGGTTCAAGTCAAGTAGAAATCGCGTTCACATCTGAAGAAGCGGTCAAAGACGCCGTCTTCTTTTTGAGCCTGCAAGTCGTCGACGCTAGTGGTCGCGCAAGTTTGCCCCAGGGACTCGTCGCACCGGTGAGATTCGATTCATTGGGGACTACGCCCCAGGTCGTTACCGTGGATCTCCCCGCTATTGCCTTAACGGCCAACGCGGGTGATTCACTCCGCCTCGTTGTGAGCACTACAGACCTGGCCTACCGGATGCCCCTTGACGAGCGCCTGTACACCGTTGCAATGACTCAGGGCGTAATTGCCGTTCCACTCGTTACGGGTTTAACTCCCGTTGGTGGCGAGGATGCAACGTTCACATGGCTCCTATTAATAATTCCAGCCCTCGCAATCGCGGGTGTGATTCTGTTTGTGCTGCGCCCGCGTGAACCGAAGCCAGCCCACGTGAATACGTACGCCGACTCAATCAACGATCCACCCGTTGTGATTGAGGGTCTCTACAAGACTTATAAAGGCGGATACCAAGCGGTCAAGGGGGTCAGCTTCGAAGTCCCACGCGGGGTTGTACTCGGCCTCCTCGGTCCGAACGGCGCTGGAAAAACTACAACGATGCGAATGATGATGGGCCTAATCGCTCCCACCCAAGGCGAGATCGCTTTGTTCGGACACCCGGTATTTTTTGGCTCCCCCGTTCTTTCACGAGTCGGTGCCCTCGTTGAGGGTGCTGGTTTCCTACCGCACCTCAGCGGGCGTGAAAACCTAGAGATTTACTGGAAAGCTTCTGGTCGAACTGGCGAACCCTACTTCGAAGAAGTTTTGGAGATTGCAGATCTTGGTACGGCAATTGACCGCAAAGTGAAGGCGTATAGCCAGGGAATGCGCCAACGATTGGGAATCGCCCAAGCGATGTTGGGAAAACCCGATCTGCTTGTACTCGATGAACCCACCAACGGTCTTGATCCACCCCAGATTAAATCGATGCGCGAAGTCATGAAAAGTTACGCGGACACTGGTCGCACGGTTATTGTTTCTAGTCACATGCTCAGCGAGGTTGAACAAACATGTTCGCACGTCGTGGTCATGCATCGAGGTCAACTCATTGCAACAGGCAAAGTGGTTGATCTACTCGCCGGTCGCACGGGTGGCCGACTAGAAGATGTCTTCCTTGACATGATTGGGGAAGACTTGACGGTGGGTCAACCATGAAAACCAAAAAAGCACTTCCTTTCCGGGTCGAATTGATTCGGCAACTCAAGCGCAAGCGCACCCTAATTGCGTTAATTCTCCTGATCGCACTTCCCCTGATCGTGGTAACGGCCGTCAAGTTTGGCCCCTCCTCTGACAGCAACAATGGAGGTGGCGGATTCGGTGACGGCGACCTTGACTTAGTGGGATTAGCCACCTCGGGTGGGTGGAACTTCGCTCTCACAATGATGTTTTTCGCATCAGGTTTCCTGCTTCTCATTCTCGTCGCAATGTTCACCGGTGACACAGTTGCAAGTGAAGCTTCCTGGTCAACATTGCGCTATCTGCTGATCGCGCCAGTTCCTCGCAGGCGATTACTGAGTATCAAGTTGGCCGTGGCATTGCTGTTGTCATTTGCTTCGATTGTGGTGTTGGTTGTGTTCTCATATCTTGTGGGACTAATCGCTTTTGGCAGCGGAAATCTTGCCACTCCAACAGCCGGCATATTCAGTAACTCCGAAGCATTGTGGCGAATGTCGATTATTTCGGTGTACATCTTTATTACCCTTTTGTTCGCCGCAGGCATTGCCTTCCTTTTGAGTGTCCTCACAGACGTTCCACTGGGAGCAGTAGGTGGTGCTGTTGTCATCGTTATCGTGTGCAATATTCTCGACGCAATTGATGCACTCGGAGACCTCAGACAATGGCTTCCCACCGATTACGGTGCCGCCTGGATTGGCGCCCTCAACCGTGAAATTGACTGGACTGGAATGTCCCGTGGCGTTGCCTACTCCGTGGTGAGCTTCATTGTTTTTGTCACGATTGCCTATTGGCGTTTTGATCGCAAGGACATCACTTCCTAAGTTAACATAAGTCAATAAGGAGATCCAATGATCAAAATCAATATCGATATGGACAGTTGCCAAAACTATGGGCAGTGTGTCTTTGAGGCCGAAGATATTTTTCAACTTGACGACGATGGCAATATTCAATACACCAAGGAAGTCCCCGACGACCGCCTCGAAGACGTTGAAAACGCAGTGGACGTTTGCCCTATGCAGGCTATTAGCTTCACGACCACTTAATTGCTTGAGGTTTCACGCACATCAAGCATCAAGCATCAAGCATCAAGCACCGCGTAGTTCATTAGTTGAAAACTAAGGGGATAGACAATGCCCAATGATTCTCCGCTACCAACGGCATTGAGAGAACTCCGCCCCGAAGCCGTTAATCTGCTCGAACAAGCGAATGAATGTGCTCAAAGCGTCATTGAGCCCGACCTGCTGGCGCTCCTTCGGGTAAGAATCGATTCGCTGATCGGCGATGGAGTTTTGGCACAGGATTCAGTTTCTCAAGGTGGCGGTGATCTCACTGCCAGGCAGAGCGCAACACTTTTATTCGCCGAACAGTTCATTATCGATGTCAGCGGAATCAACGAATCCGACCGTGAATCTCTTCGCCAGTATTTTCCGGGTGAAGAAATGCGTGAGTTGATCACCGCTCTGTACATCCTCGAATGCACTTATCGATTAACACTCGTCGCCCGCGCGCTGCTCTCTGATGATTTAGTACCGGCTGACACTATTGACTTCGAAATAACGGCACCGAACTCCAATGAACAGCCGAACATTCGCCGCTCACTCAAGGATTACCAGGATGCCGTTGTCCGCGGCACAGATCTGGACCCGGTAACCACCGAACTTGTTCGACTCCGTTGCGCGCGAACCCACAATTGCCGGATCTGCCAAACACTGCGACTCTCCGATGCTCGTGCGGCGGGAGCCGACGACACGATGACCGAGAAAGTGGACTTCTATGAGCTGAGCGATCTTGATGAGAGTTACAAGATTGCGCTACGGATCACTGATGCTTTCATAACTCGACCCGACACCCTCTCTGCGGAAACAGTAGTTGCGGGCCGAGCCAACTTTTCAACGGCTCAACTCGCAGAAATGTGTCTCGACATAACGAAATGGAGCACTCAGAAGATCCATGTCGCCCTGGGAACCGACGGAGCAGAGGCGGTTCCCAAAAATGAGCAGGGCCTGAGCTTTTTTGGGTTCGATGATCTCGGACAAGTTACCGGTTATTCACCGAAACCGACGGGGAAGGCTTCACCATGACACACCCGCACATTGCGGTTATCACCGGAGGCGGAACCGGTATCGGCGCGGCCGTTGCGCACACACTTGCTGAGTCATGCTCCGTGATAGTTCTCGTTGGTCGCCGACAGGATCGACTTGACGCAATGGCCAGCGAACTCAAGACTTCACACCCCGGTATCACCGTCCATGGACGAAGTGTGGATCTCACCGATATTGATTCCGTGACAACATTTATCAAGTGGGCGCACCAAGAATTGCCTCAGGTTAACGTCGTGGTTAATAACGCCGGTGCGGCTCAACCACAGATTGAGCAGGGGCTCGCCTCCGTGGCCTCGGCCTGGGAGGCCACCTGGCGCGCCAATACATTGAGTTCGGTTCTCGTCACCGAGGGTTTGAAGGACCTTCTTGCCCGACCGGGTGGTCGAATCATCATGATCGGGTCATTTGCGGCTGAACTCGGTACGGGCAGCCCGGCCTACGCCTCAGCCAAAGGAGCGCTTGCGGCTTATGCGATCTCGCTAATGCGCGAACTTGGCTCGCAGGGCATCACTGCAAACGTCGTGGCCCCTGGATTCACCGACGGGACCGAACTGTTAGCTGGTCGGATTTCTCCCGAACGAAGGGAACGACTTCTTACGAGTATCTCCGCACGACGACCAGGCACCCCCGAGGAAATAGCGAGCCTTGTCGGTTATCTCGCATCACCGCTGGCCGGGTTCATCAACGGTGAACTCATTACGGCTAATGGCGGAACCTACCTGTCGGGCTAGATAATTCCCATGATTGACTAAACTGCGACACGTTAGCGACCCGACAACACAAGGAGTGGCATGAGTGCTTTTGACGAAACAGACCTCGCTCGTATCGAAGTGGCTAAAGCACTATTCGCAGCTTGGTCAAGTGGCGACCTGGATGCTCCACGTGCCTACCTCACCGATACTCCAGTGTTGTGGGACAGCATCGGTGGACTCAAAGAAGGCTGGGATGCCATTCGCGAATATTTCGGCCATGGCCTCCAGCGCTACCCTGACCTAAGCCTTGTTCCGACGGGTGAGTTCTGGTCACGTCCGGATGGACTCGCGATGCAATGGACATTGAGTGCCACCGTTATCGATGACAGTCTGGGTGCTCAACATCTCGGAAAAAAGTGGTCAGCACCTGGTTTGTCATTCCTCGTGTTCGAAGGTCTCAAAGTGGCCTCCGAGTATGACTATCACGACAACGGCGCACGTCAGCGTTCACTCGAATCTAGCTGAGCACGTTATTTATCGGCAGAGGTCCAGCGTTCCAATAATCGTGAGTGCAGCTCTTCCACCTGCCGGGGTGTGATGCGATTTTGTGTCACGACGCGTCGATAGAGGAACGGTGCGACGAGGTCCTCTACGCACTGTGCAATATCAAGGCGAGGATCAATTAAACCTTCCTTCTGCGCTCCACGAATGATGGAAGCAGCGCGCGAACGAGTCTGTGAAAATGCTCGGCGGTGCACCTCCGCAAATGCATCGTCGCGCCAAGAGCCTTCGATCAAAGCCACCAGCATCGCGGTATAGGTCGGGTCATTAAGTCGACGAGCGTAGTCGACAAGATAGTCGTGCAATCCCGTGCGTGGGTCTGCGCCAAGATCGAGGGACTCTTGGTGCATCAACTCATCAAATGCCTCGCAGGCGAGTGCGGCCAAATCGGGCCAGTTGCGATAAATGGTGCTTCGAGCGATACCCGATTCGGCAGCAATTCGGTCGACGGTCAAGCCAACTAGCCCCTCTGAGACCAGGACCTGGCTAACGGCTTGGTACACAATTACTCGCGTTCGCTCAAATCGTGCATCGGTCATGCGCAGGTAATCTCCGTTAGCTGCGAGAGGAATCGCAGGTGCACTGCTACTCCAATTGATAAGTGGTCCGTTGTTCGACGCGGTCCTTTCTCAAACACCGATCGCGCACTCAAGTTCACACATGCACCTCGATAGTGATTGAAGGCCAACCACTGCTGCCACTGCTGATCCGTGTATTGGATTCCAGCAACCTTTACCAAGCGTGCTTTCCATGAGTCTGCATCCATGATTCGTCGCCCTCGAATGAGTGCGAGATAAGCCCAATCTTCTGCCGCGTCTCCTACGTGGGCGAACTCCCAATCGATTGTGGTTAACCCTCGCTCAGTATCAAATAATGCATTGCCAGGACCAGCATCCCCATGCACAATTACTGATGGACCAGTGGGTTGTAGGTGCTTATGTAGCCACTCTGCGCCATGTTCAATCAATGGGGACTCAGGGGCGTGCTTGCGGTACATGTTTCGCCAGTACTCAATGTTGTCGTGGACAACACTCTCAGCATTTCGATTCGATGGATCGAGTATGTCAATACGGACTTGGTGTAGTTCGGCAACGGATGTAATGATGTCGTCGAGACCTTGGTCATCAAGTCGAACAACACCGGGAACCGCTTCCATGATGAAAAATGGTTGTCCTAAAACAGCGCCACTTTCTTCGACTGCAAGGACTTCAGGGACAGCGTGCCCAACCGCATGGAGTGCTCGCATTGCCTCCACTTCGGTGACGGTGTCGGTGCCAAACATCCCACCTTGTTCAATTCTCACGATAACGGAATGTGGGACTCCGTCGAGAATCAGATTCACTCGCCACATGCGGCGCGAGAAGCCCCCACCGATCACTTCGGCGTCCACGATGCTCACATCTGCGCCCCTTTGTTGGGCAAACCAGGCTGACACCGCACCAACTTCAGCCGATGGCACAGGTACTAACGCATGCACGATGCTGGTGTCATGACTGGTAAATGCGCCCATCAAGGGTGCCGCTGCAGCAACGTCACTTGCTAGCCACTCGTTAAGTGCTGCCACCGAGACTGCACCGGAAGCAAGCCGCAATCGTCGCGATGGCCAAGGATCCTGGCCTCGGTTATTCACGTATTCGGCGACCGCTGCCCACTGCGCGGCGGAGCCCAGTGTGGAATCTGATTCGCCATCTGTGATTGCCTGCCGGATGAGCGTTTCGTCGACCCAGTCCTGCATCAGCGTCCTCGCACTGCATTTGCGATCTGTGCCTCAAGTGCAAAGTCGTAGCCGGCTCCCCACACTGGATCCGAGAGTTGATCCGGTGCGTCAACTAATGGAGTTGTGCAGAACCAGTCGTACGTTTGCGAGTACCCGGTGCGAAATCCGCGCTCTTCGGTGAGCCCGAGTGATGCGGCTTTGGTGACCGAAAGGATGCCATGGTGCTTCACCCCAAAAAGATGACCATAAATAGGTTTTTCTTGGGTGAAGTCGGTTGGGAGGACGACAATGTCGGGCTCAACGCCCACGATCTGCGCGAGGGTTTCGGTGAATGCGCGCGCCGAGCAACCAACACCCGTGATGTTAACGATCTCACCGCGCACCGCCGGGAGCTCGGCCATCTCGAGTAAATTACGGCACAGGTCATCAACGTGTCCGTAACTTGTAGTAACTAGGCCTTCATGGGGCAGGAGTACAGGGAGTCCTCGGCGAAGCCGAAGAAACATTGCGGTCTCCATGTCATGGATGTTGTTTTCCGGCCCGTAGATCGCGGCCGGTCGCGCAATTGAGCCAGGAAATCCCGTGCTCGCGAAGCGCTCGAGAATTGCACGCTCAGCATGCGCCTTGAATCCGCCGTACGTGGTGATCGGGTCGCCTGTTTGCGGGTTAGATTCAGTCCACGGCATTACGCCGGTGGGTTCATAGGCCATAATCGATGAAACGAAAACATACGCTCCAACGCGGCCATCAAGCAAGGCAAGAAGTTCCTCGAACTCTCCACCACCTGCGGCCATGACGAACCCGGAGACATCGATCACGGCATCCCAATTAGTGCCATCCAGTGCTGCTCGCATGGATTCCGTACTCGTTCGGTCGCCTACCAGGCGCTCAACACCGGGAGGCAAGTCACCCGTTGTCTTTCCACGATTTAAGACCGTGGTCTGATGCCCCTCCCGAATGAGTAAATCCACCATCCGACGCCCGACAAAGGTGCCACCACCCAACACGAGAATTTTCATGCCTCCGACCTTACAGGACATTTTGTCTCACAGTCATTCGGTGTGCGATATCATCCCTTTATGACAAATTCCGGCCCACTGACGCAGATGGATGAATACCCGCGGCATCAGATTGGTGGCACCTTTGACAGTGTTCACAGTGACTCGGTTCATTGGAATGATGGCTTCTATTTCACCCTTGGCGACGAAGCAACCGGTACGACTCTATTCGCTGCGATCCGGCTCTACCCCAACACCGACGTGATGGATGGTTTTGCCTGCGTAACTGTCGATGGGCGTCAGCACAACATGCGTGTATCACGCCGCCTACGTCCGCGCATCGATGACATTAGCGTTGGACCATTGTCACTGACCATCATTGAACCACTCCAAACTTTGAAACTGGAGTGCGCGGATAACGAATATGGAATTACATTCGACCTTCTGTGGGAGGGTTTACACCAGCCATACCTTGAAGATCGAATTGTTCGGTATGCCGGTGGCCGCAAAGTGTATGACCGCACGAACTTTGACCAATGCTGCGCGGTCACAGGGACGATTTCAGTTAGGGGTCAGACCTTTAACGTTAATGCCGACACGTGGGTTGGGGTTCGCGACCATTCGTGGGGCATGGGGCGCACCGGTGGTGCCTCATCCAGTGCGATCGCTCCCGACAATTCGCGCGACCCTCGTCGTGGTTTTGCGATGCGCCAATGGACCATGGTGCGAATGCCCGATCGAGTTATGTTCTGGCAGTTTCACCTACAGGCCGATGGAAGTTTTGATCCGTTGGAGGCTGTCGTGATTCCCTTAGATCCGAGTCAACCGCAATGGTCCTATGTGGATGCTGAAGCGAGCGCGGTGCGAGTCCAGGGGTTACCGCGCGCCGAAGCAACCCACGTGAACCTAACCCGTCCCGATGGAAGGGTTGATCGGTTCGAACTCACTTCGGTGAGTTCACCCGTGTACTTGCAAGGCGGTGGTTACCACGACGGTTTCACCGACCGACTGGGCCGCGGCGTGTACCGGGGGGAAGACCACCACGAAGGTGAAGTCTGGGATGTAACGCACCCGATCGACGTTGGCGATCCGGGCGGCTGGTTCCGACAACGGCCCGATGCGTGGGCTGAACAATTTGCTACCTGCGTCAACCTTGACGACCCCACCGATCGTGGATTCGGGCACCTGGAATGCGTCCTCGCGCCGTGAGTGACCAAGAGGTCGCGCGACTGATCGATGAGAGCAATCTTCGGGCTTTAGCGGCCACCTACATGCGCGGACTGGATCGACTTGATTCGAAACTTCTACGCGCAGTTTTTGCCGATAGCGCGACAACCCACTACGGCGCTTTCACTGGAGGCCCCGATGAGATGGTGGCAATGGCGATGAATGCCTTGAGTGCATACCGCACAACCCAACATTTTCTGGGGCAGATCAACCTGTCAATTGATGGGGACGCAGCCACCGGTGAGGTGTACTTCCAAGCTTTTCACCAACACGCCACGGAAAACTTTGACCGATTTATCTGCGGACGTTATATCGATCGGTACGCCCGCCTAGATGGTTCTTGGTTCATCACCCATCGCACCGAGGTGGTCGACTGGACCCGAACGGAGCCGACCGCTGAGAACTACTTCACTTCGCGTCCACAGACCGTGCGCGGTACGCGGGACAGCAGTGACCTCAGTTACCGCCCGCACGAAGCATGAACTAATAATCCCGCTGGGATTTAGGCTTCGATCGGGTAAAACTTTTGAGCTCGGTCAGAAAGGGTTTCTTTACCCGCATCAACGACGAGCACAGCACCGTTCATGAACTCAGACTCGTCGCTGGCCATGAAAAGTGCTGCATTGGCCATATCCTCGGGTTTTGGCGCCCGACCGCCGACATATTTTGAGGACAGCCGTTCATAGGCTCCTTCGAGATTGTCAGGGTCACCGGTCACAACCCCAGCGGTCAGGGACGACAGCGTTGCGCCCGGACACAGTGCGTTCACCCGGACCCGGTGCGGGGCGGCTTCCACCGCTACCGACTTCGTGAGTCCTATTACTCCGTGCTTTGCTGTCGTGTACGCATGAGCGCCGAGACCGCCCTGGACGCCGGCAGTGCTCGAAATATTAATGATTGATCCCGACCGCTGCTTCCGCATTATGGGGAATGCATGTTTGGTTCCTAGGAAAACACCCGTCTGCAGGATCGCGATTGTGCGCTCCCAATCAGCCAAGTCGGTTGACTCAATTGAACCGGTGACACCAACGACACCAGCGTTGTTGATCATTACGTCAAGTGAACCAAAGTTCGTGATGCAGGCGCTAATTGCAGAGACAATGTCACTTTCACTTGTCACATCTGTTCGAATGTAGAGGACGGAGTCGCCCAGTTCAGCGACTAGTTTTTCTCCCGCCACGACATCAATGTCAGCGATGACGCATTGGGCACCTTCGGCAACAAATCGTCGAACGATTCCTTCACCAATTCCACGTGCTCCGCCCGTGACAACAGTTGCTTTACCAGCAAGTCGATTCATCAATGGCCATCACTGAGGGTGAGACGTTGGAGCATGGTCAACGTTGACTCGTCTCGACCCACTGCGCCAGCCGCAATGATCTCCCGGGTTTTCATCTTCCAACCCTCAGGACTTTTGTACCAAGTGTCCACATATCGCCCGTGCAGCGTCCATTCCTTACCTTGGGGATCGCGATGCCACGCCGTGACCACACTCTCCGTGTTTGCACTGTCGGTACTTGTGAAAGTGATGGAGATGTTGGTCACCGCATGGGAGGTCTGCACATATCGCCGATACGCGCTCTCCCAGGCCGCACGCAATGCGTCATGACCTTCAAGCCAAACACCCCCACTGAAGTTAACCCGGCAATCAGGATGGAACACGGTCAATTGTGTTTCAATGTCAGCCATGTCAGCTGCTTTGGCGTAGCGGAACATCAATTGTTCGATATCGAAGCGATCAGGGATTCGTAATCCATCCAGGCGGGCGCTGCTCATGTTTCCTTCTTTCCGTGGTTGAGTCGAGTTTTAGTCTGGGCGAGCGGCTGTAAGGACCGAGTCCAAGCCCTCGGCGATTTGGCGGGCGGTGAGGAATGGATCCTGCGCCTTTAGTTCGGTTGAAATAACCTCAATGGAGAAAGTGGAATCTGCACGGTGCGCATTTCGTTCTCGGAAAAGTCCGACTAGGTCAAACTCCCCCAATCCTGGGATTCTTCGATTGCGCAGACAATCCTCGCGAAGATCTTCGGGGTATTCGCATACAAGTGTTCCGTCGTTGATCTGAAGTGTTGAAATATATGGCCATAGGTCATCGAGGTGGGATAACGGCAAATCATTGCGGTACAGGTGCCAGATATCTAGGCACATCGAGAGATTGGGCCGATCTGCCAAACGGATTATCGATGCAGCGTCTGCAGGGGTTTTCATATTTGTGAATGGCAATGGTTCCAGAACTACATCAACATTCCATTGCGCGAATCGGTCAGCCACCCGACCAGCTCGAAGGGCAGCCTGCGTCTCCGTTTCGCTGAAGGGCCCAACGGCCTGCAATCGATCTGGTCGCAAGTGCTCGGCCAGTAGGGCTGCAAGGTCTTCGAGCGGGTCAGTTTCCTCGCCCATAACGCGTATGGCCTCGAGTTCGGCAACACGCACACCGAACTGATCGAGTTTTTGATCCAGTTCAGCGAGGTCATGGGTTTGCAGCCACTGTTTCATCCAACGAACGCTGAGTCCGACGTCGACAAAACCAGCATCGCGGGCTGCCTCGAAACGCGTTTCCATCGGTACTTCGGCAATACAGTTGAACGAGAAAGTGAAGTCAGCAACGACCGGGGCTGTAATCCGTGAACTAACTACCGGCGAGGTCACGAGCAATACCCTCGTCGATCAGTCTTTGAATTTGGTGGTGAAAGGCTGGGATTTTGCATTCGCGGTCATTGAAGAGGTTTCTCTTATAAAAAGATGAACGCGAAGTCGCAGCAATGTCTTCCCACGTCCAAACATCCTCGCCGACAACGATTTTCAAGTGGTCCCAGTGTCGCTGCGTGCGATCAAGGTAATCCTGATCATCAGTTTTGTACCACAGGTCCCACGTTTCAAAACGAGTCTTGTTGTGCGTAATGGGAACTGCGCGGAAAAGTTGCAGATGCTCGGGGTTGTTGTTGAACACCGATGTCGGGAAGATCGTGTAATGGCAAATCGCCACCGATTGGTGATCCTGCGTCTCTTGCAATTTTGACAGCGTTCCCTTCAATGGCACAACCATCATGGAATGTCGTTCGAACTCAAAAATGCGCATCTCACGGCCATCTTTTACATCTTGCGGTGGAATATGGTGCAGTGCTTGCGCGTGATAAAACTCGTTGAATGCGTCGACAACTACTTTCCAGTTGACATCAACGTCCCATGTCATTTTCTCATTAAGGTACATGTCTTCCATGTGGTACGCACCAAGGTCCGCGATGATGTCTTCGCCGAGGTACTCCATCAGTGGCGGTGCAACTCCGGGGCCAGCGAGCACACCCCACACCCAACCGGCCCATTCGGCAACTTCGATCTTGGGAGCTGCCAAGTCGCGAAGTTCTTCGGGGTCAAAATCTTCACTGTCGGGGATGCCGATTACTTTGCCATCAAAGTCATAAGCCCAGCCGTGCCATGCACACTTGAATCGACGTGCACACTCGCCCGATTCGCGCACGATGCGAGCACCTCGATGCTGACACACATTATGAAAACCAGTTACCGAGCCGTCATTTTTGCGGGTAATAACAACCGTCTCACCCTGTCCCTCCCAGACGACATGGTCGCCGGTGTTCACGAGTTCTTCGGACCTGCAGAGAATTTGCCAGCTGTTGTTCAGAACGTATTTGCGCTCGAGTTCGAAGCGATACGGATCGGTGTACCAATCTGCGGGAATGGTCTCGGACTTTCCTGGAGTATTGGGGATCTCCGGTGCAAATCGAATTGGGGCATCACCGCGGGTGGGTGGGATGAAAATGGTCATGAGCCGTTCCTTTCACAGCGAGCGAAGCCCTAACCCTACACTTGTCTAGACAACTTCCACAAGTGTTTAAGGGAATCAACTTCTCGGAATTCGAGCTAAATATCGAGGACCAGTCGGTCACCCTTGCAGCGTGAGACACAGGGCATCATGTAGATGCCTTCCTCACGGTCCTCTTCCGAGAGGATCGAGTCCCGATGGGCAATATCTCCCGAGATCACCTTGGTCTCGCACGTTCCGCAAACACCCTCGGTGCACGAGGTCATCACGGGAACTCCATTGTCGAGGAGTACCTCAATGATGCTCCGGTCGCGAGGAATCACAAACTCCGCTCCAGAACTGTTCAACACGACGGTGAATTCGTGGTCACCCGAATCACCCGTGGTGTCGATCGGTTTAGCGGCAAAGCGTTCAACGTAGGGAGTTGGCCGGCCAAGTCGTTCGCAGGCTTGTTCAACAGCCGAAATGAGTGGTTCGGGGCCACAGCAGTACACCGCGGTATCTGGGGCCGCTTTGCTCAAAATGTCATCGAGTGGCAGCAGCCCCTTCTCGTCTTGCGGCCATATAACAACACCGAGTGCTTCAAGGCGATCCCGAAAAGCCATTGAATTTCGGGTGCGGCCACCGTAATAAAACGTCCACGGCGCGTCTTTGTCGAAGATAACTTGGCCGAGCATCGGGACCATTGGGGTTACTCCAACACCACCCGCAATGAAAAGATAGGACGGCGCATCAACCAATGGGAAATGGTTACGCGGTCCACGTGTGCGAACGTGGTCTCCAACATTGATGTTGTCATGGACAAATGAAGATCCACCACGACCATCGGGCTCACGCAATACAGCAATCCGCCACGTGTCGGCGCCAAAATGACTACACAGTGAGTACTGACGTTCAATTCCGTTACCTAGTTGAACATCAATGTGAGCGCCAGGTTCCCAACTGGGAAGTTTCTCACCGGTAGGAGCACCTACCCGGATGGAAACAACGCCGTCGGCTTCTTCAACCCGCTCAATCACAACTAGATCCCGGTACTCCTCATAAACATAAGACATGGCTGCAGGGTATCGGAGCCCACGAACCACGCAACAATTACCACCGCACTGATGTTGCCGATATTTGTGCCAAGAAACACAACATCGCCTGCACTCGCAAAGGAGCGCAGGCGATGTTGTTAACAATTATTTAGAACGCAGCCGAACCACCGTCAACGTTGTAGGTGGCGCCGGTCATGCCGTTACCCAGTGGACCAGCGAGGAGAACCGCCATGCCGGCAACCTGCTCGACCGTTTGCAATTCCTTGGTGAGGCAATCATTTGCGAAGTCCTCAAGGAACGCTTCATAGGTGATGCCCGATGCTTCGGCAACCTGTGCACCTGCATCTTTCATCAGTTCAGTCTCAATTGGGCCAGGACAGATTGCGTTGCACGTAACACCACTTGTGCCGTACTCCACCGCGGTCGCCTTTGAGAGGCCGATCATGGCGTGCTTGCCGGCGATGTAGTGACTCACGGCAACCTTTGAAGCGACCTTGCCTTCGATTGAAGCGATGTTGATGATCCGGCCGTAACCGGCAGGCAACATGTACTTCAGTGCGCGACGAGTGCCCCAAAATGCAGTGCTGGCATTCCACTCAAGACCCTTGAGCCATGCTTCGTCGCTGAGATCCCCAATGAGCGCCCAACCATCGGAGCCACCGGCGCAGTTGACCATGATGTCAAGCTTGCCGAACTTCTCGACCGCATAGTCCACGAGTGCGTCGACTTCAGTGCGCACGAGTGCATCACATTTTTTGAAGAGTGCGCGATCGCCAGCTTTCAGGCGCTCTAACGCGTAGGCACCCTTTTCTTCGGAGCGATTACCTAAAACAACGGATGCACCTTCAGCGATAAATGCTTCGGCGATTCCAAATCCAATGCCGGTGCTTCCGGCGGTGATTACCGCTACGCGGCCTTCGAGACTGCCACCCATGAATTTCTCCTGCTTCTCGCGGACAGCCGGTCGGCTGTCACTGTTGTGTTCCCCAGATATCGGGACCTATCTCACACCACTTACAAGTGCCTGTCAACGTAACCGGGGAAGTCGAGATGTAACCGATATCTGACTAATTAGTGATAACGCGGGGAAGTACGGCCTTACTGAGGTCCCCACCGTAAACCGCCTCGGCACCTTCATGCATGAGTCGGTTGATGGTCCGGTGAACGTATTGCACGCCCGGTTCATTACGGCCAAAGATCTGGGTTTTACCGCCGGTTACGGCGACTCCTTTTTGAACCCCAAAGCCGGTGATGTAATCCTCGTCATAGGTGACGTCGTAGAACCAGTCGCGCATCACTGCAAGTTCATGCTGCTCGCGTTCATCATTTGTGATGGGAGTCCGAACCAAAATACGCTGCTCGGTCATTGACTCCGTTACTTTAGTTGTCGGCAATGGGAAAGCAACAGCCATCCGTTGACGCCAACCACCAGCGATTGACAAACCTGGGAACAGCCAGTTAATGGTTCCGACATTCGCTGTGGGATCCCAAGTGTCTTCGGGGTCATCAAGGTGGTTCTCAATTTCGCGCAACGCGAAGGCAACGCGCTCGTGCGCACCGTGGCCATCAAAAGTTGCTGTATTACTGAGATTCGTTTTGAAAACAGTGTCTTTGTGAAGGGAAGCGAAATGGTAACCCTCTAAATAACCTTCGATCGCGACTTTCCAGTTAGGACCGGGCATCATGCGCGTGGAAAACAAATGACAATCGGCAAGTTTGAGACTTTCCAAAATGGGAGCAAAGTCACCGAGCCACGAATCGATATCAATTTCGAGTTCGGGGGTCAGGCACACAAAAATCACGCCGTGTTTTTCAACACAGGGAAGTTTGATCATGTTGCGCTCGGACTTATCAAAGTCGCCAAAAGTGCTCTCACCGTAGAGCCCTTTAAGTTGACCATCCATGCCATAACTCCAGGCGTGATAAGGACAGGTCAGTGCTCGCGAGGTTCCTAGTCCGGCCGAACAAATCAATGCACCACGGTGACGACATACATTGAGCATGGCGTGCACTTGACCCTGTGAATCCCGGGTAATGACAACGGGAACGCCCACAACCTCGATAGCTTTGTGATTATTCTTTTCTGGCAATTCACATGAGAGTGCCAGCGGAAGTGGGATGCGTTTGAAAATCAACTCGATCTCACTGGCGAAGAGTTCTTCATCCAGATAATTCTCAACGGGCTCTTGGAATGTGGCTTCCGCTTGATCGGTTGTCTTGTTCTTGGTGTGGGAAATCAGCCGAGCCATCATGGCTAAGGCATCTTCGCGCGCTGCTCCATCGAGGATCTTGCTCGGGAGATAAGCGGGTATGGCTGCCGGGGTCTCAACAGCTTCGGTCTCGACAACTTCACTCTCAACGATCTGGGTCATATGGGCTCCTTAGCAGCGACTGACGCGAGTGTATCAACTTGTCTAGACAAATACTAGGGCTAATCCAAGTGCGATGTTTCATTGATGCTCACCAGCACAAAACGGCCATCCGGCCACACCTGAACCCGTGAAATGGAGGTGTACCCCGGATTGAAAAAGAAGCGGCGAGGGCTTTCGAGTATCCCTGCCAAAAAACTATTTGAGGAACCTCCATGACTAACGGCCACAATGCGCTCACCTTGATGCGCCAGTCCTATGTCGCGAACAACCGCCAGCATGTTCGATTGCAGTTCTTCATGGTTGTGCTCCGGCATAAAACCTTCCTCGAAGCGCCCTTCAAGAAATGAGCGCACTCGGTCGGGGTCTGGAAGATTCTCTATCCCCACGTAGTGGGTTGCGCTGGATTTCCATTCTTGAAGTCGCTCATCAATGACAACATTGTGACCGAGTATTCGAGCAAGTGGGCCAGCCGTTTCAATGGCACGTTTGAGTTGGCTTGAATAGATTGCGGTAATTCCTTTGTCTGCAAGATAGGCGCCAACAAGCTCTGCCTGTTCACGCCCCACTTCACCCAATCCCGGGTCCTTTGTACCGTCCGGCTCCGGAAGTGCATGGCGGACGAGAAGTACTTCGCACGATTCACTCATCAATTGGGGCATTCATCAAACAGTTGCACCAAAGTCACCAGATGTTGGGAAGTCATCAGATGACGGGAATTGAAGGCTGAGCATCTCGAAGTATTCCATCAATCCATGGTGACCAAGTTCGCGACCGATGCCCGAAGTTTTGAATCCACCGAAAGGCGCATTGGCATTAAATCGACCACCGTTGACCGAGACCTGACCGGTGCGCAGACGTTTGGCAACACTCACCGCGGTAGGAATATCAGCAGCAAACACGGCGCCGGAAAGCCCGAATTCACTGTCATTGGCGAATTCAATTCCTTGCTCAAGACCGTCGTAGCCAATAATCGCGAGAACCGGCCCAAAGATTTCTTCTTGGGCAATGCGTGCCTTCGGGCTGAGGCGACTGAAAACCGTTGGCTTAATGAAGTAACCCTTATCAAGTCCATCGGGGTGGCCAGGCCCACCAGCAATTAACGTGCCCTCCGTCATGCCGATCTCAATGTAATCCGCAACGACCCTGTGCTGACCCGCCGATGCAACCGGACCCAAGTCGACCGCAGCATCAAGGGGATTACCAACCGTGAATGCATTCACGAGCGCCGCAACGCGCTCCTCAACTTCATCGATTATTTCATTGGGAACGATCAGACGAGTAGTCGCCGAACAGGTCTGCCCGTTATTAACGAAGCAACCGCGAACCGCATTCGCGATAGCGACATCAAGATCCGCGCCCTCAACCAAAAGGAACGCAGATTTACCGCCAAGTTCAAGTGCAACCTTTTTAACGGTGGGGGCTGCAGCCTCCGAAACGCGCACACCCGCACCGGTTGAACCAGTGATACTCACCATGTCGACCTCGGGGTGTGAGGAAAGAATTTCACCGATGAGAGCACCGGGACCGGAGACAAGGTTAAAGACACCCTTGGGCAAAGCGAGACCGTCAATGATTTCAGCGAGGATGAAGTTGGAGAGTGGCGCCACCGAGCTTGGCTTCACCACCACGGTGCAACCGGCAGCAAGTGCCGGCCCGACCTTTGCGGCGAGTTGGTACAGCGGATAGTTCCACGGAGTAATTGCACCGACAACGCCTACGGGAACCCGAATAACAATCGAGTTGCCGATCCGCTCTTCGGCGGGTAACTCGCGAGCCGCCTGGGCAATCGTTTCAAACACCGATGCAGCAAGACCCACCTGCACCCGAACCGAGATGGCTAGGGGCGTTCCCACTTCCTGGGACATGATTCGGGCAAGTTCATCTTCTCGCTCCCGCAGTCCGGCGGCTATTGCTGAAACAACATCGGCGCGCTGCGCGATCGGGACCTGCGACCAGCCATCAAATGCTCGTCGGGCGGCCGCGATAGCGCGCTCAGCGTCATCGGCGCTACCCGAAGGGACCGTCCCGATAACTTCACCGGTGGCAGCCTCAATCACCGTGATGGCCTCGCCTCCTGAGGGTGCCACCCATTCGCCGTCGATGTACAACGTGTTCCGCTCGATCACGGTTTCTCCATTCGGTTGACTTGCAGGGTTCGGGGTCTAGGTTTGTGAATTTTCCAGCATAGGTTATTCGAGGAGTTGGGCTCGCAAAGTCTCAATACTCTCAGCAGGAACATCAAGGGTGAGAACCCACTCGTGTAGTCCACCATGCTCAATGAGAGTGCGAGACAAGAAGAGTTCCATGGCGCCTCGAGGTGAGCGCAGGAGATCATCTGTCTGGTTCATCATGGGATGGTTCTCAAAATCTTCCCGGGTTCTTAGCCAGCGAACAAGGGCAACAACTTCGTCGCCACTCAACGCAAAATCATCGGCGATGTCGTCGTCACTTACGCCCAGCAGCGATAGCAGGACGGCAGCGACAAAGCCGGTGCGATCCTTGCCCGCCATACAAAAAAAGATTGCCGGGAAAGCCTCACCCTGGGCCAAACGCTCAACGATGTCTCGCATTGTGGTTGCACCGAGTTCGAGCATGATCTTGTAGATATCTGCAAGGTGCTCCTCGGGATCAGGGCTAGTTTCTCCCTTCGCTCGCTGCCACTGTTGCGGAAGTATCGGTGCATGAATCGGGTTATCAATAAAAGCCGGTAATGGAAAAGCGTCAAGCTCACTGCGATAGCGCAAATCAAGAACTGTGTTGGCGCCAAATTCATTCCACGCCTGTTCATCGGTGAGTCGATGCAAACTGGATGCACGAAACAGCATCCCGCGACGTACTACGCGACCATCTTGTGTCGCCATGCCACCTAGGTCGCGAACGTTGTAGACACCGCCAAGTTCCACACTTCGATCAATTGTTTTGTCGATCATCCGGGGAACCCCGGAAAAGCCCGCCCATAGTCCGGCAACTCTGCAACACCTGTAGGCCGCCCTGGCCAGCGCTTGCGATCTTGATCACCGAGACCACCTGCGGCCAGATCCGAAAGCGGCATCGAATACAAACTCAATACGTGACGCTTGGCGAATCTCCATCTGCCTTCGTCGCGCCGGTAGACATCTTGATAACGAATTGATGTGGACAGGGTCAGGTCCGAGCTGCCCAACTCCGCATAAGCGATAACAGTTCCGGTTGCGTGATTCTCGTCAACAAGGTCGACCACAATGCCGTGCGGGTCATGCCAGGTGGCGGTGAAAGGTGCGTGCTTGATTTTAAAATTTTCAATGATGTTTGCTCGCCCGGTCGTGGTGCTGTTTGCAGAACCAAATACTGCGTCAAGAGTAAAGAGTTCACCAAGAGCATCCCATTGAGCGTCGTCGAGCAAAGTTGCATAGGAAACAACCAGGTCATTGATGGCGAAGCGATCTTCCAACCGCGAAATCCGCTGTTCTAATGTGTGCATCACGTGTGGAGCGTACTGCAAACAACTTGCAGGAAATAATGGCCGCCATTGACCTGAAGTGTCCCTGCGCAACTACTCCGGCATTCACCCCGATAGCGTCTCGCCATGGCTGAAGTTCCACTGTATGAGCGCGTGCGCCAGTCAATTGCGGAAACACTCACCGATGGCACACACTCCCCTGGCGACAAGCTTCCGAGTGAGTCACGATTGGCCGAAGAATTCGGTGTCAACCGACTCACCGTCAGGCGGGCAATTGAGGAACTTGCCCGAGCCGGAGCCGTAGAGTCTCGACAGGGCTCCGGCACATTTGTGAGCGCCAGAATTATCCGACTTCCACTTTCCCAGCGACTCTCTACCGACTCACTTGTTTCCAGACTTACCAACCAAATCGCCGAACAGGGCCTCACCTACGAGGACATCCTGCTTCGGGCGGTCAAGTTGAAAAGCTCGAATCTGAATACAACACTTGAACTCCCTTTGGGTCCGCTGTGGCGGGTAGACAATGCATTGGTGGTTAATGGCGCCACCTGGATGTGGTCGAGTTCGTGGTTCCCTCGAGATCTGCTCAAAGACCCTGCCGGTAACTGGGACCGGGTCACGGGCCTGTACGGCCAACTCAATGCGGCGCTGGGTGAGCCACGTCCGGTGTGGCGGGCAATCTCCGCAGACGCCGCAACCCTTGAGGACGCAGAGATCCTCGGCATTCGAGCCAGTTCACCCGTGCTCGTGCGCGACGGTCTCACCGCAGGTGAAAGCGGCGAGCCGATGCTTCGGGTATCGCGCCGGGCGCGCATGGACCGGGTGAGCTACGTACTGCGCTACGACCAAGATTGACCAAGATTGACCAAGAATGATCGAGTTATCGGGCCATCCACTCATCTAAAATTTGGTGATAGTGGCGAATCCGATTCTCTTGGTATCGGGTAAGCCGCACGCCTGGTCCGCGCATTGACTTTAAACCTTCTTGGATGAATGGCATGTTGGCCATGTCCTGGTCAAAGACAGGTCCGAGTAATCCGATCTCCGTGATGTCAGAGAAAGTCTCACCTGGCTTGAGCCAGCGTGGCTCCGCGGGCTTGGGATGTGATCCGTCAGCTGGCTTTTGCGCGAGCAAAAATACTTCGGCAAGGCACTTGTCCGGGTCGTTACCGTGCGGGCGGAACCGGTACACGGCATTGGTCCGAGGGCCGGCAAAAACATAGAAGTTGGGGAATACGAAGTACTGAATCCCGTCAAGGAGTTCTGAATCTGTCCAATGATCCTGTTCGCTACCGAACTGCGCTGCAAGGGACGTGCGCATTGCGGCGGCCAACTCGCGACGGGCGGTTGAGTCCAAAGGAACACGGGGTGTGCCTTCATCTCCCACAGCCAAGTCGCGACCCTTGCCCTGCGTGTAGAAAGCACGGGTTTCGTAGTAGGAATCAAGTACTTCTTGCTCACTGATGTGGTTTGCGATAGTTGGGCTGGGCACCCCCTGAGGAACAATCTGGCGACTCCAGTTCTCGCCTTTGATCACGTCGTATTGGGTGTTTTCATCGCCGAGCCATTCCATCATTTGTGGGTGCGTGGCCAACGAGTGGAAACCTTCAATAAATGCTTCGCCCGCTACTTTCCAGTTGCAATCGATGACACCACCGAAGTGCGAATACACGACCCGGTCTTCGTAATTCCAACGATCCCAATCGTTGAGCATGGAACCCATGAAGGTCTCAAGTGGTTCCGCATCAGGATCTTGGTTGATGAAGACAAAACCGTTCCACACGGCAACCTTGGCTTCGGGCAACGGGAGGTTCGTGGGATCTATTTCTGGGAAGTCCCAAGCACACGGGAGATTCTTGAGGGTGCCATCAATATTCCAACTAAAGCCGTGGAATGGGCAGCGCAATTCACTCACCCGGCCACCCTCTTGGCGCAGGGCCCGACCACGGTGCAAGCACACGTTGTACAACGCCTTAATGCTGCCGTCGGGTTGGCGCATAATGATGAGTTTGTCGTCAACGATGTCATAGGTGATGTGATCGCCGGCGTTGGGGATGTGATCCTCGCGGCAAACAAACTGCCACACCTTGCGCCACACTTTGTCGACTTCACGATCATGGAACTCGCGCGAGATATACCGATCAATGTCCATCGGGGCAGTCCCGAGATCCTCATTGATGTCGTATCGAAGTGCCGCTGGTACTGGACGTGAGTCTTCATCGAGATATGACTGAACACTGGTCCCCGGGGATCGCGGACTTGGTGGCTCAGTTGATTCACGCTGGGGAGATGCGAGTTCGGTCATAGCTGATGTACTCCTTGCTTACGGGTATCAGAATTATGTCCCCGATGTTATAGGACGTCAAATAAAGATGCTTGCCCAACAAGGAAAGGGCCCGACCAAATTGGCCGGACCCTTTCCTTTACAGCGAGTGCTTGAGACTTACTTTACGCCCCAAAGCTTCTTGAACTGATTTACATAGTCCTTGACGCCCAAGTAGTCACCCTCTGCAGTGAGGACCAACGACTTAGCATTTTGCTTGGTCAGGATCTGTGTTGGCAATTCGTTTGTGACGAATGGCATACCGATCGAGTTACGGGCCATGCTGTCCACGACACTCCAACCAACGATGGGGAGTGAGTAGCCGGTCCATGCTGATTCGGTGCCGTCCTTGAGTCCCTGGATATTTGCCTTGCCAGCGGTCAAGCCACCAATTGCGATTGCAGGGTTCTTCAGTGCAGCGGAAACACCCGTGACCCAGCCACCGAGGTCGGAGACGAGCCAGTTGGTACCTGGGTTTGATGCAACAATGTTGACGGCTGCTTGGGGAACCTTACCCGCGAAGATGTCGGTCAACTGCTGATCATTTTCTTCGTATGTGCACTTGGTTGGGCACAGCTTCTTCAGGTTCTTGGCGTAAGAAACGTCGAAGCGACGAAGGATTGGGTACAAAGGAACCGTGATTCCCTGAGCCTTAACGTTGCCCTTTGTTGCTGCAACCGAGTAAGCAGCGATCATCTGGCCCCAAAGGTCAATTGTCTTTGGACCGGCAATGTGGGTGTCCTTGAGTGCTGATGTTGGCTTGCTCATGCATGCAGAGCAGATAACGACAACACCCTGCTTCTCAGCCTTGGTCAGAAGATCTGACAGGGTTGATGGCTCAATACCGGAGATGTGAATGTAGTTTGGCTTGAGTGACAGCGCCTGGCTGAAGAGTGAGCGCTGGGTTTCAGGGCTAACTGCGCCAACGAGTTCTTTGTACTTCCAGCCGAGTGTCTTGGCCGCAGCATCGATTGCTTCATCGAGCACCTTGTTTTCATCGCCACCGTTTGAGAGGGCCACGACAAACTGACCCTTTGGTGGAACAGACTTCAAAGGTGTGGTGATCCCAATGCTTGTTGGGTTCTTGTTGTACTTGGCCACAATCGCCGTGGCAAGGGTTACACCCTTATCCTGCGAATTTGCAGCAAAGGCTGCGGGTGCAATACCCGAAACCAAGAGGGAAGCGGCTCCTATAAAGGCAACCGCCGTGGTTAACTTACGCATTGACACTCTCTTCCATTAGTGGGACTTGAACGACATTCGTCACGAAGACTACCCACAAAATTCACTTCTGGGTAGTCAGTTATTCATTTTGTTATAAATATACGGATATCCTACTAAAAAACGGACAATTCGACCAAGAAAAGGCCGTAAAAACCCAGTTTGGCTCCCGCAACCTATTTACGAATTACTTCACACCCCACAAGGCGGTGAAGAGCTCGCGGTAGTTGGCAATCCCCAGATAATTGCCGTTCTCATCGAGTACAGCATCAGCAACGTTGGTGACATTGAGGAGTTGACTCGGGAGGAGCCCATCAGCTGGTGCGTCACCCGCGAGCACTCGCGCGAACTGGTCAATAACCCGCCACGCCATCACTGGTACGGGCAGAGCCGTCCACGCCTGCAAGGCAGCAGCCGCTTCTAGCGTTACTTCCGTTGATCCACTTTCCGGTGGGACCGCACCCGATGCAGCGAGGTCGACCAAAGATGTGATGTCTCTAGCATTAGCACCACGGCCGATGAGAACCGTTGGTTCCAACACGAGTGCCTCGGCCAAAGCCGCGGGGACATCGGTGGAAAGCTCCCCTGAGTCAAGGAGTGCCCAGCGGCCCAGGCTCGTGCTCATTGTGTCCGCGATAAACGTGGGCACCATGCTCAGATCGGTCGTATCAACCTCAGATTCAATCGCGGAACAATCTCGGCACAAGCCAGCTAGAGTGTTAACGAATTCGGCGTTAAAAGTTACCAGAGCTGGCACGGGAAGTGTGAAAACTTCTATGCCGGCAACTTCCTCTGCCCCCTGATTGGCGACCACGTAACTCGCAAGTATTTGACCCCACAGGGCATTTTGTGCGTCGCCATCAATGCTTGTGTTCTTGATGGCACCCGTTGGCTCGCCCGAGCATCCGGTACAAATCACGGCTACACCCGCAGCCTCAGCGTCCGCCAGTTGGGTGGCTAGAATGTCAACGTACCGTCCGGAAATCCGGATACCCGCCGGGTTGAGTGCGAGGGCTTCTTCGAATGCTGCGGGCGCCGATTCCACTGTTTCCGCTCCGGGTACCTCGGTGAACTCCCAACCGATTGCCGCCGCCGCCTCGGCCATGGAGGTGTTGAGCAAGGTATCAAATTCGGAGCCGTCGGAGAGACTGACAATCAGTGATCCGGCAGCCGGTGGCGCTGTAAGTGGAACATCCACGCCAATGCTGGTGGGTGCGAGAAGTGCCGAAGCGAGGAGTTCAGGATCAACCGCAGGATCCGCGGCGGTTTCCTCACCGACCACGCTTTCACCCTCGACAAAATTGGGGTCATCAGCTGGCATCGCACAGGAAGCTAGAACCAACGTGGCGGAAAGGGCAACGACAACCGAAAGCATTGACCGACGCATGTGACTCTCTTTCAAAGATATTAACGACTGAAAGCCTAAAACTACATGCACGTCCAATAAGTCGTCTCAGCGACTCGGTTTCAACTTGATCACATTGAGCAGGGCAAGCGGTCCATTCATGAGTTGCTATTGTTGGGGCTCATTCATTTTTATCCCGTCCCACCTCTGGAGTGCAATGTCCTTCGAAAGTGCAATGTCCTTCGTACTACCCCTAGCGGCTCTTGACCCTGAAGAGATTGCCGATTTGCGAGCCACCGTGCGCTCGGCTGCAACCGAGTCGGGGTATCCAACCGCGGTGCTTGAACTCGAAAAATCAGAGACTGGTCTGGACCCAACGCTGTGGTCACTGCTCGCACAGGACATCGGGCTTTCTGCGGTCGGACTACCTGAGTCTGCGGGGGGTTTAGGCGGCCTTGCCGAAATTTTGGCGGTGGCAGAAGAACTAGGTGCCACCTTGGCGCCCGTTCCCTTTATTACAAGCACCGTTCTGTGTGGCCAAGTTTTGGCTGCAAGTGATGAAAGTGCGGCTCCCTACCTTGAACGAATTGCCGGGGGTGAGATTGCCGCTCCAGCCGTGACCAATGCGCGCGGACTGTGGTCTGCAGCTGATATCTCCTGCACAAGTGATGGTGAGAAAGTTTCGGGAACGGTCAGATTCGCGCCATTTGGTGTTAGTGCAACTTTTTTTGTCGTCGCCGCCCGCACAGATTCGGGCATTGATGTGTTTGTTGTTGAAGCTTCCGATGCGCACATCAATGGGCTGCCATCAATGGATTTCTCGCGTCCATCGGCCACCGTCACTTTCGACGGCGCCCCGGCAGTTCGACTGACCACCGGTGGAAATGGCGAGAGTGTGATCACGCAGGCCGTTGACGTAGCACTGATGGCTGTTGCCGCTGACCAACTTGGCGGATCGCAGGCGTGTTTTGACATGACACTCGACTACATAAAGGTGCGTCGTCAATTCAATCGGGAAATTGGGAGTTTCCAAGCAATCAAACACCGAATGGCAGATGCCCTAATGCTCGTTGAAATGCTGCGGTCTGGACTCGAAAAAGTGACATCAGGTGGCATGCAAGATCTTGCCGCCGATGCCGCAATGAATAAGTCCTGGGGATCTGACTCTTACATTGCGATGACTGCCGAAGCAATTCAGTTGCACGGTGGTATCGGTTTCACGTGGGAACACACCGCGCACCTATATTTCAGAAGGGCGCGCTACGACGCTGCGTTTTTAGGTGATGGTTCATTTCAGCGCGAGCGCCTCGCCACACTGCTTAACTGGTAAAAGCCCAACTGGTAGGAGGCCGATCAAGATTTGGCGAGTTGCGAGAATGGTGCCTTGTCGGTTCGGTGCTCAGCAGGGAGTCCAAGTACTCGTTCGGCGACGATATTGCGCTGCACTTCGTCGGTTCCACCTGCCAGGCGATAACCGGGAGCGCCAAGAACATGCTCACCCCAGGCAAACTCTCCCCACTCACCGGTGTCCGCGACCAAAGCAGATCCGAGCATGTTTGCAGCCGTGTTTCCTATGCGCACGAGATTGTCAGATGCCAGTAGCTTTCCTAGGGATCCAGCCGGACCAGGATCCCCACCGGTTGCCGTAGCTCGGGCAACTTTGGTCACCATCGCTGCATGCAGCCGGGTGCGGATCGTGATGTCGGCTAGTTCCTGACGAGTCACCGGGTCCGAACTCAAACCCAAATGTTGTGCGAGGGCAACGAGATCCGATGCGGTACCGCCTTTTCGTCGATGCCCCGATCCCGATGATGTCCGTTCAAAGCCGAGGGTGGTCTGCGCGACCTTCCAGCCCGCGTCGACATCACCGATGCGCATAGAGTCTGGGATCCGCGTTGCGTCAAACCACACTTCGTTAAATGAAGCCGGGCCACTCATTTGACGGATGGGTCGAATCTCAACGCCGGGGGCATCCATGGGAACTAAAAATGCGGTGATGCCGCCTTGTTTCACCGCATCAGGATTGGTGCGGGCCAGAATGAAACCGTATTCGGAGAATTGTGCGTTGGAGCTCCAAATCTTTTGTCCGGTGATCAACCAGTCA
>Ga0247835_1001617_pt1 | contig 26911 bp, 7 predicted proteins | sample LaCtaG_3_FD_189912 | JGI IMG/M metagenome (GOLD analysis project Ga0247835, IMG submission 189912) | Freshwater microbial communities from meromictic Lake La Cruz, Castile-La Mancha, Spain - LaCruzMarch2015_13.5m | ecosystem: Environmental > Aquatic > Freshwater > Lake | place: Spain: Castile-La... | reverse complement strand
ATCTATTTTTGTGCATGATTTATCGCAGCCTTACTCCGCAAGTTCTTAAAGATTTAGCGTTTTTTCCGGTCGTTTCCATCATCGGACCGCGTCAGGTGGGCAAAACCACTTTTGCCAAGCAACTACAAGTGCCTGGTAATAAGCCGGTTATCTATTTAGATTTAGAATGGGAAGAAGACCGCGCGAAACTCCGTGACGCAGGCGCCTACCTGTTACAGCACGCGGACAAATGCGTGATCATCGATGAAGTGCAAATCATGCCGAGTTTGTTTCCGATTTTGCGTTCGTTGATCGACCGGAATCGCGTGCCAGCCCGTTTCGTCCTGCTCGGCTCCTCCTCTCCGGACTTATTGCGCAATTCTGCCGAATCACTTGCTGGCCGGATTGCTTACCATGAAATGTCGCCTTTTTCTTTGCCGGAAATTTGGGATAAGGATATCGTACGGCAACATTGGTTTCGGGGCGGCTTCCCGGATGCCTTTTTGGCCCCCGATGACGAAATGGCGCTCAACTGGTTGATGCAGTTTTCTACCACTTTTGTAGAACGCGATTTGGCACAAGTGATTGGGAAAGATATCAATGCGACCAGTATGTTGCGTTTTATACGCATGTTGGCACATTTGCAGGGGCAGGTTTTAAACATCACGGAGTTGAGTAACTCCATGAATATCAGTCGGCCGACCGTTTCCAACTATTTGGATTTATTGGAAGGTTCTTTTTTGACCCGACAATTAGCGCCATTTTACGTGAATGCTGGGAAGCGGCTCACCAAAACACCCAAATTTTATTACCGCGATTCCGGTTTTTTTCACGCACTCGCCCGCATGCGCGACCGAGAAGACCTGTATGCGCATCCTGCTTTAGGTGCGTCCTGGGAGTCGTATGTAATTGAACAAATTTATCGTTGCGCCGGAAAATCCTGCGAATACTACTTTTACCGAACTGCTTCCGGCCATGAAGTAGATCTCGTGTTGATCACACCGCGTTCGGAAAAAGTATGTATTGAAATCAAATATTCCAATGCGCCGAATGTTGCGCGCGGCTTTTTCAGCAGCCTGGAAGATTTAAAACCAGTTGCCAGTTATATTATTACGCCCGAGGCCGAGCAATACCGCCGTTCGGATGGGACGATTGTTACTAATATTCATCAGTTTTTGGGGGAGGAGTTGGTGGAGTTGATGCGGTAATCATTCCCCCGCTCGCGCAAGGTTCCAACCTTGTGCGTCCTATCCAGCCCGCCAAATCCCTAAAACAAAAAAAAAGCGCCATCCCCCAACAGGAATGACGCTTTTTCTCCTTTTACAGCAACTACCTATCTCCACCAAAAATGCCGAATCTTAACCGACTTAACCGTTCCGTCCGGCAAGGTAAGCGTAGCGTCTTTATCACAAGTACCGTCGCCAAAATCGAGGCTGCGGGTTTTATTGTTCACCGTGAATTCAAGGGTGCCTTGTGCGATCCAGGGGCAGCCGATTTTTTTGATTAAAGGGCTGGTAATCGTCAAGGAATAATTCACACCATTGCGGTTGGTGCCGCTTGCAGCGCCGGTGATGCTCCATACATCGTCGGCTTTTGTAGCAGTACTTGCACCCTCAATTTGGGTGCGGGTGCGGCTGGAGGAATATACCGCTTGTGCGCCGCTGGGGTACAGCAAGGTTTCGTTGACGGCAACCGTGAAGTAAGTTTGGCCTGCAGCATTCAAACCCGCGTTGGTTACGGTTTTAGAACCTTCAAATTTTACATTTTCGAAATAGAAGTTCTGGAAGGTGAAACTGCGGGTTGCGCCCAACAAGTTCATGGGATTCGATTGGCTGATTACGATTTTACCTTTAAATGTATTGCCGTTTTTCGTGCAACCGGCATCCGAATAATCGAGGGTAATGGTGTTCGGCCAGGTGCCTTTAGGTTGGGCAAACGTTACCGTTGGACAATCGCCACGATCTTCTGCTGCACCAGTGAAAGCGTCGATGGATGCATCTACATCGGTTTCGATTTGCTCAGAAAGGTCATTGTGTGCAACAATATCTTCTGCTACTACTTGCTCAACGATGGTTCTGGTCTCATTGTCTTTTTGGCAAGATTGGATGAACAATCCGAAAAGGAGCATGGCTGGTACTAAAAAAAACATCTTTTTCATGTTGTGTTCGGTGTGTTTTAGTTGTGGAATGGTATGTTTGTGGGGGCGCCCTTTTTATTCCGTTTGGTGGAATCGTATGCTTTGATGGCTGGCAACGGGATAGGTTTAATGCCTTTTTCTTAAAAAAACGTTAAAGCTATTTTGCACTTAATTTTTGAACTACTCTCCTTTACCCTGGGTTTTCAGTATTACCAGTGGTTGCGCAAGCGCGTGTCCGACCCGATTACGACGGAACAGCGCTGGTTGATTTTTATTGGCGCGGCGGGCGGGGCGTTTTTTGGCAGCCATGTATTGGGCATTTTGGAACGGCCTGATTTGATCGATCAATGGACCTTGGTTTATTTTTTTGCCAATAAAACCATTTTAGGTGGCTTGTTAGGCGGGCTGATCGGCGTAGAACTGGTAAAAAAAATCATCGGTGTGCGCGCTTCTTCGGGCGATTTGATGACGTTTCCGATTATGCTCGGAATGGGTATTGGCCGCATGGGTTGTCATTTAGCGGGTAAGGCAGACGGGACTTACGGCATCCCTACCAGCTTGCCCTGGGGCATCGATTTGGGCGATGGCATCCCACGGCATCCGGTAAACTTGTATGAAATTTGCTTTTTGGCCTGCCTAGCGTTTTTTATCTTGTGGCTGGAAAACAGGCGCCCGCTCGCCGACGGGGTTCGTTTTAAAATATTTATGATCGGCTATTTACTTTGGCGTTTGTGCATAGAATGGCTGAAGCCGGTTTGGTTTTTTCCATTTGGATTATCGACCTTACAATTGGCAGCGATCGCGGGATTGCTGTATTATACCCCCTGGATGCTGCGCAGCACCACAACATTTTCTTCCAAAACTAAACCTAATTGACGGCACCCATGAAAGATAATTTTTCCAAACAAGCCGCTACTTACGCAAAATTTCGTCCAATTTACCCGTCTGCACTGTACGATTTTATTTTCCAACACACCCCTCATTTTGAATCTGCCTGGGATTGTGGCACTGGCAACGGGCAGGTCGCACAAGCCCTGGCGATGCGCTTTACCCGCGTGTATGCGAGCGATATCAGTGCCGGACAATTGGCGCAGGCACCCGTTTTGCCAAATGTACAATACGCTTTGGCACCGGCAGAAAATTCGGGTGCACCGGACCAGGATTTTGACTTGGTGGTAGTAGGACAAGCGGCGCATTGGTTTGATTTTGAGCGATTTTATGCTGAAATTGAACGCGTTTTACGTCCCGACGGCTTATTGGTCTTGTTTGGTTACGGCTTGCTGCGGTTTGATGATGCCGTTTTAGATGCTCAAATTGACCATTTTTATCGCGATATCGTGGGGCCATACTGGGATGCCGAACGGCAGTATATTGATGATGCCTACGAAAGCCTGCCCTTTCCATATCAAAAAATGGATTGTCCGGTCTTCGACATGCATTTTGAATGGGAATTTGAACAATTGATTGGCTTTTTACAATCCTGGTCGGCTGTGCAGCATTACGAAAAGCAACATCAAAGCAACCCATTGGAGCCAATAATTGAGGAATTTAAGGCAAAATGGGGTGCCGAAAAGATTAAAACGGTGCATTTCCCCATTTTTGTTTTAATGTCAAAACCTAAAATTTAAGATTATGGAACGGCCTTATATTTACTACGATTTTACTTTATCCCTGTGTTCCCAGTGCCTGCGCCGCGTAGACGCGAAAGTGGTGATTGAAGACGAACAAGTGTACATGCACAAACGCTGCCCGGAACATGGCCCTGAAAAAGTGCTGATCGCAACCGATGCTACTTACTATCGCAACGCCCGTAATTATGCCAAACGCAGCGAAATGCCGCTGAAATTCAATACCAAAACCCATTTTGGCTGCCCTTACGACTGCGGTTTGTGTCCCGATCACGAGCAACACTCCTGCCTGACCATTGTGGAAGTAACCGACCGTTGCAACCTGACTTGTCCGACCTGTTACGCCGAATCTTCGCCCCATCATGGCCGACACCGCACGCTGGAAGAAATAGAACACATGCTCGATCTGGTGGTGGCCAACGAAGGTCAGCCGGACGTGGTACAAATCAGCGGCGGCGAACCCACTGTGCATCCCCAGTTTTTTGAAATTTTGGACATTGCCAAACGAAAGCCCATTCGCCATCTGATGGTGAATACCAATGGCATCCGAATCGCCAAAGATGTCGCTTTTGTAGAAAAACTGGCTACTTATATGCCCGATTTCGAAATTTACCTGCAATTTGATTCTTTAAACGAGGAAGCACTGATCACCCTGCGCGGGGAACCCCTGCTGGAAATGCGCATGAAAGCGATTGAAAATCTGAATCGTTTTAACCTTTCTACCACCTTGGTGATTACCTTGCAAAAGGGCCTGAATGACCATGAAATTGGCGACCTGATTCAATTTGGCTTAAAACAAAAATGCGTGCGTGGCGTAACCTTCCAGCCTACCCAGGTGGCAGGCCGCAATACCAAGTTTGATCCCACCACCGATCGGATTACCCTGACGGAGGTGCGGCAACAGATTTTGACCCAAACGAATATTTTTACGCCGGAAGATATTGTGCCCGTGCCTTGTAACCCCGATGCCCTTGCAATGGCGTATGCTTTGAAAATAGAGGATCAGGTAATTCCACTCACGCGGTACATCAATCCGCAAGATTTGCTGGATCATTCGCGCAATACCATTGTGTATGAACAGGATGAACGTTTGCACACGCACATGATTCAGTTGTTCAGCACGGGCAATTCGGTGGAATGTGCTACGGACGAATTGCAATCGATTATGTGTTGTTTGCCCTTGATTGACGCGCCGGAACTGGGTTACGCCAATTTGTTTCGCATTATCATTATGCGTTTTATTGATGCGTATGATTTTGATGTTCGGGCAATTAAAAAATCCTGCGTACATATTGTCAGCCTGGAAGACGACAAAATTATTCCTTTTGAAACAATGAATTTGTTTTATCGTGATCCATTGAAGCGGGCTTATTTGGAGCAATTGCGGGGCACCCAACCAATACCTAACCTTAAAAATGCTTAATGATGGAAATTTTAGACGTTAATCCTGCTCCCAAACCTAAGAAAAACAGCGTTGGCAAGGTTATTCTGATCAATTTTTGTCTTTTGATTGTCTATTTGCCCTTTGGCCTGCTTGTCGGGGAAACAGGTGGGGGCATTGCCTTATCGCTGTTGATGATTCAAATTTGTTTCAACCTGTTTGCAGGATTTGTGATGTTGTTTTTCAGGGATTCGCGTTCCATTGGGATCGGGATGATGCTATCTGGCTTTTTGATTGGTATTGTGGCATTTGGGACTTGTGTGATGATGTTTTCCGTGTCGTAGACTTGGGGGAAATGATTCAATTAAAAACGGCCGCCCCACGTTATGTGGGACGGCCGTCCGTCCGTCGGGGCGACCCGTCGGGGCGACCCGTTGGGGCGACCCTTGCGGTCGCCCTTCGCGCCCGTAGTGTGGGCGCCCGCGAGGGGCGCCCCTACCCTATTTCGTCTGGATCATTTTCTTCGTCGCACTGTCCGTCGCTGTCTCCAACTTGTAATACAACATACCCACCGTGTTCAACAACGCTTTGTCAATCGCGATCGTGTTGTACCCTTTCGCGTACGCTGCCTTCTGGTTGTAAACCATCCGACCCGTTTCGTCGAAGATACTCAACGTAGCAGTAGTTGCTTCCGGTAAATGAAAACCAATAAAGGTTTTATTCACAAACGGATTTGGCTGGTTCTGATACAATTCAAAACCTACTCCGCTTACCGTTGAAGTTGCACCGTTGTTGAAACGGAATGCTACGTTCAATTTACCCGCCGAAGCATTTGCGAAGGCTGGGTAGGCTTCTGCTTTCGTAATCCGGCTAGAAACACTCAACATTTCACTCAGTTTACCACCTTTCGTCGCACGGAAAGTAACGCTGAATGCTCCCTGGTTTGCACCATCGAAGGATGTGGTGATCGCATCTGTGAAGATACCAAAGTTACCGCTGCTCATGTTTGACCCCGGGGTGATATCTACCACCTCTAAACCGGGATGGTTCATCGTGAACTGGTACCCTGCCACGGCTTCCGCTGCTGTTAGGGAGACCGTGAAGGTTTCACCCGCAGTTACCGATTTGTCGTCAACATCGAACAACAAGGTGCCAGTAGAACGATCGTCTGAAGACATCGCGCTGTTTGCAATCGCGTTGCCGTTCACGTCACCCACTTTCACCGATACGAAGTCTTCGTTCAACAAGTTTGTCGACAAGTTCACAATCGATTTATTCTCAGGGAACTGTGCCGCAAACGGATTGTTCACATTCGGGAAGTTGTACGATTTATCTACAAAACGCCAGCTGGTATTATTCGGCAACTCGTTGTAAATACCCAAAATCAATTTCCGAATCTCTACAATGTCAAACGTCGTGATCGAACCAGATTTGTTCGCATCCGCTGCAATCATTTTGTATGGGCTGTCGAGCGATTGAATGCCGAGGATATGCTTCGAAATCAACACCAAGTCGTACGTTGAAACACCATTCAACGGATTATCGTCCTTTTCTGGGGTAACCGTGGAGTTGGATGCTAAAGGAATGGCATTGAAATTATACAAACCTGTACCATCGGTCATGGTCGCAAAAGTGAAGGCCGGAATGCCGTTGCCAGCGCCCGTGATGCCCACATTGCTTTCTTCCACGCCGTTGTTTCCTTCGGTGCTTAGTTGACCTGCAACTTTTGCGGCGCCACTGCCAGGAGGACAATTGCCCATGTTATCCTGTACGATGACGTATGTTTCACAGAAATCGGCATTACCTGCTTTGTCGATCGACCACAATTTCACCAATTGCGTACCAAGTTCGGCGCAAGAGAAAGTCACATTTGAAATCGGATTGCCTTGCGCATCTTGCGGGAAGCCCGGTGTTGGGTCCCCTGATTTGCGGATCGCAATTTTCAACTGGTTGGCAGGTGTACAATTATCCTCGGTGTATTGCAGGAAGTCGGATGCCCACAAATTGATCATTTGTGTAGGCATAATATTGACCGTCAATCCGTTGAGACAAACCACCGTTGGTTTTTTGCAATCTTTTACCGTGAAATTGTATTCGCAAACGGTTTCATTGCCACAACCATCTTCTACAATCCATTTGATTTTGTGCGTTCCGTAAGGCAATTGTGGCACAACGCCCTGCAAGGTATTGTTTCCTGCTGCGGGCAATGCAACGGGTGCTTGCAGGTTATCGAAGCGCACTTTTGCAGTAGCCAATTTTCCAGAGGAGGTCCAGTCTATAGCAAAACGATATTGCTGGTTGAACGGCACCGGACGACCATCAAAATTGCGTGCTTCTCCACCCGAGAAGTTCGGGTTGTTGGCGTTGCCATATTGAATGGTATTTACCCCCGGTACGTTGCTGCTGCTCACCACCGTTTCCATCACGTTATCTCCATCCAAATCGAGGTAAAGGATATAGCGGAAGTTTACATTGGCACCTGAACAAGAGTCTGTTGCCGTGATACTCAAATCGGTTTCACCTTCGCACAAATCATGGGAAGAGATGCTGTTATCCCACCAGTAGGATGCATTCCAAAGTTGGTTGTCATTGACTGTCAAATCGCAGAACTCAACCGGGCTGGCTGGACAATTTGCAACCGGATCCTGGGTGTCAATAATTTTGATGATCTGTTTGTATTTGTAGCAGTTGGCGTTGGCATCGTAGAACGTAGCGTAATTGGTCGCCGTTGCATCGGTTGAATTGATTTTAACAACCGTCGGATTCCAAGGAGCAGGGGTTCCTGCTGGTGACACTACTACCCCGGGCAAATTCGCCGGGTTGTTCGTCGTTGCGTTCGGACTCGGGTTCGGCACATTGATACAACCGAGGTTCGGGTTGAAGGTACACCAGTTGATGACCGTCCAAGTACGTTCAATTTTGAAACAAGCATCCGGTACTACGGTGAATATTTCATCTTCAAAGGAAACACCGAGCAGTTCGCAGTCTTCTCCAAAGAACGTTGGCGCACCGAAGTTACCGGTTCCATCACATTTGCTTACTATGACATCGTTCGGGAAGCGTACAAAGTAATCTTGCTCGTAAGTCACAAACACGCGCTGGGTGCACTGGCTGGAGTTGCCCCCGCAGTCGAATGCACGGAACGTACGGGTGATGGTCCCTTTGTTACAAGTGGTATCAAACTGACTGTAATTGATGCTATGCGTCAAACCAATTTGCCCTTGGTACACCTTCGTAGTATCCAAACAACAGTTGTCGAGTACTTCTGCTTTTCCGTAGGCCCACAGGGTTGGGTCAAAGTTTTCGCAGGAAACACTCACATTGGCGGGTGCGTTGCAAGTTGGTTTAATTTTATCTTCAACCAAAACTTGTACCATGCAATCGTTGTAACGGCCTTCGTAAGCATCGCGTGCAATCGGGCCACTTGGCACATCTACATCGTACACGCGGAACACCACCATAATAGTATCGTTGATATCCGCGCAGCAGAATTTCACCTGATCGTGGAACAGGGTATCGGTTTGGCAAGCGTTGGCCGACATGCGGCGGGCTTTGAATTCAACCGGCGCGCAATTGTCTTTACTGCCGTCATCGAAGGTTGAAGCATTTATGAACGCCATACCATCGCCGCCAAGTGCCACTTGGGTAAATTCGTCACAAGTTGCGGTAGGCGGTACCAAATCGGCTACCGTCATCTGGAAAGCACATTTAGATACGTTACCGCATTGATCTTCAGCCGAATATTGCACATTGTACACACCCTGAGGGATACATTGTGTGTATGGGAAAATCGCGAGTGTATCCGGGTTCCAGTAGTTATTGCCCGCAAAATCACCCAGGTAACCAGGTACGGTGAAGGTGATGATGTTGCCATTTACCGGGTTGGTACCCGTTACTTTTGCCTGTAAACCTGAAATATTCGAGCATCCTTCCGATACAATAACATCGGGTAAGGCAGCAGTCGCGCAACAAGTCAGCGGATCGGTGCTTACGGTTACATTTGCCGGACAAAGGAAGGCTGGGCCACCCAAATCTTTCAAACGTATCACCTGTACATGCTCGATCGGGTTGTTTGCACTTACCGCAAAGCAGGTGTTCCGTATTTTCCAGGTACGCAGGATTTCATAACTACCCGGGCAAATGTCGAAACGTTCGTCGGTGTAATTGATGGAAGCGGTACACAAACCACCCACACCAATGGCAAATCCGTTGATGCTTGGGCGTCCGGTTTGATCGGGCTGAGTAGCGCCTGGGTTCAGGTAAGCTACTTCACAATTCAGGGTAATATCGGCCGGGAACACGATGTCAGCCAGGTTAAATGGCGTAATCGTGATCGTTTGCGCGCAAGTAGATTGGTTACCAGAAGCATCTGTTACAATCCAGGTGCGTACAATACGTCCGCGTGGATTGCTGCATTCGCCAAAGTCGGTATAGTTATCGTCGATAACCGTTGTCGTTGGGCTGCAATCCTGAATCGCGATATTGCCTGTGTGCTGGGTACCCGTAGATTCGCTGCAGGCCACCGTAATATTGTCCGGACAGTTCAGCGCAGGTACCAGTTTATCTTCAATTTTAATTTCACCCCAGCAAATATTGCCGTCAATGTGGGTTACCTTGTAGGTGTATGTTTTACCAATATCCGAAGCATTGAAAATACCGCCCGACCATGGTCCGTTGCCAAATGGCGCAACTTTATCAATTTCCAGTTTATAGTCGTCGTAACAGAAGTAACTGCCTTCCAATACATTGTCTGCATTGAGGGTATCAGCACAATCTGCATCCAAGGACACATACACCAGATCGTCACAAACCAATTGTGTTGGGGTACTCACAACTTGCACCACTTTCGTGATTTTCTGCTGGCAGCCCGGATCGTTAAAGGCATCTTGCAGGGAACCTCCCACCTGTACCCCATTGATCACGAGGTTTTGGGTAGCCGTTCCAGCGTCAAACGTGGCCATTACTGTATGCGAACCAATACCAAGGGCAGCAGCGTTGAAGGTTGTGGTTGGAACACCATCCACCATCACATTGATTACGTTGCCCTGCGCGTTGTTGTATTCACCTACTTTAATGGTAAATGGCGGTGTACCCAAGCAGAACGGATCATACAAGTTTAAGAAGTATGGGTTCGGGTAGCATGCCTTGTTCGAAATCGTGCCGGTAGTAGCCGATGGCGCCATGCCTATATTGGTTGCATTGCTTACACTGATCGCGTAACCTTGGCATTCCACGTGTTTGGCGCGCAAGGTGTAGTAAATCATTTCATCCGCCTCGTCTGTTTGTCCGTCGTTGTCATTGTCAATACCATCAGCGGTACCAGCCTGGAATGGTGTACCGATGCTGATCAGTGCCGGTGAAGCCGGTGGCGCCGGACTGTTGGCCAAGTACAATCCCTGACCGTTGTTGGTACTATTGGCCGTGATCGTCCAGGTTTGCATCGCCAGCGATTTGATCGTGATGATGTCTAAGAACTGGCCATTATCCTGGTTGCTTGCATTATCGAGACAGGTCGTTTGCACCGAATATTGCGGTGTGCAAGGTGCAATACCTTCACTGATGGTCACCGTTGCGGTGCAAGTAGCAAAATTGCCACATGGATCCGTTACTTTCAGCGTAACCGTATTGACACCGATATTAGCACAGGTAAAGGTGGTTAGACCAATCAATTCGTAGGTCAATACATTTGCAGCGGCACAATTATCGAAAGAGCCGTTGTTGATGTTGGCCGGTACGATGCTTGTTTTACCGTTTTTATCCAGCACCAGGGCAATGTTTTGGCAAATTGCCGTTGGTTTGGTGGTATCCTGCACGGTAATTTTCTGCACATGTACCAGGTTATTGCCTGCACAATCCTTCACGCTCCAGGTGCGGGTCAACTGATAATGGTAATTTGCACAAACTGCCGGATTCGGATTTTGCGTACTGAGTTCCGTGTACTGAATCACCAAATTCTGTGGTGACGTACAGTTGTCGTTTACATCGTTGTTGGTCAAGGGTGTGCACACATTTGGTCCATGGTACACACAATTGGTTGGAACCTGGTGACAATTGACCGTTGTATCGTTCGGCATGATGATATCTGCATCAAATTCCGGTTTTTCGGTATCAACCACCATCACCTGGAACACACAAGTAGACTGATTGCCGCTGCCATCAGTAGCAACATACGTTATGGTGCTAGGTGTTGGAGGGCAAGTGATCGCTACATTAGAGCCCGGCAATGGTCCGCCGGTTTGCACAATCGTTCCTGGCAATGGGTTGCCTGCGGCTGCGATAGGCAAAGGCAAACAATCATCGAGCGCCACAGGAGGCTGCCAGTTTACTTTACCTCCACATTGATCCGGGTCGTTGCCGATCATAATCATAGCTGTCGGACAGTTTACAAAATCAGGCGCGTCATCGTCGTCGATGGTTACAGGCACCACACAGGTAGTCTGGTTACCATTTACGTCGGTTACGGTTACCGTGATATTGAGCACATTGCCGCTGATTTGACCGAAATCAAGACCAGCAACCGGGTTTTGCGTAGTACTTTGAACGCCACAGTTGTCTGCTTCATTCACAATACCGGTAATTACATCCGGGGTCAAATCATTACAACCATCTACCGTAATGGGCGCAGGACAAGTAAAGGTTGGCGGAATGTTATCCACCACCGTTACGATGGCCACACAAGTACTGGTATTTGGCGGCACTGCGCCATCCGTGATGGTGAGTACTACCTGATTTGGACCAACATTCGAACAGTTGAAGGTAGATTTGCTGATTGCACGGGTAATCACCCCGCAATTATCAAACGATCCGCCATCAATGCTGGTTGGCGTAATGGCAGCGTTGCCATTTGCATCCAAGAAAATGGTGATATCCTTGCAAATTGCGTTCGGATTTTGTTTATCCAGTACTTTAATGTCAAAATTGCATTCGGTTGAAATAAGCGTTCCTTCCTCGCCTACAGCACCCAATCTTGCACGGATGCGTACATTGGTAGTGCCAACTTTATACCGCAAGCCGCTTGGTTGGCCTACGATCCAAACACCGTTGGTAACGTTTTCCGCGCCTACCCCAGAAAGTTGGTATTCAATCAGCGGTGTTTCAGCGCCCGCACAGGTGATTGGAACAGCCGGTGGGAAATTCACCATGGCATTGCACCATTCCTGGTCGTTTTGCACAACAATCGGGCTGACCACTTGCGGACAAATGATCCCAATAAAGCAAGGCAAATCAACAGGGGTCGGGTCATTTTCACCAGGCTCGTTGGGCTGGTTGTCATCGTCCGCATCGACATCGCTGCCGTTGTCTGAAATATCCGTTGTGTTGGTACCGTTTGGACTAACGCCGGAACCGGTTACACTGTTGATGTACAAGTTGTTCAATCCTGGAGCGACCCGCACTTTAATGTAAATCGCACCCTCATTGCCTGCTGCAAGCGTGTTACCTGGTGCCAGCAATTGGGTATTGGCACCCGAACCTGTAAAGTTGGTATTTACCGCAAATTCTTCACTTTCCAAACCAACCAGCGTCCAGGAACCCGCACCTGCAAAAGTAGCAGCGAGGTTTTCGATTACGCTCAAATTGTATAGATCAACGGAACCAAGGTTGGTTACATTTACCTCGTAAGTGAATTCATATTGGTTATTCGGCAACAATACCGGACCGTAACTTACGCGTTTAGCCAAGCCAATGGATACGCTGGAAGTGGTGTTTACTGGCGTGCCTACACCATTATTGTTCGGATTTCCATCATTATCAGGATCCGCCTCCGCGCCATTTTGGGAAATATCGGTTACCGTTGTGTTGGTAGGCGTTGTTCCCGTCAAAGTAGCCGTATTGGTAAACGAAGTCGTTGCACAAGCCGGAATGCGGATGGTCAACAAAATCGCGCCTTTATTGCCTACGGTCAGCGTGTTGCCCGCTGCAAGCAAATTCGTGTTTGCGCCTGCGCCCGTGAAGGCTGCATTTACCGTATAATCATCAGAAGTCAAACTCAATACCGTCGGCGTGCCGCATGGGCTAAACACGCTCGCCAGGTTTTCAGCCACTGCGATGTTCGTCAAATTCGTGGTGCCATAGTTTTGCACATTGAATTCGAAGGTTACATCGGTGGTACCATTGGCGTTGTTGATGGTTTGCACCGTACGTTTCGCCAAACCTGCCAAGTTTACTGAAACCGTCGAAACAGGGGTACCAACGTTATTATTATTCGGATTTCCATCATTATCAGGATCCGCCTCCGCGCCATTTTGGGAAATGTCGGTTACCGTTGTGTTGGTCGGAGTAGTACCCGTCAAAGTAGCCGTATTGGTAAATGAAGTCGTTGCACAAGCCGGAATGCGGATGGTCAACAAAATCGCGCCTTTATTGCCTACAGTCAGCGTGTTGCCCGCTGCTAGCAAGTTCGTATTTGCGCCTGCGCCCGTAAAGGCTGCATTTACCGTATAATCATCAGAAGTCAAACTCAATACCGTTGGCGTGCCGCATGGGCTAAACACACTCGCCAGGTTTTCTGCTACCGCGATGTTGGTCAAATTCGTGGTGCCATAGTTTTGCACATTGAATTCGAAGGTTACATCGGTCGTGCCATTGGCGTTGTTGATGGTTTGTACCGTGCGTTTCGCCAAACCTGCCAAATTCACAGATGATGTTGAAACAGGGGTACCAACGTTATTATTGCCAGGATTTCCATCATTATCAGGATCTGCCTCCGCGCCATTTTGGGAAATGTCGGTTACCGTCGTGTTGGTAGGCGTTGTACCCGTCAAAGTAGCCGTATTGGTAAATGAAGTCGTTGCACAAGCCGGAATCCGGATGGTCAACAAAATCGCGCCTTTATTGCCTACGGTCAGTGTATTGCCCGCTGCAAGCAAGTTCGTGTTTGCGCCTGCGCCCGTGAAGGCTGCATTTACCGTATAATCATCAGAAGTCAAACTCAAAACCGTTGGCGTGCCGCATGGGCTAAACACACTCGCCAGGTTTTCAGCCACTGCGATGTTCGTCAAATTCGTGGTGCCGTAGTTTTGCACATTGAATTCGAAGGTTACATCGGTCGTACCATTGGCGTTGTTGGTGGTTTGCACTGTGCGTTTCGCCAAACCTGCCAAGTTTACAGATGAAGTCGAGACAGGCGTACCAACGTTGTTATTGCCAGGATTTCCATCATTATCAGGATCCGCCTCTGCGCCATTTTGGGAAATGTCGGTTACCGTCGTGTTGGTAGGCGTTGTACCCGTCAAAGTAGCCGTATTGGTAAATGAAGTCGTTGCACAAGCCGGAATCCGGATGGTCAACAAAATCGCGCCTTTATTGCCTACGGTCAAAGTATTACCAGCAGCCAAGAGGTTCGTGTTTGCACCCGCGCCCGTAAAGTTTGCATTTACCGTGTAATCATCAGAAGTCAAACTCAATACCGTCGGCGTGCCGCATGGGCTAAACACACTCGCCAGGTTTTCTGCTACTGCGATGTTCGTCAAATTCGTGGTGCCATAATTTTGCACATTGAATTCGAAGGTTACATCTGTGGTACCATTGGCGTTGTTGATGGTTTGCACCGTACGTTTCGCCAAACCTGCCAAGTTTACTGAAACCGTCGAAACAGGCGTGCCAACATTGTTATTGTTCGGATTTCCATCGTTGTCAGGATCTGCCTCCGCGCCATTTTGGGAAATGTCGGTTACCGTCGTGTTGGTAGGCGTTGTACCCGTCAAAGTAGCCGTATTGGTAAATGAAGTCGTTGCACAAGCCGGAATGCGGATGGTCAACAAAATCGCGCCTTTATTGCCGACTGTCAGCGTGTTGCCCGCTGCTAGCAAGTTCGTATTTGCGCCTGCGCCCGTGAAGGCTGCATTTACCGTGTAATCATCAGAAGTCAAACTCAATACCGTTGGCGTGCCGCATGGGCTAAACACACTCGCCAGATTTTCGGCCACGGCGATGTTCGTCAAATTCGTGGTGCCGTAATTTTGCACATTGAATTCGAAGGTTACATCCGTGGTACCATTGGCGTTGTTGATGGTTTGTACTGTGCGTTTCGCCAAACCTGCCAAATTCACAGATGATGTTGAAACAGGGGTACCAACGTTATTATTGCCAGGATTTCCATCATTATCAGGATCTGCCTCTGCGCCATTTTGGGAAATGTCGGTTACCGTTGTGTTGGTAGGTGTGGTTCCCGTCAAAGTAGCGGTATTGGTAAACGACGTCGTTGCGCAAGCCGGAATCCGGATGGTCAACAAAATCGCGCCTTTATTGCCGACGGTCAGCGTGTTGCCTGCTGCGAGCAAGTTTGTGTTTGCGCCTGCGCCCGTGAAGGCTGCATTTACCGTATAATCATCAGAAGTGAGGCTCAATACGGTTGGCGTGCCGCATGGGCTAAACACGCTCGCCAGGTTTTCAGCCACTGCGATGTTCGTCAAATTCGTGGTGCCATAGTTTTGCACATTAAATTCAAACGTTACATCGGTCGTGCCATTGGCGTTGTTGATGGTTTGTACCGTGCGTTTCGCCAAACCTGCCAAATTCACAGATGATGTTGAAACAGGGGTACCAACGTTATTATTGCCAGGATTTCCATCATTATCAGGATCTGCCTCCGCGCCATTTTGGGAAATGTCGGTTACCGTCGTGTTGGTAGGCGTTGTACCCGTCAAAGTAGCCGTATTGGTAAATGAAGTCGTTGCACAAGCCGGAATCCGGATGGTCAACAAAATCGCGCCTTTATTGCCTACGGTCAAAGTATTACCAGCAGCCAAGAGGTTCGTGTTTGCACCCGCGCCCGTAAAGTTTGCATTTACCGTGTAATCATCAGAAGTCAAACTCAATACCGTCGGCGTGCCGCATGGGCTAAACACACTCGCCAGGTTTTCTGCTACTGCGATGTTCGTCAAATTCGTGGTGCCATAATTTTGCACATTGAATTCGAAGGTTACATCTGTGGTACCATTGGCGTTGTTGATGGTTTGCACCGTACGTTTCGCCAAACCTGCCAAGTTTACTGAAACCGTCGAAACAGGCGTGCCAACATTGTTATTGTTCGGATTTCCATCGTTGTCAGGATCTGCCTCCGCGCCATTTTGGGAAATGTCGGTTACCGTCGTGTTGGTAGGCGTTGTACCCGTCAAAGTAGCCGTATTGGTAAATGAAGTCGTTGCACAAGCCGGAATGCGGATGGTCAACAAAATCGCGCCTTTATTGCCGACTGTCAGCGTGTTGCCCGCTGCTAGCAAGTTCGTATTTGCGCCTGCGCCCGTGAAGGCTGCATTTACCGTGTAATCATCAGAAGTCAAACTCAATACCGTTGGCGTGCCGCATGGGCTAAACACACTCGCCAGATTTTCGGCCACGGCGATGTTCGTCAAATTCGTGGTGCCGTAATTTTGCACATTGAATTCGAAGGTTACATCCGTGGTACCATTGGCGTTGTTGATGGTTTGTACTGTGCGTTTCGCCAAACCTGCTGCATAAGTCTAACTAATACAAATTGTTGCAGTTGTTTGCGTCGTATTTCCGCAAGCGTCTTTTGCAGTAAAGGTAACACTCAAGGTTCCTCCTACCCCGCAAAGCGCCTGTGCGGCCACCGCGTCGAAGTTGTTGGTCCAACTTACCGCGCTGCAAGCATCCGTTGCCGCTGCGCCGCCATTATTTGCCAACCAGTTTTGAACCGCAGGCGGAATGGTACCATTGAGACAACCGTTGATGCACGGAAGATTGCTGGCAGCCGTGGTTAATTGTGGAGGCGTTACATCTTCTACAAAACTGATCGTTTGTGTACAAGTCGATTTATTGTTGAATTGATCCAGAATCACATAGGTACGGATGATGGTATGCAAGCCATCGTTGTTGCAATAACTCAAGCCATTGTCATAATCCGAAGAACGGATCATCAAATTGGCATCCACCGTACAGTTATCGCTCACATTGCCACCCGCTGCTTCAAATGCCGCTACCGTAGTGTGTGGTGCCGGTACCGATTGACCGCAAGTGAGGTTGGTAATATTGGTCGGACAAGCCGTAATAATCGGTGCAACAACATCCACGGCTTTGATTGTTACAAAAGCAATCGCCGTGCAATTGTTGGCATCGGTTACCGTAATGGTGTAATTACCAACTGCCAAATTATTCAGGGAAGTACTATTTCCAGGTTGGTTCAGTACATCCGGACTAGCAACAGTATGGCTCCAATCGAAATCGAATGGCGCTGTGCCACCCACTGCGGTTACGGTTGCAGCACCATTTAAACCATCTAAACAAGTGGCGTCTGATTGTGCAGTAATGGAGGCCGACAAACCAGCAGGATTTGCCACATTGGCGACAGCGGTTGCGGTACAGCCATTGCCGTCCGTTACCACCACGATATAAGCGCCCGCAGCCACGTTGTTGATGCTGGCCGCGTCATTATCAGGGTTTTCAAATCCATCGTTGCTCCAATCGTAGGTGTACCCGCTACCGATCGTGCCGCCTGTAGCCAATACGGTTGCGCTGCCACTTGCAAGTGAACAGGTAGCATTCGTGGTATTGGTGATCGTGGCGTTCACTGCCGTTGAAGGCTGTGAAATTACCACCGACGTGCTGGTTTGGCAACCATTTACATCAGTCACCGTCACGGTATAAGTTCCTGCGGTTAAATCCGTTGCAGTGGCTGCGTCGTTATCCGGATTTTCAGATCCATCGTTGCTCCAATCATAAGTATATGGTGCAGTACCTCCCACCGGAACTACAGTTGCGCTGCCATTGTTCCCGCCAAAGCAGGAAACGGGCACTACATTGTTGATCGAGACAGTCAACACCGATGGGTTACTCAAGGTTACGGTTGCCGTTGTGGTGCAATTGTTTGCATCGGTTACGGTTACAGTATACGTTCCAGCACTCAAACCACTGATGGCGTTGTTGCCGTCTCCCGTTGGGGTGCCGTTCCAGTTATAACTATATGGCGCAACGCCTCCAGTCACATTGACGCTGGCGCTTCCATTGGAGGCACCGTTGCATTTTGGCGCAACACCGCTGGCAACCGCTACGAGTGGTTCCGGTTGCATGATCATTACAAAGGCTACCGCAGAGCATCCGGTTCCATTTTCGGTCACGGTGACCAGGTAGTTGCCTGGCGCAAGCCCACTCACATTGGCGGTGCCATCCCCCGTTGGGGTGGTATTTGCCGCAGAAGTTCCCCAATCGTAGGTTACAGCTGCGTTCGCAGGAACTACCGTCACACTGGCTGTTCCGTTGGCTGCACCGTAACAAGAAACGTCTGTTTTATTATTGATAGAAGCATCAATGCCGCTTGGATCGTTCAAATTTGCCACCGCAATGGCCGTGCAGCCATTTGCATCCGTTACAGAAACCAAATAGGTGCCCGCTGCAAGATTTGTGGCAGTATGCGTATTATCAGCATCATTGACAGACACCTGGGGAGTAGGTGTAAGCCAAGCAAAGTCATAAGGTCCTACGCCACCACTGGCCAAAGCCGTTGCCGAACCTGCGGTGTTGTTCACGCAAGTAGGTTGGGTAGTCGCGGTAATATTTACCTGTACCGCGCTCGCAGGCTGTGCAATGGAAACCGAGGTGGAGGTTTGACAACCATTGGCATCCGAAACCGTCACGGTGTACGTTCCTGCGGTCAAGTCTGTAATCGTAGCAGCATCATTGTCTGGATTTTCAGCCCCATCGTTGCTCCAATCGTACGTGTAAGGGGCAGTTCCCCCTGCAGGAATTACGGTTACGCTGCCATTGTTACCACCAAAGCAGGAAACCGGATTTCCGTTTGTAATAAGACTTAAGGCTGTCGGATTGCTTAAGGTAACGGTTGCCGAAACGGTACAATTGTTTGCATCTGTTACGGTTACGGTGTAAGTACCGGCCGTTAATCCACTGATATTGGCCGTAGCATCACCACTCGGCGTGCCATTCCAATTATAGGTATAAGGCGCAGTGCCTCCTTGTACGCTCACGGAAGCCGCACCATTGGAAGCACCATTACATTTTGGCGCAATACCACTCGAAATTGCACTCAAAGGTGCTGGTTGTGAAATACTTACAAATGCAATGGCTTTGCAACCCGTGCCATTTTGGGTTACGGTAACCAAATAGTTGCCCGGCGCCAAACCACTTACGCTGGCTGTACCGTCGCCTGTTGGTGTCGTATTGGCACTCGGCGTACCCCAATCGTAGGTAACCGATGCGCCCGCTGGAATCACCGTTACACTGGCCGAACCATTCGCGGCGCCATAACAACTTACATCCAATTTATTGTCGATAGAGGCATCAATACCGGTTGGGTCGTTCAAATTGGCGATGGCCGTTGCAGTACAATTATTTACATCTGTGATGGTTACCTGATAAGCACCTGCACTTAAGTTGTTGGCAGTGTGCGTATTATCAGCATCGTTAATGGAACTTTGTGCAGGCATGCTGCTCCAAACAAAATCGTAAGGACCGGTGCCACCACTACCAGAAGCAGTTGCGGAACCCGCGATATTGCTGGTACAAGTTGGATTGCTGACAGCCGTAATGGTTGCAACCACGGGTGTTGCAGGCTGGGTGATCACCACCGAAGTACTGGTGGAGCATCCGTTGGCATCGGTGACCGTTACAGTATACGTTATTCCGCCAACTGAGCCTGCTAAACCATTTACTGTGGCAGGGTCATTATCCGGATTTTCAGCGCCATCATTGCTCCAATCATACGTATAAGGTGCGGTGCCGCCCGCAGGAACCACGGTTGCAGTGCCGTTTGCTGCACCAAAACAGCTTACCGGCGTGCTGGTCACTGTAGCGATACTCAATGCCGCAGGTTGTATTACAGAGGTGCTGGTTTGTGCCGAACAGCCATTTGCATCCGTTACGGTAACCATATAAGTACCCGGCGTCAGTCCGCTAAGGGAAGCAAAATCATTGTCGGGATTTTCAGCCCCATCGTTGCTCCAGTCGTAGGTGTATGCTGGCGCGCCGCCCAATACTTGTACTTGGGCAGTACCATTGGCCGCTCCAAAGCAAGTTACGTTGGTGCTGCTTGCAATAATTTCAGGGTTTTCCAACACCACCAATTGCACAATATCCACTGCGTAACAACCAAAACCATTCACCACACGGGCCCAAACATCATCGGTTACGGAAGTGTAGGAATTGGCCAGGGCATTGATGCCTTGTTGGGCCTCTACCAGACTTTGATGGTAAGTTACCGTCAAGCCGCCCACACCGCCGGTTACCTGGCTATTTGCATTGGACAAAGTAAAGCTGGCCTGGGTACCGTCAAAACTAGTTGGGCAGGCCTGTAATTGCGCAGAATAGGCAATGGGTTTCGGACGAACAGTAAGGGTTAAAGTAGCAGTATTGTAGCAGGCCGTGCTGTTGTTGCTCACCCGTGCATACAAAACAGCGCCATTAATACCCAAATAAGGGCTTTCTAAGGCATTGATGCCATTTTGTGCATCCAACAACGTAGCGTGGTAAGTGATGGTCAAACCACCGCCGTTGTTGATTTGGCTATTGGCTAAATTCAGGTTAAAAGTGCCAATTCCGCTGCCATTTGGGTCGTTTTCACAGGCGCTTAAAGTAGCGTTGCTGGCCGATGGCAGGGCATTTACTTTTAAAGTTACCGTGGCAGTAGTTACCGCGCAACCAAATGCATTTACAACGCGGGCATATACCACGGCATTGTTGGCAGCCGTATATGGGCTGCTCAACGGCGAAGTGCCTGCTTGTGCATTGGCCAAAGATGCATGATACGTTACCGTATGTACATCGGCTGGATCCACCAGGTTATCGGCAAGCGACAGGTTGAAAGACCCCGTAGAACCGCCAAAAGAAGATGCACAAACCGTCAAAGTTGCATTGGCCACCACTGGAATCGGACGAATGATGATTTGTACCGATGCTTTGCCAGGTTGGCAGGTGCCCGTTGGATCGTTGGTCGTAAAGGTCAGGATCACCGAACCCAAGGCAATATCAGCGCTACTTGGGGTATAAACCGTGGTCAACGCTGTAGTACTAGAGAATATTCCGGTGCCCGAACTGCTCCAGGTACCCGCCGTTGCCGAATACAACAGCGTCGCTTTTACCGTAACGGTGGCATTGGCACAAATCTCCGGATCGGGATCCGCCACAACGGTTACACCCGGACATTTTGGCAAGCCAACACTGTTGTACTCCAAAGGCATACAAACGCATTGATTATCGCCCGCAGCCGTATTATAAGGCAGGGTTACGCGTACACCATTCATCGGGTCGCAACCGGTGAAACTTCCTGTCAACGTTACCACCGAACCAATTGCTTTCGGACCAAAAATGGTATCCAATTCAATCGGCGCTGCAAATGGTACACCCAAGGCATCGAGGCAGTGGTATTCCACCACCAGGAAACTGTCTGCTTTTAAAGGCAAAACATCTATTTTTACTTTGGTGGTGTAGTTGAAACCACCCAAACTGTTACATGCAATATTTACACTTTCAAAAGAAGCCTTCAATTTTTTAAACACGATCGGCATGGAGCCCTCGCCCGCCAACGCAATCACTTTCGGGCAGTTCATCATGGTTGCAGCACAATATATATTGGTGTACACTGCAATCACACGACCCGTAATATTTTCATTGATGGAGCAGCTGATGTTTTGCTGCACTTGCAAGTTTACTTTAAATACAATCGGCGCAGAACCGCCATTTGGAATAGAAATGCTGGATGGAAGGGCGAATTTCAACAAACGGCGGCCATCTGCCAATACCTGTGTGCTGATAAAGTTCGCGCAGTTCGCCGTTGGGAAGGTGCTGCAAACGTAAGTGCCCGGCACATAATCTACCCATTTAGGCAAATATAATTCAATGGTATCCGCTGTGCCAGTTGTTGCTGGTAAACCGTCCATAGTATTTACATCGGCCAATTGCACATTGACCGTCATTGTTTTTTCATAACAGCCTTCAAATACGTTGCCACCGCCAATATTAAAATTGAAAGTGCCTTCATAGGTTGGATCTGCCCCCGCGATGCGAATGCGTGGAGAAAGGAAGGTCGCGCCATTACCCGGAACGTTCGCTCCACAAGCACTTTTGGCAAACGGTTCGAATTTGATTTTATCGCCCGCCAGGAAATCGCAGCTGGTTTTTACCTTAAAACGCACATCTGCCTGCCGATCTTCACCGCCTGTGTAGGTGGCTACATTGGCGTGCACGGTGCCCGGCAAAGTATCTTTGATGCCGGTATGGTTGGTCAAATTCACCTCAATTGCTTGACCACTGATCGTAGGTGTCGCATTTTGCCAGTTCCCGGAATTAAGTGGATATTCGATCTGTACGGGACCATTGAGCGTCATGCCATTGGGCAAGGTTACCCGCACCCGTGGCTGATACAAGTCGGCCACTTGAGAAGAATTGACCAACATGTTGAACACAAAATCTTCACACATGGTCGCAGGCAAAGGCGATGTTGCCGTAAAGTTGCCCTGGATGTCGGCAATGGCCGGGATCAGGCGCAAAAACGCTTCTTTTACCCCGCAAGTATAGGTGGTAGGATTGGTCGGATAAGCATTGCAATCCCAACCCTGAATCAGGCGCATCTGGTTATTGCTGCAATTGGTGTAGCGCACGCATACTTCCAGGGTTGTGCTGGTGCCGCCCGGATAAGAAGTTGCGATTTTTACCCATTTGCCATTTGCATAGGATAATAAAGGTAAAAGCGTGTTGGTGCTGGTATTCCGTACGGAAACCACGTCCATTGGACTCAAATTATCTTCCAATGCCAACCAAACATAACCCGCCGGACGATCATTGGAGTTGTTTTGAATTTTCACCTGATAACATTCTATCGCGTCGTAGCCATATTGGGTTCCGCTCAAATTAGTCAGGGAAAACGATGGGGCGCCGCCACTTACAGTACCCGTTTGCGCACTGCTGGTTACGTTTACCATACAAGCTGGATCAACCGCATAGGCGAAGCGTTTGTACTTCCAAACAGTTTTCAAGGTACCATCGGCTGCATTCACACAACCACTGTTGAGTAATTTAAATTTGATCGTATAACCAGTCGCATTCGGATTGAAGCCCGCAAAATCGGCTACTGGCCAGCTGCCCGGATTGGTCCAGGTCAGTTTATTGCCCGCAATGGTCGGATTTGGCAAATTGATGCTCAGCGGATACGCTGCATCATCGGTACCACCTAAAATGGTCAATACCGGCGTAAAACTCGGATCATAACTGTCGCCATTTAAAATCTGCACCTCCACCCCGCTCAGACTGAAAATCGGGCGAATTTCTTTTGGATATTCATCCTTCGCTAAACAAACCTCGTGCTGGATCGAACCACTTACCATATAGTTACCGCAACCGGTCCGGCCACCAGCAACCGCATTCAGGATGGGCTCTGGATTGTGGAGGTACAGTTCTGGTTTGAATTGGTTACAACTATAGCGTGTGGCCGTCGTCGGATTGCCGCTCAAACTATCAATGGTGAAAAGGGTAAGGGAAGTATTACCAGGAGGGGTTGCCGTGCCGGTAAGCGTTGCATTGTTCAGTACAATAAAACGCGGATAAGCCACTATACTATCGCCATTTTCGATCAACCCAGCCGGTAGTGCAGGACTTAGATTCCAACGGATGACATGTCGCCCCCCAACGGTAGTACTGTTGGGTGCTGGCAATGGGTAGCTTGCATTCGTATTGGTACTTTTATCGAAATAAATAAAATTACCCGTGGTAAAATCCAGCAGGTTGGCGCCTCCCAATCGATCATACGAAAACTCCATGAACAGGTTGTCGTACGTCGAATCGGTTGCCGAACCATAGCGGCCGTTTACCGTAAATTTAAAGGTGTCGCAAGGCATGCCTTTCAACAAACTCAACGCTGGCAGCGTAGCAGGATTGGTCACGCGGGTTGTGCCGGTATGATCGGTAAAGCCCAAGGTGGTGCGCTCTACTTTTACATTGGTCACTTTTGTAGTGGCCTCCGGACAAGCGTCACATTTCACAGAAGTAATTGGGAAATTGCCACAAGCCCATTTTTGCTTGCAAGCGCAGGCGGCATCGCACACATACGTTAATTCGTACCCAATATTAAAGTTATCCGGTGAAGGACAATCGTAACGCAATTCAACCGACAGGCAGATTGGATCACCCGATTGAAAAACGCCCTCCACATACGCGGTATTTCCTGAAAAAACGGTTGCCACGGATACACCATTGACCATCCCGTTTCCGGTCGCAGTTACCCCGTCAGGAAGGCTTAGCGTCAGGCGCACCTTATTATCGGGGCAATTCAAACTGGCACTATAAGAAAAATCGCGGGCATAACAGATTTCCGCATTGAACACCTGGCCATCGGTCAAGGTATTCGGGCAATGCTGAACTGGACCGCCAATCAGGCTATTGTTAAATGAAAAAACTGTACCCAGGGAACTGCTTCCTGTGCCGCCGCATTGATCGGTCCAGGTCCCGCCTGCCTGCATGGTAGCGTTATCGTTGGGTGCCGGGCAAGCGACTGGACAAGCATAGGCCAGTTTTACGCGAATCGTAGCGCTGGCGCCTAAAGGTAGTTCGTCAAAAAATCCATCATTGTCTAAATCGGCTAGTCCTACACCCGCACCGTCTGGATCGCTGGTAAATTGGGAGGCATTGATCACAATTGGATTCCCATTGCTGCCACCCGTGTAAACTACCGTATTTCCATTAAACAGAACACTCGCAGCCGTCCAGGAGGTGGAAGCCCAACTTCCGGTACCGCCCATGCCTATTTTAAAAATGGTATTAAATGCAGCAGCGGCAGAGGCTGGGCCGCTACCGTTGTTGGTATATACTAAATCAATGATCGGCTGTCCACATAAATTGGTTGCCGTAATCAAATTCGAAGTTACATTCAGGTTAGGAATACCTTGCAGGAGCAAAAACTCGCCAGGCCCTGTAGGTTGCGGTGTTTGGCAACTCATGCCATCGCAACCCCAGTTTACACCGTACGAAGAACTGAAGGTGCAGGAAGTCAAAACGACCGTCCGCTTTACAATAATCGTTTCCGGGTTGTTGAAGGTACCGCCCGGTAAGGCATTGCTATAAATCCGGTAAAGTCGTGTACCTGCAATATTGCTAATTAGGGTAGATGCGATGCCGTTCACTTTTACGCCGGTGGTCGTCATACCACTCTCCGTTATATAAAAATCGACGCTGTCTATTGCGCCCAAACCACCATTCATTACATTGATATCTACCGTAACAGGGGTGCCAATGGCTGCCGACTGGATGGCGTGTGCGGTCAGATTGAGTTCTGCCTTGATGACATCCGTTGCCACTTCGCCGGTATTGACCGCCCCGTTGTAAGTCACATTTAAAGGCAAAATCGCGGTGCCAGCCACTGCCGCACAACGCGCTCTTACTTTAAACTTGAATTGAATCTGATTGCCATTGTTGATCGTACCATCGGATGCGGTGATGGTAAAAACCGGTGCAGATAAACTGGCCGATGTTTGTGCAATCGATAAGCCTCCAGTTTGCGAAACCAACATTACACTGCCCGGTATGTAGTCAATACCCGTGGGAATTGGGATATTCACGACCGCATTGGGGCCATTGGATACAAACTGGAACAATGCCGCCAAGGTCGTTTGACCCGAACAAGCATTTACATCCGGCGGATTGGCTGCATTCGGATCAACAATGTTTACCTGGGCTTGCACCATACCACTCGTAAGCAACACCACCAAAGTGGCTTTACTTAACAAAAGGACGATGCTACGCTTTGGCATCGGAATACAGGCCAAACAATGGATGACCAGCAACTTACAGATAGATAAAAAACTTTTCATGATGGTGATTATATTGAGTGTTTGTTTGTTCAGTCCCTGTGTGCCTGCCTTTTGGGCATAGGGCTGCCACTGCGTTTTTAAGCGCAACAGACAATTGAAAACAAATCGCAATGAAGCGTTTGAAAATCAATAGGTTAGACAAAGGAATAACAGGACGCTTTGCAGCATCGGCCATTCAAATAGTCCAAAACATGTGATTAGAAGGTGGTAAGGATAAAATACGGCATAGAAATGGCCGTATGCTTCCAAGCAGAAGCATAGAAAATTAAATGAAAGAAAAAGCGATAAGGCCTGGGTAAAGACCCAAGATTAGGAGAATGAAGTACTAAAAAGTAGTGAAGCAGTACTAAGGAAGCTGTTATAATGAAAACGGAGTAAATAGCGTGTGACGAATCACAAATGAAACCGCATTCAATGGAAAAATTAAATTGTAAGATTATTATTGTAAGTAGGAGGAAGCTACTAAAAGCAATACAAAGATAAGGTTGGTTTTATCGCAAAACCATCTTTTTTCGGAAAACATGTAGAAAAACACAGAAAAATGTAGGGTAACTACATTTATTGGTAACGCATTTTAATATACTTAAATATATCATGCCTTCTAATGACAACCCAAAATATTGGTAAAAATTCTTGTTTGCCAGTTAGTATTATAACATTATAAGATGATACGGAAAAAGCACAAGATAAAATTTGCCCACGCTTGCCTGAGGTTGCAATTTAGATTTGGATACGCTTCCGACGTCTTTTTTTATTAAAAAACGGCCGCCCCACGTTATGTGGGACGGCCGTCCGTCGGGGCGACCGTTGGAGCGCCCCTTGCGGGCGCCCTACCCGCGGTCGCCCTTATTCACCCGCCGTAGCTTTAACGGAGGCGGGTTCATCCATCATACGCTACCCGCCTCCGCTAAAGCTACGGCGGGTAAATTGGGCGCCCGCGAGGGGCGCCCTTACCCTATTTCGTCTGGATCATTTTCTTCGTTGCACTGTCCGTCGCTGTCTCCAACTTGTAATACAA
>Ga0247835_1001604_pt1 | contig 26990 bp, 18 predicted proteins | sample LaCtaG_3_FD_189912 | JGI IMG/M metagenome (GOLD analysis project Ga0247835, IMG submission 189912) | Freshwater microbial communities from meromictic Lake La Cruz, Castile-La Mancha, Spain - LaCruzMarch2015_13.5m | ecosystem: Environmental > Aquatic > Freshwater > Lake | place: Spain: Castile-La... | reverse complement strand
ATCCGATGCGTAATATTGGCCTGGTTTACATTGCGGGTATGCCGACTTTCTTCAATATTTTGATAACTCAAACTGGCATCCAATTGATCAAACCAGCCTGCTTGCTGCAAACTGTACTGGTAAGCGCCCATCAAGCGTTTTTGGGGACCATAATACCAGCTCGCCGAATTGAGCCCTGCGCCGCTTGGGTCGGTCAAGCGGTCATAACGCGGAATATCAGAAGAAGTGCTGTATTGTATATTGAGTCCATGACTTACCCGGTCACTCGGTTTGAACAGGAATTTTTGCACCAGATCGTATTGCTGGTAACCCGAAAACTTCTGTACATACGGATCGGAATTGCGCACCAAAGAATCGCGGCCGCCAATGCGTTCGATGTAGTAATTGCGCAGCCCAAAAGCACTGTCGCCATTGATTTTTTTCCCCATGCGCAAATCATCAAAATCACTGAATGTTAAGGAAGTCAATGAACCAAAGCGACGACCCGCTAAACTGAAGTCTACATGACCTGTTTTTTCGTTGTTCACACTGCCATAGCGGGTAAACGCGCTGCCTGTTGTTTTAAACCCACCCTTGGATAAGACCGGATTTTTGGTATACAAACAAATGGCGCCGCCGAGTGCATCACTGCCGTACACGTTGGAGGCAGGCCCAAACAGAACCTCCACCCGATCCAAAGAACCCTGGTCGGTTGTAACCAGGTTTTGCAAATGACCTGCCCGGTAAATGGCGTTGTTCATACGAACACCATCCACCACCAGTAAAACCCGATTGGCTTCAAAGCCACGCAAAACAGGACTTCCACCGCCCATTTGGCTTTTTTGCACAAAGGCTAATCCGGTATTTTGAATCAAATCGGCTGTGGTTTGCGCATTGAGTTGTGCAATTTTAGCACGATTTAAAATGCTGATCTGTTGGGCCACATTACCCACATTTTCGGAGGTACGGTTGGCCGAAATAACGGTTTCCCGAATTGAAACAGTTTCCCGGGTCGAATCGGTTTGTGCTTGTAAAGACTGGAAAATCCCGCTTGTACACAAGCATAGCACGATTGCTTTAAAAGCAATACGCATATAACTTTGTTTCATATTTTTTGAATGGCATACACGCACACAGCGTGCAGGTAGCGTACAGGACAAAAGCCTGATGCTCCAAGGCACACAGCATGTATCAGTTAAAAAACAGCGTTTGAATTAAATTGGCCTGAAAAAGCCAAACCTTACAACGTGCTGCTGTTTGGGAGGCGGGGCCGGATGGTCTAGAAACGGGATCTCCGGACGGTTAATATGTCTAATTTGCAGCGGACAAATTTCCGCTACTTTGGGCATTTCGAGCCTCGAAACAAGGGGCACGAGGTAGGTCCAACCGGCCCATTTGCTCCATAAACCCTGAAATAACGCGCCCGATTGGGGATTTTTACTGTTAAAATAGGACCCAATTTTGTTTAAAATCGATTCTTCCGCATGGTCACGGTACACCACTAAATGAACTGAATCTGCAAAAAAACGTTGAGAATGAATATCGTATAGCCGACCATCTATCCGAATTTCCTTGCGACCAACCCGCGCGGCGGCCAGTGCTTCCTTAGACAGTTGAATATGCTCCAGTGATTTTTCGTCTTTCGCCATTTGCCACGCTGCCTGTTGTCGAGCATTGGATTGGGCCATTTGCCAAAGCAGTATCCAGCCCGCCATTTGGAACAGGAGCAAAAAATGAAGGGTGTACACCACCCCCTTTTTCCAATGACATTTTGACAGAAGCAAACGGTTACAACAATGGTTTGCGCAAAGAAATGTAATTTTATACGATTAAACACAGGCATTACGGCATATAGCCTAACATGGCCTCAGTTTTGTGCAGCAAAAACGAACAGATTCCGCATTATGAAAAAAATATTATTTTGGTTACTGCCCGCCCTCAGCATCTTCGCATGTAAATCGGCAGAAAAAGTTACTTATACGCCCGATCAACTGGTGCCCACCGAAAAAGCGCTGTTGTGGAAAATTAGCGCCAACGGCCTGAAAAAACCGTCCTATTTATATGGTACGATCCACGTGATTCCGAAAGATAAGTTTCAACTTTCTGTTTCGGCCCAGGCAGCCCTGGAATCGGCACAACGCCTGGTCTTTGAAATTGACATGAAGGAAATGACCAATTTTGGCGCTCAAATGAGCATGATGACCAAGTCGTTCATGGCAGGTGGAAAAACCTTGAAGGACCTGCTTTCGCCTGAAGATTATGCTTTTGTAAAATCAAAACTGAGCACAAAAGGCCTTCCAACGGGTATGTTTGAACGCCTCAAGCCGATGTTTTTGAGCACTATTATTAGCAGCGACGAAGAAAGCCTGGGTACAGCTGCCAATATGACTTCCGTTGAAATGGAATTGTACCAACTTTCCAATAAAAAAGACCTGCTCACCGGCGGATTGGAAACAGCGAGCTACCAATTGTCTCTATTCGACAGCATTCCGTACGAAGCCCAGGCCAAAATGCTGGTGGACGCGCTCCGTACGGAAAGCGCCAGTGCAGAAGGCGATTCCGAACTGGATCAAATGCTCAAGATGTACTACGACCAGGATATCACGGCCATGCAGAAACTCATCGGCAGCGAGGAGTCGGACATGGGCAACTACGAAGAAATCCTGCTGCTCCAACGCAACCGCAACTGGATCCCGGTCATGGGTCGCTACATGCTCGAAAAACCGAGCTTTTTTGCCGTGGGTTCCGGACATCTTGGCGGACCACAAGGCGTAATTGCCCTGCTGCGCAAAGCAGGTTATCGGGTAGAAGCCGTTAATTAATGGGCTTCTAGCCAGTTATCCCCAACCCCCATTTCAACCAAAATCGGCACTTTCAAATTGGGGATCGCGGTGGTCATTTTTTCGTGAATGATGGGCTTCAGGCGTTCTAATTCGTCTTTCCGCACATCAAACACCAATTCATCGTGTACCTGCAGGATCATGTTGGATTGAAATCCTCCGGCGCGCATGGCTTCCCGAATATTGATCATGGCTACTTTGATCAAATCGGCGGCGGTGCCTTGGATGGGCGTATTCACCGCAATGCGTTCCGACATTGAGCGCATCATGCCATTGCGGCTGTCGATGTCGCGCAAGGTCCTCCGGCGGCCGAGCAGGGTTTCCACGTATCCGTGCTCGCGCGCGAACTCCACGGTTTTATCCATGTAGTTTTTCAACCCGCTGTATTGAGCAAAATAATTATCAATCAATACTTTAGCCTCCGCGCGTTTGATGCCCAACTGATTGGATAAGTTGGTGGCACCTGCTCCGTAGGTAATACTAAAATTGACGGTTTTGGCAGCCCGGCGCTGATCGGAAGTAACTTCCTCGATCGGAACGCCGTACACCCGCGCCGCTGTGGCTGTGTGAATATCCAGTCCGCGCTGAAAGGCATCCAACATGGCTTCATCGCCACTGATTTCGGCAATCAGGCGCAATTCAATTTGTGAATAGTCGGCCGAAAGCAACACATGGTCGGCATCGCGCGGAATAAAGGCCTTGCGCACTTCCCGACCTTCGAGGGTGCGAATCGGAATGTTTTGCAAATTGGGGTTTTGGCTGCTCAAGCGCCCGGTCGCAGCGATGGTTTGGTTAAATTGGGAATGCACCCGACCTGTACGCGGATTGATCAAGGCTGGCAAGGCATCTACATAAGTGCTTTTGAGTTTCATCAGGGTACGGTGCTCCAAAATATCGGCACAAACGGGGTATTCAGCGGCCAATTCGGATAAAATTTCCTCGTCGGTGCTGTATTGACCACTTTTCATTTTTTTGCCCGGATACGGAATTTTCATCCGATCGAACAATACCTCGCCGACCTGCTTTGGACTGGCCACATTGAAGGTAAAGCCCGTTGTTTCGAGCACTTTTTTCTCTAAAATAACAATTTTATCGGCTAAAACACCCGAATAGTCTTTCAAAAAGACCGGATCAATCCGAACGCCCGCATGCTCAATATCGGTCAGCACTTTTACCAAGGGCGTTTCTACCTCGTGAAAAAGTTTGACCAAATGTTTTCCGCTGTTTTCCAGTTTGGGTTCGAGGTGCAGGCGCAATTGCAGGGTAATGTCCGCATCTTCTGAAGCGTATTCTTTGATCAAATCGAGGGGTACATCGCGCATGGTGCCTTGTTGCGCGCCTTTTTTGCCGATTAGGGTCTCAATTTTCACCGGGGCATAATTGAGGTAGGTTTCCGACAAATAATTCATGTTGTGCCGCAAATCGGGCTCCAGCAAATAGTGCGCAATCATGGTGTCAAAATAAGCGCCCCGCAATTCCACATCGTAATTGCGCAACACCAAGGCATCGTATTTCAGGTTTTGTCCTACTTTTTCGATGGTTTCGCTTTCAAATAGGGGCCGAAACTCCTCCACAATGGCCTGTGCTTCCGCGCGATCGGCCGGAATAGCCACATACCAGGCTTCATGCGGCGCATAGGCAAAGGAAAAACCCACCAAATCGGCCTGGGTCGCATCCAAAGCCGTCGTTTCGGAGTCGTAACTAACACTTGGAAGGGCAAGCAGTTGTGCCAGTAAGGCCGCACGCCCTTCCGGGGTATCCACCAAATGGTAGGTATGGTTTACATTTTGGATATTTTTATCGGCAATGCGGTGGGCGATACCCGATTTTTCATGAATGCCGCCTTCGATGGGTTGTGCAGCGGGGTCGTTGGCAAACAAATCGCCTTGTGCGGAATCGGTTTGCTTGGCGGTCGATTTTTTAGCGCCCGGTTCTGGTTTGGGACTTGCCTGTGGGCCACCGCCCAGGGGATGTTTTAAAATGGTATCAGCCAGCGAGCGGAATTCAAGTTCGGTAAAAATATTGAGGAGCGCCTCGCGGTCGAAGGCTTCGATTTCAAAATGTTTTTCGTCAAATTCAATCGGGACGTTGATGTCAATCGTGGCCAACCATTTGGAAAGCGTGGCTTTTTCGCCGTGGTTTTTTACAATTTCCTGTTGTTTGCCCTTGAGTTTGTCGGCATTGGCAAGCAAGTTTTCAATATTGTCAAATTCAGCGAGCAACTTTACGGCCGTTTTTTCGCCGATACCGGGCAAACCCGGAATATTATCCACCGAGTCGCCCATCAAACCCAGCAAGTCAATCACCTGATCCACCCGTTGAATGCCCCATTTTTCACATACCTCTTTTATGCCCATAATTTCCACCTCGTTGCCTTGGCGGCCGGGTTTGTACAGGAAAATATGCTCATCCACCAATTGACCATAATCTTTATCGGGGGTGACCATAAATACATCATACCCTACTTTTTCGGCTTGTTTGGCTAAGGTACCGATCACGTCATCGGCCTCATAATTGAGCACCGTGATGACCGGAATACGCATGGCGCGCACAATTTTTTCAACCCACGGAATGGCCAGGGTAATATCTTCGGGTTGTGCTTCGCGGTTGGCTTTGTACAATTCGAACTCTTTGTGCCGGAACGTGCCGCCGGGCGGATCAAAAACCACGGCGATATGGGTCGGTTTTTCGGTTTGCATCATGTCCCACATGGTGCGCATAAACCCTTGAATGGCCGAAACATTCCAGCCTTTGGAGTTAATCAGGGGTCGGGTAATAAAAGCATAGTGGGCACGGTAAATCAGCGCGTGGCCATCGAGTAGGAACAATTTTTTCATAATCCGCTTGCAGAATTTCAGGAAAGGGTAGACGAACTGAAGTTCAAACGCGAAGGTAACGGGTAAAAATGCTTCGCGCGGCCAATTTTTGCAGAAGGATTCGAAAAAAAAGACCAAATACTGTACCTTTGCGGCGCAAAATTTGTCGATCAAACCAAACGAAATTTCGTTTCGGTTGTTTGGTAGGCATTCGAACCCCCATTTTACCCCAGAATTTCTTCTTTTGATCATTCACTCACTTGCTCATTTACATTCTACATTATGGCAGTTGCAACTGAATCGCACCCAAAATTCAAAGTAAAAGACATTGCCCTGGCCGACTGGGGACGCAAAGAAATTGAGTTGGCGGAAGCCGAAATGCCAGGTTTGATGGCCTTACGCGAAGAGTTTGGCGCTTCCAAACCGCTGAAAGGCGCACGCGTGGCAGGTTGCCTGCACATGACCATCCAAACTGCCGTGCTCATCGAAACCCTCGTGGAATTGGGCGCTGAAGTATCCTGGTCTTCTTGCAATATTTTCTCTACCCAAGACCACGCCGCAGCGGCCATCGCAGCAGCCGGTATCCCCGTGTACGCGTGGAAAGGAATGAATGAGGAAGAATTTGATTGGTGTATCGAGCAAACGTTGCACGCATTTACCGACGGTTTGCCTTTGAACATGATCCTCGACGATGGCGGCGACCTGACCAACATGGTGTTGGATCGCTACCCGGCGTTGGTAAACGACATCCGCGGTATTTCGGAAGAAACTACTACGGGCGTTCACCGTTTGTACGAGCGCATGGCGAAAGGCACCCTGCCTTTGCCTGCAATCAACATCAACGACTCGGTGACCAAGTCAAAATTTGACAACAAATACGGTTGCAAAGAAAGTTTGGTGGATTCTATCCGCCGCGCTACCGACATCATGATCGCGGGTAAAGTGGCCGTTGTGGCTGGTTACGGCGACGTGGGTAAAGGTTCGGCTGCTTCTTTGCGTGGCGCTGGTGCGCGCGTAATTGTGACTGAAATTGACCCAATTTGCGCTTTACAAGCCGCAATGGACGGTTTTGAAGTGAAAAAAATGGAAAATGCGATCCCACGTGCCAACATCGTGGTAACTGCAACCGGCAACTGCGACATCGTAACGGAAAAACACTTCCGCATGATGAACGACAAAACCATTCTGTGTAACATCGGTCACTTCGACAACGAAATTGATATGGCATGGTTGAATACCAACTACGGCCACACCAAAATCAACATCAAACCACAGGTTGATTTGTTCAAAATCGACGGCAAAGACATCATCCTGCTTGCGGAAGGCCGTTTGGTGAACCTGGGCTGCGGTACGGGTCACCCATCGTTCGTAATGTCCAACTCCTTCACCAACCAGGTGTTGGCGCAATTGGAACTGTGGCAAAATGCTGCTGCCTACGAACATAAAGTGTACATGTTGCCGAAGCACCTCGACGAAAAAGTGGCGCGTTTGCACCTTGCGAAAATTGGCGTTGAACTGGAAGAACTGAATACACACCAGGCTGATTACATCGGCGTGGCGGTGGCCGGTCCGTTCAAACCTGAATATTATCGGTATTAGTAGAGGCAAGTCGCGACTTGCCCGTACGTCGCGATTGGCGGTACGTCGCGATTGACCCTACGTTGCGATTGGCCGAACATCGCGATTGAACAGGGGAAATTCACGAATTGCCCGTACATCGCGATTGGCATAAACGAATAAAATTTCAAAGCGCTGGGATCCATTGGGCCTCAGCGCTTTGTTTTTCTGGTATGTTTGAGTTTGGTTTCCAAACGATCGCGTAGTGCAAAGGCGCGAAAGTGCACGCATGGATTCTCTCCCCCCATACCTGCCGCGTTAACTTTTGGAAAATTCTATTTTTGGGGTTAATTTTGCAAACAAAAAAGACACATGAATACGCAGGAATTAAAATTAACGATCCACGAATTGGTCAATAAGACCGACGATCCAGAAATCCTGAAAGGCATATTCCTGCTTTTAAATAAGTTACGTCCTGAAAACGATGATTTCATGGGCTTTGAAGCGGACGGTTCCGGAGTTACAACATCTGATTTTATCCAATCCATTAAGGATGCAGATGCCGATATTGACGCCGGAAACGGTATATCCCATGCGGCAATGAAGGCTAAATACAAGGCGGCATAATGAATGTTTTACCTGAAATAGTTTATTCAAGGCGATTCGACCGGGATTTCAGTGAAATTCTGCGTTATCTCCGCCAGAATATTTCTAATCAAACTGCAGACATTATTCGCGATAGGATATTTGAAGTGATAGAATCATTACCAGAAAACCCTGAACGCTTTCCGCCCGAACCGAAATTAGCATATTTGGGCAATTATCGTGTTATTCGGATGAAGCGGGAGCCGTACAAAATATTTTATCGATATACGGAAACGGAAATTAGAATTGCTCGAATTTTTCATTCCAAACGCGATTTTGATAGAATCTTTAGAAGGTATAAATTTTAAGTTTATATGGCCGCACAGACAAAACACGGCATCATAGAAATTTACCAATAATGAATTGGTCACTTTATCTTGAGCAATTTACCCGTTTTTATAAGTGTATCCACGTAACATAACCGCCGCCGAAACGTTTTATACCACACCATTTATCCTTTGCCTAAAAAATATGATTTACCGGCTATTTTTCCTCCTTTCCTGCTGCTTTTGGTCCGTCGCCGCCTTTGCACAAGCGCGGCCCGACACCAGTGCAGGTCCGGTAGGCGCCTGGGCACGCATGGAGGTGAGTAATGGCGACACCATATTTGATATGTCTTTGCGGCCGGTGCGCATCTGGCAACCCCGCAAATACAAGGACCTCGACGAGCAAAACCAATACAACCGCTATAAATACGCCGCGCGCAAAGTGTATCCGTACGCCTTGCAAGCCATTGCCTTGTATGATGAAATTGCGAACGAAACCCAGGACATGAGCAGGCGCAAACGCAAGCGCTTCATACGCCAGGAACACAAAGAATTGAAAGAGGATTTTACCGAGCAGATGAAACAACTTTCCAAAACCCAGGGGAAAGTGCTCATCAAAATGATCGAAAAAGAACTGAATAAGCCGTTTTATGAAATTGTGCGCGATACCCGGGGCGGTTTTACAGCGCTTTACTGGCACAATTTGGGTAAATTATATGGCTACGACCTCAAAGAAGGCTACAAACCCGGTGCCGAACCCATGCTGGACGAAATTTTCCTAGACTATGATTTTGGCGATCCTACCCGCTGGTATCAGTAGTCAGATCGTATTCCACAAAATACATATCAATATCGCCTTTGTTTTTGGCGGCCATTTTTCCGCGGTAAGTGCATTCAAAACGGTGTTTCACCAATTGGTAGGTCGCTTCCGAGATATTGATTTTATTCACCACACCGCCTTGCTCCAAACGCGCTGCCGTGTTCACCGTATCACCCCAGATGTCGTAGGCAAATTTGTGGCTGCCCACAATGCCCGCAACCACCGGACCCGAATTAATACCAATGCGCATTTCGAAAGCCGGTTTTCCTTCCGCCTGTTTTTGCCGCATCAATTGGTACAAACGGCGTTGCATTTCAATCGCAGCCTGCACCATATCTACCGCATGGGTTTCGTTTATGTCTGGCAGCCCCGCCGCGCACATGTACGAATCGCCGATGGTTTTAATTTTTTCAATGCGGTAGGCTGCTGAAATTTCATCAAACATCCTAAAACACTCGTCCAGTTCATGGATCAGTTCTTCGGGGGTTACCTGCTCTGCAACGGTGGTAAATCCCTTGAAATCACTGAACAACACGGATACGCTTTCATACCGCACGGGCTGTACGGTGTTGTGTAGTTTCAGTTCTTCGGCCGTTTTTTCAGGCAGGATGTTTTTGAGCAGGTTATCAGCGCGGGCGCGTTCCTTTTCGATGGTGATATTTTTGGCGGCCAATTCGCGGTTAGCTTTGGCCCGGATGCGGCTGCGGTTGAACAGCAGGGCAACGAGGATAGCCAGGGCGAGCGCGCCGCCGATCAGGGCAATGCCGATGATGTTGGCACGGGCGATTTTGGCGTTTTGTAATTCTAATTGATGCTGCTGTTGTTCAAGTTCGCGTTGTTTGCGGCCTTCTGAAAACACCACGTCTTTGCGCTCAAAATCCTTTGTTCGGTTTTCGTCGAGGCGTTTGTACCGCAAATCATCATACAATACCCGGTATTCAAAGGCTTTTTTATAGTCGCCCAGGGCCGCATAAATTTTTGCAAAATCCTTGTACCCTCTTTGCACAAACTTATCATCGTGGATCGCCTGGGCAATTTCGAAATACTTTTTGACATAGTCGAGCGCCTGCCGAATGTCGCCCTGACCATATAGTACATCCCCAAACGTATTATAGGTTTCCATCAATCCGGGCTGATCATCCAGTTCCGTTTGCAATTTTAAGGCCTTATTCAAATAATACAGCCCCAATTCATATTTTTTCAGGTGTTTGTAAGCATCGCCGAGGTTATTGTAAATACTGGCAATACCTACCTGATCGTCCAATTCGGTGCGAATAATCAAGGCCTTCATATAATAGGGGATCGCCATGCCTGTTTTGGTCGTATCGAGTTCGTCTAATACATTGGCCAAATCACTCAGCGCATCGGCTAAATACACCTTGTCTCTTAAGGATTCGCGTACTTTCAGCGCTTTTTCATAATAATTGCGCGCTTCGTCCAGCATTTCCAGTTCAAACCGGATATGCCCCAACAAGGTGTAAGCCCTTGCCTTTCCTTCTATATCTCCGGTATCTTCAACATATTGTCGGTATTGATTCACTTGTTCATAAGCTTCCGGATAAAAACCCATATCCTGCAGGATGTTACCGAGTGCAAAATGCGCCCGGGCAATGCCATTGGCATCCTTTAATTTTTCGCAAATAAACAGGTTTTGACGTTGATACAGGAGCGCCTTTTCCAGTGCTCCAATTGCCGCATACGCCTTTCCAATATTGCTGTTAGCGCGTGCCACGCCCGCCTCATCACCCACTGCGGAGCGCAATTGCAAGGTTTGCTCGTAATATTGAATCGCTTTGGGTGTATTGCCCCGTATTTCTTCCACGTTGCCCAGTCCATTCCAGGCATTGGCCTCGCCTGCTTTAAAGCCTGTTTTTTGGGCCAATGCCACCGCTTCCCAAAGTTTTTGTTCGGCTTTATCCGTTTCATTATCAAGGATTTCCCAGGCCAGGTCGTACAACATACTGACCCGATGCGTGTCGGGCGGGGCGGTCAATAGCAGTTGCTCCAGCGAATCGGCCAAGCGCGATTGCCCCAGAACAGGCGTAGTAAACAACAAACAACATCCGAGCACGCGGATGCTGAAAAAAAAATGCTTCAAAGTGAAGTGTTCTAAATAAGTCGACAAAATAAAGCGATCAAACAAAATATTTCTTTTAATTTTAAAAAAGAACAAAAAACACGCATATTTTATACTATGCCAAATGAAAATGGTAGCCCGGCACACTTTAGGGCCGCTCAAATATTCCTTTTGAAGGTAAAATTAAGGCCATTAACAAAATATTATTTGCCGGACGCCAATTTTCCGTGCGTACAGGCGAAAAAGTTGTAACTTTGCACTTTATTTCATTCGAGTCGAATTCTTTGTGCATAAAGGAGTTATCAATTCGGCTCATTATCACAATTATAAATGAGTTCATTTAAAGAACTGGGCCTCGATGATGATCTGTTAGAGGGCATTACTTCCATGGGATTTGAAACCCCAACCCCTGTCCAGGAGTTGGTTATCCCGGTAGCGCTGACGACAGATGAGGATATTATCGCCTTAGCCCAGACGGGAACTGGTAAAACCGCCGCATTTGGTTTACCACTTTTACAAAGAATTGATCCGAAGGACCAAGGAGTTCACGCACTGATTTTGTGCCCTACCCGCGAACTCTGCGTTCAAGTTGCCAGTGATTTGGAAAAGTACGCAGAATTTGCACGTCAATATAAAGTAGTCGCGGTGTATGGCGGCGCAAGTATTGAAACGCAAATCCGTCAAATTAAAGCAGGTGCTCAAATTATTGTGGCTACACCAGGCCGCTTAATGGACCTGTTGACCCGCAAAGCCGTTCGTTTGGATGCTGTTGAGCGCGTGGTGCTCGATGAAGCCGACGAAATGCTGAACATGGGTTTCAAAGAAGCCGTCGACTTTATCCTCGGCGCTGCCCTCAACCGCAAATCGATTTGGTTGTTCTCTGCGACCATGCCGGATGCCGTGCGTTCGATCGCCAAGGATTACATGAACAATCCGCAGGAACTGAGCACCGGCAAACGCAACCAAATTAACGAAAACATTGAGCATCAGTACTATGTGTGCCGTGCCGATGACCGTTACGCTACGCTCAAACGCGTGGTGGATGCGAACCCTGGTATTTATGGTCTGATTTTCGTGCGCACCAAGGTGGAAGCCAAAGAAGTTGCCGAACAAATGATTCGCGATGGCTATAATTCAGATGCCTTGCACGGTGATCTGGCACAAGCCGACCGCGACCGCGTGATGCAGCGCTTCCGTGAAAATAACCTGCAATTGCTCATCGCAACCGACGTTGCAGCGCGGGGCTTGGACGTTCAAAACATCAGCCACGTAATCAACTACGGCTTACCTGACGAAATCGAAGTGTACACCCACCGCAGCGGCCGTACCGGTCGTGCAGGCAAAACGGGTATTTCGATCAGCATCGTGACGCCCAAATACGAAGAGAAAGTACTGCAAATTGAACGCAAAGCGAAGGCGACGTTTCATAAAAAAATGATCCCGACCGGCTACGAAGTGTGCGAACAGCAGTTGTTTCACATCGTAAAAGGTATTCATACCCAAGAAGTTCAAAAAGAAGAAATTGCGCCGTTTATGGAACGGATCATGGAGGAATTAAAAGACCTCAGCAAAGAAGATCTGATCGAACGTTTCGCCAGTGTGGAATTTAACCGCTTTTTGAAATACTACCGCAACGCACCAGATATCAATGTGTATCCACGCGGCGACAAGCGCGGTATCCGCACCACCACACCCGGCACTGCAACCAACGGCAACATGAACCGTTTGTTCCTGAATGTAGGTGAAATGGACGGTGTATCGAAAAAAGACTTTATCAAGTTGTTATCGCGCTCGTTCGGCGTTCCTGCTACCTCTATTGGACATATTGACCTCAACCGTTCGTACATGCACTTCGATCTGGATGGCGCTTATGTAACCGTAGTTCGTCAGGGACTGGCTGAATTTACCATCAATGGCCGCCGCCTCCGCGTGGATGATGCCGATGGACGGAAAGAAAAGCCACCGGGCAAAGAGGACCGTTTCTTCAACAAATTTGACAAAAAAGGGCCGCCAAGAAAAAGCGGACCTAAGAAGTTCTAAACGTACGTTTACGCACACTTGCAAAGGCGCGTTGGTCTGAAAAGATGGACGCGCTTTTGCTTTTTTAATCTTTGCTTTTTAATCTTTAATCTACATGCTTCAATCCCACTTTTCCGATCACGCGCAGCATATTTGCCGTGCATTAAAACAGGCAAAAACATCTATTCATATTGCCATTTGCTGGTTTACCCATCCTGCCATTTTTGAAGTATTGGAGCAACAATGCCACAAAGGTGTTAAGGTGGTAATTGCACTAAATTACGACCAACAAAATTTTAAGCCTAAAGGCTTGGATTTTAATTACTTACAAAGTCTTGGCGCTGAAATATTCGGATATTTAGAAGATAATTTGCTTCACCATAAATTTGCCATTATAGATGGTAATGTGTTGATTACCGGGTCTTTTAACTGGACCAAAAGCAAACAGCTGGATCATATAATCATAAGTAATGTGACGGGCTCGGTTGAGGACTTTCGCTTGGCTTTTAAAGATATCTTGGCACAATCCAAGCCGCTTATTGAACTAAAAGATACCACTCCTAAAATAAGTATATTTAACCAACTTTTTGAACCTGCTATAAAATACAATACGGATTTAAGAAAACGCGTCAGCTTGGGTGCCAGCATTTGGATTGTGACACTTAAAAAAGGTGACACGCTTATTTGGCAACAATGGCAGCAAAACCAAGTCCATGTTTTAAAACACCCTGAAACGCATTTTTGGCAAATTTCGCCCTTTTGGAACCGGCTTGCTTTTAAAAACTGGATACAAAAACTTAAACCTAAGGGCGGGTTGCTTCTGAATCGTTATTGCCTAACCGCAAAGCATGGCGATATAATTTTGGTTTTGCAATCAAAATCGGAGATCGTAATAGGCATAGGTATTATCACGGGCGACCCAGAACAAGGTATTGAAACCCAGGTTGGATATCAACGTGCTATGCAATGGGTCACCCTGCCAGTAAACACCCAAATGCTGGGCATACAAGTTTCTTCCAAAGGTGATTTTAGGAAATATAAAGGTTCCGGCTTACAATTATTGGATCAACTCTACCCGCCTAAAACGCCCCAAACGTAGAAAAACAATGCACTTTTAAAGGTTGCTGATTTTGCGGATCCCGATAAAGATTCAACACATTGCGCAAAGCCGCCGTATCGTTGTTAAACGAACGAATAAACAAAATAGCGGGCACATCCGACTCAATGCTCGTGTGTAAAAAACTATTGCCCGCACCAGTAATTGTAAAGTAACTGTAAAAACCGGGGGTAAGTCCGTGGTCGGCACTTAAGCCCTTCAAGTCGCGGATACAGGCTTCGGCGGCATCTTTGGTGAGTTCGCTGGGGTTTTCCACATAGCCCCAAATAAGTGGCTTCGCAATGGCTTGTAATTCCGGGTTTTGCAAAACAAAACCTTGCAAACCGGGCATCGACAAACTGTAATTGCCGTTTTTAACCACCAAAGTCCCTTTATTTTCGAGGGCATTGCCCAGAGCAAGGGTAAAAGCATAGGTACCGTCTGCAAAGTTTTTAATTGGAATAAACGCCCGCGCCTTATCGGGGGCACCCAGGCCTGTAACGGGCGTTTCCGGACCCAATATTTTTACATAAATGTTTTGCTGGTCATCTACGTTCACCTGTGAAAGGATTCCGTAGTTGGCATAATCATAAGGCGCCATGCTTTCCACCCACAAACCAAAGGTAGCGCCCCCCAGTCCTGCGTCGCGGGCTTGAAACAGGTCGACACTAAACTCAGGCGGTACCTTATAAATGATTTCTGGGGCCTCCAGGTTTTCCTTACAGGCCGTTAATGCACTCAAAAATCCCAAAAAAACAAGTAGGCGTATCATCATAGGTTTTCATTTATGCTACAAAAACGCATTAGACCTTGATTTGCTGCCTGCGCTTGTATTTTTTATCAAATCAGCGCGTAGTTTTGCGCCTTTAAAAACTAAATCATTCGTTCCAATTAATATCCCTCCTTATGTCAAAGTCATTTTTGAGCGCCATTTGCCTGTTTTGTGCAGCAATGGCCCTGTTTTCTTGCCAAAATCAATCCGCCCAATCGGAAAACCAACGCACAGAAGAAAAACCCAAAGTAGACACAGTTCGGCCTGCACCTGCCACGAGCAATGCTACCGGCACTTTTACCTTAACATCGGGCATCGTGTACTGGGCCGGCCAAAAAGCACTGGGCGATGGCCACAACGGCAATATTCAGGTACTCGAAGGCACCCTTGAATTGAGCGAAGGCAGGCTGCTTTCCGGCAGTGTGGTACTCGATATGAACACCGTATCTGTATCCGACTTAAAGGATCCAGAGGAAAAACGCGACCTGGAATCGCATTTGAAAGACGCCGATTTTTTTGAGGTAAAAAAATTCCCCAAGGCGGAATTCAAGTTTTCGGAAGTGTACCCGAGCAATAACCCCGATTTTAATGCCGTCATCGCCGGTTTGCTTACCATGAAAGGCAAAACCAAATCGGTTAATATTCCCGTGATGCTCAAAATTAATGAAGACGATTTAACCGCTGAATCGGCTACTTTCCCGATTAACCGCACCGATTGGGGCGTCAATTTCCGCTCTGGCTTGCTGGGAACTGCCAAAGACAAACTCATTAATGATGTGGTTACTTTGTCGATTTCGCTCAAAGCAAAAAAAGAAAAGTAAGCAAGTGGCGGTGGCGAACAAGCCAGGCCGGGTGTTCGCCACCGCACACTAAATTGTTCGTTTTCGGACAAAAACGCGCGCATTTTTTATTTTAAAATATTGATTATCAAATAGTTAATTAGTTGGCATAATGTATGCCCCATGCTTTATATCCGTTTTAATTTACAATTTTTTGCCATGGTTCAATACTACCTAAAACGCGCCTTGCGTGGTCTGCGCAAACAACCGGTAATTTCGGCCATCAATATGTTGGGCTTATCCCTGGGCTTGGCCTGCTTTATGCTGTTTCTGTTGCATGTGGTCGACGAATTCAGTTTTGATCGGTTCCACCACAAAGCGGATCGTTTATTTCGGGTGTACAACCATACCGCCGACGGATTTCGCAATGAGCCCGAACATAAGGACCCGTGGTTGCCCATGCCCCTTGGTCCGGCCATGCAACGCGATATGCCGGAGGTGGTGGCTTTTACCAGAATGCGCGGCTGGGGTTTGTTTATTCAGGCACCCAAGGGTATTTTTGAGGAATCCACCCATTTTGTCGATCCGGCTTTTCTGCAAATGTTTTCTTTTCCAATGCTTTTTGGCGATCCACTCCAGGCCCTGAACGATCCGTTTCAGGTGGTTTTGACTGAAAAATTGGCCCTAAAGTTTTTTGGCGAACGCAATCCGGTAGGACGTACCCTCGAATTGAAGGTATTTGATCAGTTTGAACCCTACACGGTGTCGGGGGTACTTGCGAATCCGCCCAGCAATAACTCCCTGGAACTCGGTATTTTGCTGCCTTTTGCCCGATATGCCGCTTCAGAACGCGGGAAACAAGAATCCGACCGCTGGACACGGTGCTCTATGGAAACGTTTGTAGAATTGACGCCCGGCTCCACGTTGAGCAGTAACCAACCCCGTTTGCAGCAATTTTATACGCAATATCACCCTACGGCGGAATCCAACGCCCGTTCCAAAGGTTGGTGGACAAAAGCGGAATCGCCATTCGGATACGGTTTACAGCCCATCCGTACCATGCACAACGATATAAGTGTAGAAGGCCAGACCGTTAACCCCGCCTATCCACTCATATTACTGGGTATTGGCAGCCTTATTTTGCTTATTGCTTGCATCAATTTTACAACCCTCGCCATTGGCCGGGCAGCAGGCAGGGCGCGCGAAATAGGGGTTACCAAAGTGCTGGGGGCCAGTCGACAACAATTAACCCTGCAATATTTAGGAGAGTCGCTGCTACTGAGCGGTTTGTCTACGATTTTAGGTATCATCCTAGCCATCGCCACCTTGCCTTTGTTCAATCAATTGACCGATAAAAACCTGGTTTTTAGTGTTGCGCAGTTTCCTGAAATGTACATACTCTTGCCGTTGTTGATGGTGCTGGTCGGTTTGTTAGCAGGCATTTATCCGGCCATCGTACTAGCGCGATTACAACCTATAAAAACCATACGCAGTACCTTTCGGATGGGTGGCGAAAATTGGTTTACGCGCAGTTTGCTCACCGGCCAATTTGCGCTTTCTACCGGATTATTGATCTGTACGGTCATTATGCTGCGACAATTGGATTTTTTACAAACCCAAAATCCCGGTTTCAATAAAGAAAACGTAGTGGTGATCAATGCATTCGGGGTAAATGACTTAACGCGTACCCTGCAACAGTTTCGCGAAAAACTGCGCACAACACCTGATATAACCCATATTAGCGGCGTAGAAATTGGATTTGGTGCCAATGCGGGGTGGTCTAGTTCGGGCTTTGATTACTTCGGAAAACCGATTCAGATATTTGAATATGTAGTCGATCAGGAATACATCCCCACCCTTGATCTGGAAGTAATGGCCGGTCGTAATTTTGATGCGCAGGTGGTGTCCGATACCCAGGTATCTGTTATTGTCAACGAATCAGCGGTGCGGATGTTTGGCTGGTCGGTGCAAAATGCCGTCGGGCAAGTGCTGGATGGTTACAATACAGAAAATCCTGCGCGCAATCCGGTGGTCATTGGGGTCGTAAAAGATTATCATTTTGGTTCCTTTCGCAAAGGTATTGAGCCGATGATGCTGCAGATGTTTAGTCCGTTTCCACGCAGCAATTTTTTTGTACGTTTGAGGGCAGGAGACCCTAAACCTCCTTTGGCCCAACTTATGGCTGCATGGACTGCCGTTGAGCCCAAAATACCATTTCGGTATGCCTTTTTGGAAGAGGAGCTCAACACTTTTTACAAACTCGAACAACGCTGGAGCACCGTGGTTAGTCTGGCAGGCGGGCTCTGTTTGTTTTTGGCATCTTTGGGCTTGTTTGGGTTGGCATCTTTGGTCACCGCCAACCGGATCAAAGAAATCGGGATTCGCAAAGTGCTGGGTGCCAGCGTCTGGAGCATAACCCGCCAGCTCGCGCGCGATTTTTTGCGCCTTGTATTGCTGGCTGTATTGATCGCGGTGCCCATTGGCTGGTATTGTATGCAACGCTGGTTAGGCGGGTTTGAATCCCGCATCGAATTAGCGTGGTGGATGTTTGCCCTGGCAGGTTTGATCGCATTGGGCGTGGCTTTGTTTACCGTCAGTATTCAAAGTGTAAAAGCAGCGATGGCAAATCCGGTACACAGTTTGAAAAATGAATAGCGGCGGAATATTCGGAAAAAATCCTTAGAGCCTGTAAGAAATATAAATTTTTACAGGCTCTTAAAAAAACAAACATCCAAAAAGCCTTCAAAATCATCGTAACTAATGGACTTATTGTTCATATTTTCGGTGCAATCCGTACCGCCTCACTTTTTTGGATTTTTAACCCATGATTTTCGTTAATATTAATTTTATGTAAATCAACTCCATAAGTTATTGATTATCAATCACCCCCCCATATTTTTTTAATAAAGATTAAAAGTATTGCTTGCAATTTAAATTAAGTTGCATTAATTTTATACCGCAATGTAAAGTAAGGTAACTCCCGCCGCACTAAACCACATTGCCACTGCCCCATCATGCGTTTCTCTTACTTACTCCGTTACTGGGCGCGCTTGCTCGCCACCATTTTTTGTTGACCTAATTCCGTCCTTTTTCTCACTAAGTTTAGTTAGGCTTGTGCATGCGCACAGGGTTTATTTTATTTGTTTTAATACGATCTGTTACTACGCGAACGCGCGTAGGATACGCCATAGCAATATTGGATAGTTCAATGTAATTTTCAAAAAATCTATTGCGGCGGCGTATAAATACGCCAGAGCAATTGGTTTTGCTCGATTTGATTGTTCAATATAATTTTAAAATCTATTGCGGCGGCGTATAAATCAACCTTAATGAAAATAAACTTCCACTTTTATGTCAAAACTAATTATTTACCATGTGCATGGCCGGAATGTTGAAATTCCGGAGGAGTTTGCGCATTTAATTTCCATGAAATCGCGTAAAGAAATCGCATCAGAATACGATATTGCTGTCTGGACACTTGGTCGCAGGATAAAAGAACACAAATTAGTACTTTCTCGACAAAGTATTTTGCCAATAGAAGACGTAGTAGAAATTTACCTCGTTTTGCATTGGCCTTTCAAAATGCGCAACCCTCACCTTCACACCCACCCACCCTTCAAATCATGAAATCCTTTCCCCTCCTCCTCGCCCTCACCCTGATGGGCCTCAGCCGTATACAAGCGCAAATTTTGTACGGCACTTACAGCCAGGGTAACAGTACCTATCTGACCGCCATTGACGTGAGTAACTGCACGGCCTGCGTAGTGTTCGAATGGTCAAGTAACGCAAACAAGGATGTGAGCATCCTGCCTGACGGCCGGGTGGTGCTGCTCAACAGCAATGCGCAGAACATCCTGGTGTACACCCTGCCCGACCCAATCCCGATCACCATCCCGCTGTCGCCTCCAAACTTTCCAAATGGCTCAATCCTTTTTAATGGATTAATGTACATACATACAATCAATGGCTTGTATGCCTTTGACCCACTGGTCAACCAGATTAGCTTCATTGGCACCTGGCCAGCGGGTATGATTGGCTCTTATGAATTTTACGAATTGGGCGGACTAGTTTACGCAATAGGTATGGGTGCAACTCCAAGTTCCATCTGGCAGGTTGACCTGCTGAATCCTGCAAACTCGGTGTTTGTGGAGAACACCAGCAGTTATTCGCATCTAATAGGATCAGCTATATCGGTAAATGGTGTCATTTATTTGGGTGCTAATCCGTGGTTATTGAGTTATGACCCCACTACCAATACCTTTGAAGAGGAATGCAATTTGCCTTCGATGGGCATTTTCGGTGCACTGGCTGGCCTCACCTTTCTCCCAACTGGTTTACCCGCCCCGCCTTGCATTTGCAGTACCGAGGCGGGCGATATGCAGGCCGGGGCCTTTGACCTGTGCGGCAACGCGTCCGTGCAAGCCACCCACAGCGGCAACGAGGTGCTCGACGGCAACGACCTGCTGCGCTTCATCCTGTTTAGCGACCTCAATGACACCCTTGGCAGCATTATTTTTACCGCCTCCACCCCGGTGTTCAATTTTGCACCACCTCTACTGTATGGGCAGACCTACTACATAGCCGCCATAGCGGGCAACAACCTAAACGGCAGTGTAGACCTGAACGACCCTTGTCTGGATGTGTCCAATGCTGTATCGGTGGTTTGGCGGCCGCTGCCGGCTGTGGTGCTGTCGCTGCCCAATCCGAATGTGTGCGTGGGCCAGTGCGTGGAATTGCAAGCCACCCTCACGGGCGAAGCGCCCTTTACCCTGAGCAGCAACCTGATATCGGGCGGCAACGTGGTGGGCACCTTCACCCATACATTCGCGGGCAACACCGGGCAGTTCACGGTGTGCGTGCCGCCTGGTGTAAATCCCGGGGCATTGGTGGTGCAGCCTACGGTGCTGACGGATGCGAATTGTACGTGTATATAAAATGGAGATTGGCATACGGCTAAAAAATACGCAACCCTCACCTTCACCACTTATCCTTTAAATCATGAAATCCTTTCCCTTACTCCTCCTCACCCTCACCCTGATGGGCCTTGGCCGTACACAAGCGCAGATCGTTTACGGCACATACTTCCAGAATAATACCACTTATTTAACCGCGATTGACCTTAGTACCTGTACAGCCTGTGTGGTATTTGAATGGCCACCTACCCCTAACACTGATGTAAGTATTTTACCTGATGGTCGGTTGGTACTGCTCAACAGCAGCGAGCCAGAAATATTTGTGTACACCCTGCCCGACCCCAACCCGACCATCATTCCGATGCCACCTCCAGCCGAAATTGCCAGAGGCTCCATCTTCATCAATGGCCTGATGTATATTCATGCCACAAATGGCTTGTATGCATTTGACCCGCTGACCAACCAGATCAACTTCATCGGCGCATTGCCCCCGGCTATGACAGGGGCTTATGAATTTTACGAGTTGGGGGGCCAGGTTTACGCCATAGGTATGGGCATCACACCTAGGTCAATCTGGCAAATTGACCTGCTCAACCCCGGGAATTCGGTGTTTGTGCAGAATACTGTCGGTTATGCCAACCTAATAACATCGGCTACATCAGTAAACGGCATCATTTATTTGGGTGCCAATCCTTGGTTGGTAAGTTACGACCCCGTCGCCAATACCTTTGAAGAGGAATGCAATTTGCCTTCGATGGGAATTAATGGTCAATTACTTGGCCTCACCTTTCTTCCGGCGGGCGTACCTGCTCCCCCGTGTATTTGCAGCACCGAGGCAGGCGACATACAGGCCGGGGCTTTTGACCTGTGCGGCAACGCGCCCGTGCAAGCCACCCACAACGGCAACGAGGTGCTGGACGGCAACGACCTGCTGCGCTTCATCCTGTTCAGCGACCCCAATGACACCCTTGGCAGCATTGTTTTGACTGCCTCCTCCCCGATGTTCAATTTTGTACCGCCCTTACAATATGGGCAGACATATTACATCGCCGCCATAGCGGGCAACAACCTGAACGGCAGCGTGGATCTGGATGATCCTTGTCTGGATGTGTCCAACGCCGTATCGGTGGTGTGGCAGCCCCTGCCGGCGGTGGTGCTGTCGGTGCCCAACACCGATGTGTGCGTGGGCGGTTGCATAGAGGTGGAGGCCACCCTCACGGGCGCGGCGCCTTTTACGCTGAGCGGCAACCTGATATCGGGCGGCAACGTGGTGGGCGCCTTTATCCACACCTTCGCGGGCAACACAGGACAGTTCACCGTGTGCGTGCCGCCTGGTGTAAATCCCGGGGCATTGGTAGTGCAGCCTACGGTGCTGACGGATGCGAATTGTACGTGTCAGTAAGCAATTGTTGCGAGCTGCTACGTTTTGTCACATCTTGTTACCTGCTGTTCACCGATGTTCATCATTGTCACATGCTGTCATGTTTTTTCGCCGGTACATTTGTAGCGTTGAACCGGCCGGTCAACCATTTTTTCACCTTTTTAAAATGACCAATACGTCATGAAAAAAATCAAGTTGACCGTTTTTTTATTGCTGTCCGTGTTTTCGGCAGCGTTTGCACAGTTTGAGGATGGCTTAACGAACCCCATCGGCGATGCCGATTATGGTACCTTTATGCGTCGCTTAGGCAGCACCGGCATTGGATTATATCCCGGCGCAACCTTGCCCACCTCCCTACTTCAGGTGCGCGCCAACGGCTCCAACAGCCAGATATCGCATGTAGAGCAGGGAACGTTTGGCGCTTTTGCGTCGGGCAGCCAATGGCTGGGTCTAGGCTTGGCAGGCGTCGGTACCGCATACGGCCTTGCTATCACCAAAAATACCAGTACAGGGGTTTTCAACCTGTTGGATGAAGGCACACAAACCAATTTGATTGCAGGATTCGGCAGTACGGCTTCCACCAACACCAACCGCTTCAAAATCAGGGGCTTTTCGGGTAGTTCCTTTACTGCAAAGGATTTGTTGATTGCAAACCCCAACGGCGCTGTAGGCATCAACGAGGAGCCGCGAAGCACCTTCTGGGTCAACTCAACCCTTTCCAACTCGGATAGTGTGCGCTTTAAAGCCATTGCCATTGTCAGCCGCCAACCGCTCTTCAGTGGCAGTACCATTACATCCGCATCGGCCATCGGGGTACAAGCCAACGTCAGCCTTGCCCAAAGTGAAATCGCCGTGGAGGGATTCCGCACACAAATACCCGATTTCCAATCCGTATTACAGGCTCCTAAAGGTGTAGCCGCCAACCTCCAAACCGTGAACAACCCACAAGGAGGCGTCAACTCCAACACCATCGATGTGCTGGCCTTCGGCAACCGCCAATACGCCGAACTGACCTGGCAAGACCTCGACGCCTCCGACAACCTTAGTGTGGATTGTGATGTATTCCCCATCGACTCCGCCCAACGACGCGATAAGTTCTTCATTAGCTTCCGCAACAATCAAAATACCGACCCGTTCAAAGTCGGCAACAAACTGCCGGTCATGACTTTCCAGGCTAATGGGCGTGTCGGCATCGGCACCATTCAGCCGACTTCGGGCAGCTGTGATCCTGGTAGAAAACAAACGATTCTGTTGGATGTCAATGGGTTGATTAATTCAACCGGTGCCCTTTTAACTTCCGATCGCCGCTTCAAAAAAGACATCGAAAACATCCCGAACAGTTTGGAACTCGTCCGCAAAATACAAGGCACAAAATACCATTTTAACCAAGAAGCTTTCCCGGACCGCAATTTTGGCGGCGGACTGCAATACGGCTTTATCGCACAAGAACTGGAACAAGTCATTCCGGAAGCGACCGTGCTCAATTCCGATGGCTATTATGCTGTTAACTATACCATGCTTATTCCCGTACTCACCGAGGCCATCAAAGAACAAGACAAAACCGTAACCGAACTCCGCAACGAATTAGCCGAACTCCGCAGCCAAATCAACGACCTTAAAGCTGGCCAGCAGTCGGGCGACTTGAAAGGGTATCGCCTGGATCAAAACACGCCGAATCCAACCGGCGGCAATACGGTAATCGCTTACGCAGTTCCAGCAGGCACTACCGGCGCGCGCATCTCCGTGTACGACCTGGCGGGCCGCACCATCCAATCCTGGTCTTTGAGCGATTTGGAAGGTCAAATCACCATCAATGCCAGTACCTTAAGCGGCGGTTTATACATCTACGACCTGCAAGTGGGCGGTCGGCAGGTGCTGGAACGCAAAATGAGTGTTCTTGGGAAATAGGGATTTTAATCTAGGCCTAAACATCAAACCCCCGTGCTTCTCCTGAAGTAAGGGGGTTTTTTTGATCAAAAAATCGGTTTAAGCGTGTTGTGTCTTCAGTGCAAATGCTTTTCTTCCCAGATAGATTGCAGCAAGCACAACGGTGTAGGTAATCGTAGCAGTCATAAAAAAGGTGCGTAAGTTTCGGTTTTGTATTAAAAGCAATAGAATAACGAAGGGCACTTTCCAAACGCTGCCAGCGCTGCTGCTTTTTTTAAAAATATTTTTTTTCTACTTGAACTGCGTATAAAGAAGCCGGGTGGTTAAAAAAAGTTAACGATTTATTAACATAGAATGCTTAGATATACCTACTTTAACAGCCTGAAGCAGTTCATTTCACCAAATAAATATTTGTTTTATGCACACTGCCCGTTTACAACCTTGCCGGGTTGCGCTTGCTAAAAATTAGCAGCCAACTTCGGCGGCCCCTGGCGCCTTCCTGGCCCGCTCCCGCCCGAGTTCCTGCGTTTTCGCTTTCGCCACCCGGCCATTTTTTCACCTAAACCAGTTCATTGCGCTATGGCAGCTTACGACACCAGCAAACTCCGGAATGTCGTCCTGGTAGGACACTCCGGCAGCGGCAAAACCACTTTTGCCGAAACCATGCTTTACGAAGCAAAAGCGATCAACCGACGAGGTTCTGTCGGCGACCGCAATACCCAGAGCGACTACACTGCACTTGAACAGCAGCGCGGCCACTCTTTGTTTGCCTCTCTTCTTCACTGCTCCTGGAAAGACACCAAAATCAATATCCTCGATACCCCCGGGCTCGACGATTTTGCAGGCGAAGTAGTTACGGCTTTAAAAGTTGCCGATACGGCTATTATGCTGCTCAATGCCCGCAGCGGCGTAGAAGTTGGAGCCGAACTGATTTGGGAATACATTGAAACCTTTCAAACACCCTGCGTTTTTGTGGTCAACCACCTCGACCATGAAAAAGCCGATTTTGAAAACACACTGGAACAAGCCGTCAACCGATTTGGTAGCCGCGTGTTGCCTTTCCAGTTTCCAGTCAATCAGGGCGCAGGCTTTAATGCCATTGTAGATGCCCTGCGCATGGTGATGTACGTTTTCCCAGCCGAGGGTGGCAAACCGGAGAAAAAAGACATTCCAGCCGAACACCTCGACCGTGCCAACGCCCTGCACCAAGCACTGGTAGAAGCCGCTGCCGAAAACGATGATGCCTTGATGGAAAAGTTTTTTGAAGCAGGTAATCTCAGTGAAGATGAACTGGCAAAAGGCCTGGCAATCGGCCTCGCACACCGCCAATATTACCCCGTTTTTTGTGCTTCTGGCTTGAAAGACATGGGCTCTGGCCGTATTATGGGCTTTATCCACGATATCTGCCCTGCACCGTCCGAACGACCCGCAGCTGCGCTTGAAGGCGGCGGCTCCAAACCCTGTGATCCGGGCGCACGCCCCTGCGTGTTTATTTTTAAAACGGTAAACGAACCCAAAGTGGGTAACGTGTCGTATTTTAAGGTGTTTTCTGGCACGCTTAAGGCGGGGGACGAACTGACCAACGCCGATACAGGCTCGGTGGAGCGTTTTGCCCAATTGTATGAAAGTGAAGGCAAAAACCGCGATGCCGTGCAGGAATTACGCGCCGGCGATATTGGCTGCACCGTAAAACTCAAAGGCGCGCATACCAACCAGACGCTCAATCCGAAAGGCTCTGATATTCGCATCGAACGCATTCATTTCCCGACCCCGCGCATTCGCATGGCGGTGGTCCCACCAAGCAAGGCCGATGTGGAAAAAATGGCCAATGCCCTCCACAGCATCCAGGAAGAAGACCCCACGCTGATCGTGGAGCAAAGTGTGGAATTGCGCCAAACGATTATTCAGGGTCAGGGCGAACTGCACCTGGATATTGTACGGGTGCGCGCTGAACAAAACTTTGGGGTACACATCGACTTTATTGAGCCGCGCATTCCTTACCGCGAAACCATCACGCGGATGGTAAACGAAGATTATCGCCACAAAAAACAATCGGGTGGCGCGGGTCAATTCGCCGAAGTGCATATGCGCATCGAACCTTATTACGAAGGTATGCCTGCACCACAAGGCTTAAATGCCAAACATATTGAAGTGGAAGACCTCAAATGGGGTGGAAAATTCAGCTTTGTGTGGGCCATTGTGGGCGGCGTGATTGATGCGCGTTTTACCAATGCCATCAAAAAAGGCATTATGTCTAAAATGGAAGAAGGGCCGTCTACGGGTTCCTATTGCCGCGATGTGCGCGTGAGTGTGTACGACGGTAAAATGCACGATGTGGATTCGAACGATATGGCGTTCCAAATTGCCGCTATGATGGCCTTCCGCGCGGGATTTTTAAAAGCAGGACCGCAAATTCTGGAACCCATTTATGACCTGGAAGTGATGGTAGACGCCGAATTTATGGGTGCCGTGATGGGCGATTTACAAACCCGCCGCGCCATCATCATGGGCATGGATGCCGATGGACATTATCAGGTGATCCGGGCGCGGGTGCCGCTGAAAGAACTGCACCGGTATTCGTCGACCTTGCGCGCGCTCACACAAGGAAAGGCCAAATTTACGATCGCTTTTGCCGATTATGCCGCTGTTCCGGGCGATTTACAAGCCAAATTAGCCGCTGAATACGCGAAAACGCAGGATTTGGTAGAAGCATAAAAAACGAACATGCGTCATCCCGAATTTTGGTTAAAACCAGAATTCGGGATTTTTTATCCATTTTACGAAACATCCAGCAAAGCGGAAACATTTGGGTAAGATATTCGACCTCTAGCGAGGTCGTGCGGAAAAAATACCATTTGGCGTTGCTACAAATATTTGACCTCCAAGGAGGTCAGTGCCTTGCCTTTGAGATTACAGGAGATGGTTTTAAATCAATAAATCATTGGGCAACACGACGACCTCGCGAGCGGTCGAACATTTGTAGAAAAGATACAATGTCCGAACCCGCTCACGACTTCGGAGAAGTCGAACATTTGTAGATCTAACAAATATTTGACCTCCAAGGAGGTCAGTGCCTTGCCTTTGAGATTCCAAGAGATGGTTTTAAATCAATAAATCATTGGGCAACGCGACGACCTCGCGAG
>Ga0247835_1001582_pt1 | contig 27258 bp, 23 predicted proteins | sample LaCtaG_3_FD_189912 | JGI IMG/M metagenome (GOLD analysis project Ga0247835, IMG submission 189912) | Freshwater microbial communities from meromictic Lake La Cruz, Castile-La Mancha, Spain - LaCruzMarch2015_13.5m | ecosystem: Environmental > Aquatic > Freshwater > Lake | place: Spain: Castile-La... | reverse complement strand
CCGGGCCAATTCTTCACCCTCGCCGGCCACCTGCGCTACACCCTCAACCAGCGCTACCTGCTGACCGAGGTCCGCACCACCGGCGCCCAGCCCCAGGCGCTGGAGGAGACCGCTGCCGGTGGCGGGAACGAATTCTCCAATACCTTCGCGTGCATCCCCTGGCGCGTCCCCTACCGCCCGCCACGGGTCACCCCCCGCCCACGGGTCCAGGGCAGCCAGACCGCCATCGTCGTCGGCCCCGCGGGCGAGGAGATCTACACCGACGAGCACGGCCGGGTAAAGGTCCAGTTCCACTGGGACCGCGCGGGCCGCCGCGACGAGCACAGCTCCTGCTGGATCCGCGTCAGCCAGGCCTGGGCCGGACCGACGTGGGGCAGCATGGTCATTCCGCGTATCGGCCAAGAAGTCATCGTCGATTTTCTGGAGGGCGACCCCGACCGCCCCATCATCACCGGGCGCGTCTATCACGGCACCAACCGGGCGCCCTATCCGCTGCCGGCCAACAAGACCCGGAGCACGCTGAAATCCAACTCCAGCAAGGGCGGCGGCGGCTCCAACGAATTGCGCTTCGAGGACGCCAAGGGGGCAGAGCAACTCTACATCCATGCCCAGAAGAATCAGGACAATGTGGTCGAGCATGATGAGACCACCAAGGTCGGGCGCAATCGCACCGAGACCGTTGGTCACAACGAGACCATCGCCATCGGCGCCAACCGCGCGGAGACGGTCGGCGCCAACGAGGTCGTCACCGTCGCGTTGACCCGTACCCACGCCATCGGCATCAATGACGCGCTGAACGTCGGCGCGGCCCAAGAGGTAGCCGTCGGTGCCATGCGCACCGTCACCGTGGGCTTGAGCCAGCAGGTCAGCATCGGCAAGACGCTGACCATCAATGTCGGCGACGAGATCGTCCTGACTACCGGCAAGGCGTGCATCATGATGAAGAAGGACGGCACCATCCTCATCCAAGGAAAGGACATTACTATCAAGGGCTCGGGCAACATTCAAGTAAAGGCTTCAAAGGACGTCGTAATCAAAGGCAAGACGATCGCCGAGAACTGAGTCAACAACCGCCGGAGAACGACAATGAAGCACAACGACCTAGCGGACGAAACGACCGCTACAATTGATAGCGATCGTTTCCCGTGCAGATCCCTGGACGGCGTTGTCATCGGGATACTGCTTGGGTTCTCGCCCGATGGCAGTCCGCTGGTTGCCTTCTCCGGAAATCCTGGCGAACAGGCGCTCGCAGCCCGCTTCACGACTCGACCAGACGCGTCGGACCTGGGATGCGAGGTCGCTTTACTCTTTGAGGGCGGCGACCCGCAAAGGCCGGTTCTGATCGGCGTCGTGCGGCGGCCCGAGCGCCGTGATGCACGCGAGATGACGATAGCGACTGTCGATCGGCAGCAGTTGGTTCTCAGCGCCGAGCAAGAGGTAGTGCTGCGCTGCGGACGGGCCAGCATTACACTGACCCGTGCTGGAAAGGTATTGATTAAAGGCGACTACGTGTCCAGCCGTTCCAGCGGAACCCAGCGGCTTTGCGGCGCGTCGATAGAATTCACCTGACCATGTTGCAGCTCGCCAATTTTACTCCCTTTGAAGCTGATCGCGCACTGCTTTCGGATCGAGACGGCAACCATATCTGGGTGGTCGTGGTAAAAGCTACGTTCTTGATGAAAGAAGGCGGCGGACTCGCTCTGCACCGCGATCAGGAGCCGGTGACGACGGCGCCGATCTATCGCGGAGCGCCGGGCCGCTCCAGCCTGCTGCGCGAGGCTGAGGTCGTCGCCGAGCACCCAGGCACCGATGTCATTGTCAATGCCAGTGCGCTGGCCCCCGGCGGCAGACCGGTGTCGCGCTTGGCCACAGGTGTGCGCATTGCAGACCTGACGGCCCGGGTCACGGTCGTCGGCGATCGGGTCTGGAAGCGAAGGTTCGGTCGACTCGCCCCCTCGGAGCCCGAGCCGTTCGTCGCGCTGCCGTTGTGCTACGAGCGGGCATTTGGCGGGACCTCGTTCGGAGCAAACGGCGAGGCCATCGCGATGGCCCCACACAACCCCGTCGGGAGGGGCTATTGCGTGGACGGGGAAGAGATGATTGGTCGTCCAGTACCGAACATGGAACACCCCCAACAACCGGTCTTGCATCCGGGTCCGGAAGGAGCCGTCGTCGGCTACGGTGCCGTTTCCCCGGGCTGGGAGCCGCGGCGCGCGCTGGCGGGCACCTTCGACGAAACGTGGCGACGGGAACGCCTGCCGCTCTGGCCCATCGACTACGATCCGCGTTTTCAGATGTGCGCGTCGCCCGGTCTGATGTCATCGGCTCCCTTGAGCGGCGCCGAACGGCTGGAGTTGTTCAACCTGACACCCGAGGGAAGTTTAGCGATAGACCTGCCGGGGATTTGCCCGGTCGTCATTACCCGGATTCAATTCGACAAGATTCGAGCCCAGGCGCAACTGGACCGCGTCATCGTCGAGCCGGACCGGCGTGTATTGCTGCTGGTTTGGCGGTATAGCCTGAATTGCGGCACACAGGGCCGCAGCGTCGCCAAGAGCATCGTAGATCTCCCGTGCGGCACCTGGCTTTCGCAATGATAAACCAGACCACAGCGGAGCTCCCGTTGGTATGCGGCTATGGCCTTCAGACCGGCGCCGGATTTTCCACTGCGGCGAATTCCGCGGCGTTTCGTGGTGGGCTGAACGTCTTTGCCGACATCGACTGGTTACCCGCACGCCGCGACGGCCGTCCGTTGCGCCTTGCCCGCAACGCGCAGTTACAGCCTGCCGCCGATGTCCTGGAGCGTATGTTGGAGCTTGCCAGCGGGGCGGCGATCGAGTGTCTTGAGCCGTTCCGGGTGTCAGGTGGCGCTGGTGCCGGACGAATAGATTCCATCCCCCTCCTGCTCTCGCTGCCGCCGCAACGGCCAGGTTGGGACGATGATCGGAATGCGGACCTCGTTACCCGATTCGCCGCCGGGCTCCCGATCCCGCTCGACCGCGATAATAGCCGAATCTTGGCCACTGGCCATCATGGGGCCCTCGGGCTGTTATGCCAAGCGGCCGATCTCATCGGGAGCCGTCGCGCGCCGGCCTGTATGGTAGGCGGCATCGACTCTTACATGGATATTGCGGTGCTGGATTGGCTTGATCTTCAGGTGCGGCTCAAGGCGCCGGATGCGCCCAACGGCTTCGTTCCGGGCGAGGGCGCGGGGTTTGTCCTCCTCGGCTCGCGGGCGTTCTGCGAGGAACTGACCTGCACTCCTATGGTGGAGTTCATCAGCGCTTGCCAAGAGATTGACGGGACACCTTGGTATGCCGACGTTCCCAGCCACGGCTCCGGACTGACCCGGGCTGTTCAGGGTCTCCTGGAGCCTGGCGACCATCGCGCCGACACGACTTATTGTGACCTGAACGGCGAACCATGGCGCGCTGATGAATGGAATCTGGCCTACTTGCGCACCGGAGATCGGCATGGACATCCCCTCGACCTGAGGCACCCGGCCTCGACCTGGGGCGATCTCGGTGCGGCCTCGGGCGGGGCACTCGCTGCCCTCGCCGCTTTCGAGCTGCAACGCGCCCGCGGCCCGGGGCCAAGGACGGCCCTGATCCTGACCTCATCGGACACCAACCCGTTTCGCAGCGGCTGTCTATTGGCGAGACGCGGCGCGTCCTGATTGTCGGAGCTTAGGATGATCCCCACGGTAACGGTCAATGCACTCACGGTGGTCCACCGCAAGAGCGACGGCAAGGCCGTCTCGGCACCGCCCGACGTTTGTCTCACGCCTTCCCCCGGCGGGCCTGTCCCGGTGGCCTACGTCAACACGGCCTTTTCGTCCACCCTCGCCAACGGAACCAAGACTGTTTTCGCCGACGGCTGCCCGATCGCCATCAAACCCTCCGAGTTTGCCACCAGCACCGGCGACGAGGGCGGTACGGCGGGGGGCGGTGTCATGTCGCACGTCATCACAGGCAAGGCCAAGTTCGTCAATTACAGCTTCGATGTCCGCGCCGAAGGCGAGCCGATCGCGCGACTGTCCGATCCCATGAGTATGAATGGCAATCAGCCGAATACCTCCACGCCCGCAGAGATACAGGGCAATATCCCGGGCCTTGGCGACCTGGAAGACATCCTGTGCCGCATCTTTTGCTGGTGCGACCACGGTAATTCGGGAGGAGATTTCGTTGATCGATTCCCATTGTAACTAAAGTATAGCGGACCCTTTGCCGATGGCACATGAAAAAGAAGACTGCTTTGAAGAAGCGCTACGGGCCTATGAACAGGCGACCGGCAAGGACCTCGGAATCGATTTCAAGCTGCCGTGGCGGCAGAATCTCGATGGAACCTGGATGCCGGAGGACCGCGGGTTTTGGGCGGGTGTCCGTTCGATGCTCAAGTTGCGTTACGGGCTAGGTCATGAGAAAAGCGTGCAGCAGATTCGCAATCCGGATTTGACGATGAACCGCAAGACAGTGGTCGATCTGAAATTTTCTCGCCAAGACGGGACGGTCGATGACTGGGGTACGAAACAGGGCGCCGGTAACGACAAGACCCAGGAATATGATTACCGGGAAATCAATCGTCAGTCGGACCCAAGTTCCGATGCAATCAAGCTGGACCCAGAGACATGCAAGTGCGGCGAACGGGGTGCGAATCAGGTATGGGTTCCTCAGCCCGCACCATTTGTCTTTCGGATGCCGAAGCCTGGGCCGATGCCGGGGGGGTTGCCGCTGCCGCCGCCGCTGATTCCGATCCCATCTTCCCTGGATTACAAGAATCAGGTCGAGCCTGCACAATTGGACGCAATGCGGCTGTTGCAACTGAATCCGAAGCATTTCCGCTGGAAGGCCACCGGAGAGCCCGATCTTGGCTATATCGCGGAAGATGTCAGGGCGGCGATCCCGGATCTCTATATGGAGCGCGCGGGCATTAAGGGCTATCGTCTCGATCACTTGCCGTTCTACATCGTTGAACTGCTCAAGGAGCAGCAGCAACAGATCGAAGCGCTGCGGCAGGAGTTGCGGGAGTTGAGGCACGCGTTGTCTGCTGCGAACGCCGGCAAATCGGCTCCGGAGAATCCCGAGTAACCGCGCATCCGACCGGCTGTTGGTCGTTGCCTTTTTTTTCAAGCACTGGTTGAAAATCTCTAAGATTAGGAGGCCCCGATGATCCAAATTCCCGAGACCGACCTTCAAATCGATGAACGCCAGCTCGTCGCCGGCTGTATCGATTTTCTCGTGCTTGTGCAATACCCGGACCCTGACGACGTGCGCGACTTCATCGACCGGGGCTTGGGCGCACTCGGCGACCGCGCCAAGTTCTATATTGCAGACAACATGCGCGATTGCGCCCCCTTCGGGGACAAGGCAATGAGCAAGCTGGACACCTGGCTCAGTCGGCCGCGGCCTTTCAAGCAATACTGGATGCAGATCGGCGAGCGCGGGCCGCGCCTGGGGGTTTCGGCCGGGTCGCTTGACATCGATTTCCGCCCGCGTCCCCCGTTGTCGCCCGCGCAGCTTGAAGCACGCCATGCGGCGGATCAGCGCATCTTCGACTCCATCGGCAGGATGGTGACGCCGCCGGTCACCCACCTGCGGTTGACGCTGCCGGTGGAGCAGGCGCTGGCCGACCCCGCGATGTTCCGCGACTGGGTGATGGACTTTCGGTTCGCACAGCGGGGGACCTTCGTGGCCGGCCATGCCGGGCTTGCGATCAATATCGATATTTCAGTCGGCAGCGATCGGCTGCGTGCCGCGATGGTATCGCGGGTCGCCTCGGTCCTGGCGCGGCATCCGGGTATCGGGTGGCATAACCCCGGCTCGATGACGTGTGACCTCTTTCGGTTTTTCCCCGATCGGCTCGATCTGGTACCTCAGTTCCTGCGGGTGCATTGGCTGACCCTGCTCCGCGACGAAACTTTAGGGCTGTGCGGGGAGACGGCCAAGGTCAAGAACGCCTTGACGCAGGTCCCAGGGGTGCTGATTCATCCGCTGCCCGGCGGGATCGCCGTGCAGATCGGCGATGCGCCGCAACCCGGCGACCTGACCAAACGTGATTTCCTAAACGACTATCGCGCCGTTGCGCGGATTTTGGCGCCGGCGCGTCTGCCCAAGCACAGCGGCATCACCGGAGACCGCGGGGCCTTTCCCGAGGCGGCGGCCCAAGCTTGGCTCGAGGCCTTCGAGCGCGACTACGATGCCGGCGGCGGGGAGTAGGGTATGTCCGCGATCGATTATCGTGTCGTGCCGCTGGGCGACCAGGTCATAGCGGTCCGCGTGTCCGGCCAGGCCGTCGGCCTGTTCGAGCCGAATGTCGTCGCGCCGGTCGACGACCCGGACCTGGTGACACCGGACCCGGTGGCGTTTCTTGCCCAGTGTGTCGAATCAGGCTTCTTTCCGTCTCTGGACTTGGCACGGGGTCCCGGGGCGATGCGGCTCCTGGAGCGGGTCTACGACGCCGGGTCGATGTCGCAGGAATGGCGTATCGAGTTGATCAATCTCGACCTGGCGGTGCTCCGGGTGCTGATGTCGATGCTCCAGGCAAGGCGGCTCGATGCCATCTCGCTGTGGAGTACCGAGGACGGCCCGCTGCTCCCGGCAACCCGACCCCCAGCACAGTTCCCCGCGCTGCGGGAGCCGCTTGATTTCGTCCTCGACCATCCCGAACCGGCGCGTCCCGATCGCGGTCGGGTCCTCACCGTCACGCTGGTCCGAGAGCCGAGCGACGACGCGCTGCAGGCACTCTATGGACTGCTTGAAGATTGGGTAACGCTGCTGCTGCTCGGCGGCTATCCACCGGACGGCGTGTCGGCCACTTCAGCGGGCGTCATCCCCGACCTGGCGGCCCTGATCGATCGCACGCGGGTGGAGCAGGCCTTCGACGAGGCATTCATTTGCCATGAGGATGCATTCAACCCGGTGATCGAAGGGTTGCAGCGCTATCACCGGACGCGGGTGCCCATCGTGTCCGTCGAGATCGCCTAGTCATGAACCGCGAGCGGAAGATCGTCGGCTCGCTCGTCTCGCAGCACGCCGAGCTTGCCGCGCACCTGTGGCGCATGCGATGCGAAGCGGTGCAAGCACCGGATCATGACCTCAGGGCCTTGGCCAGACTTGAGGACAGGATCGAGGCCCATCTGGACGGGCTACTGGAAGCGGGCGATGGCGCCTTGCCGATACTCGAAGCAGGACTGTCGGCGGGTGATGCGGGCGAGGTATTCACCGCGAGTCTGGTCGCCTTGCAGGGCGGGAAGGCCGGGCGTGTGGATCTGGCGTCCCGGCTGCCTGAGCACTTTGCAGACACAGAGGAGGCGAACCGGTTTGCCGCCGCGTGGTCGGCGGTGCGCTTGGGCGACCGGACGGCATTGCCGCTGCTCGCCGGGTTGGCCGTTTCATCGCCCCGGTTCGGTGCGCCGGCGCTGGAGCTTGCGGTGCGCGCGATGCCGATCGAGGTCGCGGGCCGATGGGTCTGTTCACTGCACAACGAGCCGCGGCTCGGCCGCCACGTTGTCCAGGCCGTCGGCATGATCGGCGATCCTGTCTCGCTTCCATGGCTGCTGGAGGTCATGGCGAACCCTGATCTGGCACGGCTTGCCGGACACGCGTTCTCCTTGATCACGGGGGTCGATCTGGCCGCAGCCGGGCTTACAGCGGAGCCGCCGGACGGCTGGATATCCGGGCCGACGGACGATCCGGACGACGATGACGTAGCCATGGATCGGGACCGCGGGCTCCAATGGCCCAACCGGGTGTTGCTGCAACGATGGTGGTCGCAGCATGGCGGGCGTTATCCCCGTGGCGTGCGTCATGCGGCGGGTGCGCCGATCCATCGGCAAGCCTGTATCGAGTTGCTGCGTAGCGGCTGTCAGCCGCAGCGGCGCGCGGCGGCGTGCGAGTTGGCGCTCGACGAGCCCGGCACGCCTTGGTTCAATATCGCTGCACCGGCCATCGCACCGCGGGCGGCGTTGGACCTGGGCTGATTGGGGTTTCGGCCCGCCCGGGTTCAGTATGTAATTGCGCGGTATGTATCACGGTACGCTATTCACGGCGACCCCCGGGGCCGTGCCGGAACGCCTGCGGCCGGCGGGAACGGTCCGCAGCCAATGCCTTGGTCAGCTCCGCGACGGCGCGCCCGTCACGCGGTCCGGGTGCCTGGGGCCCGGGTATCTCCCCGCCGAGCGGCGCGCAGGGGCATCAGCAAGCTGGGGGCAGCGCCGGTGGCGAACGGCCCTCACGTGTGCGCCGGTTTGCGTGCCAGCCAGATGGCGTATATAATTTTGCCATGTGGCGTCATTTACCTAAGAGGTGTGTCCATGGCACAGGCCGCGCTACGCAAAGAGACCTCCGGCGGAGCCGACCCGCTCGCCGACTACCTCGGCGTGCTGCAGATGCCGACCGAACGCTTGGTCGAGCGGGTCCGTGCCGGGTTTCCCTTCCCCGAATTGGAGGCGTTACGGGTGCGACTGGGGATGACGCTGCAAGAGGCCGCCGGCTTGGCCGGGATACCAGGACGAACCCTGGCGCGCCGCCGACAGGCCGGGCGGCTTGATCCGGGCGAGTCGGAGCGGGTCTTAAGGATCGAGCGGTTGTTTGCCCTGGCGACCCAAATGCTGCGCGACGGTGACCGGGCGCGCGACTGGCTGAAGTCGCCCAAGGCCGCGCTGGCGGGACAGACGCCCTTGGACTATGCAGACACGGAGGTCGGTGCGCGCGAGGTGGAGCACCTGATCGGTCGGCTGCGCCACGGGGTCTTCGCGTGACGTGTTTCCGTCTGGTCGACGAGGACTATTTGGAGTCGGCCTTCAGCGGGGACGGGGCGCGTCTCTATGGTGGACGTTGGAATACGCCAGGCGTGGCGGTGGTCTACACGGCGCAGTCGCTTTCGCTCGCGCAGTTGGAACTGCTGGTCCATCTGGAGGCGGACGCTGTGCTGCGTCGGTATTGGCGGTATTTTGCCGTGGAGGTGGCCCCGCGGGCTATCCTCGCGTGCGAGTCCTGGGCAGGCCTCCCGCCGGATTATGCCGCTTGGCCGGCCCCCGCCTCAACCCGGGCGCTGGGTGATCGCTGGATCGCGGAGTCGGTCTCGGTCGGTCTGTCCGTCCCGAGTGCGGTGACGCTGGGTGAGCACAACATCTTGTTGAATCCGGCCCACCCCGAGTACGCCGCCGCCGTTGTCGTTGGCGCCCCGCAGCCGTTGCGTCTGGACCCGCGATTGGTCAAGGGCTGAGGCAAGGTCGTGGCCGACGGGTGCTGACCCGCCTGGTGCAACTGGCGCTGCGCTACATCTACGTCACGCGCCTGCCGCGCCGCTGCGCGAACTCCTGGCTGGCCCTGATGCGGCAGATCGTTGACCAAACGACCGCGGCCGAAATCCTGTCCACCCTCCTGCGCTATTACTGCCGCGCGAGCAGGTCTCGCCCGGCGCGGGCGGCGCCAGGGCCTCGTTCTCACTGTTCAGATCCCACTGCCGCGCCCCCAGGTTCGAGGGGTTGGGCAAGAATCACCACAAGAGCGCCGTCAACCAAGGAGCGCATCCCATGAGCCTGATCGCCAATTTGTACGGTCGCCTGGGTGGCGATCCCGTGGCCCGCACCACCAAGAGCGGGAAGGACATGACCACGGTCCAGGTCGCCGTCGATGTCACGCCCCGGGATGCGGCGGCGCCGGAAACCCTGTGGGTGGGCCTCCTCGCGTTTGGTGCCGCCGCGCAGACCTTGCAGCGGGCGCAGAAGGGACAGATGGTCGCTGCCCTGGGGCGCATGACGCGCGGCGTTTATACCCCCGTGGACGGCGAGCCGCGCGAGTCCTGGGCCATGCTGTGCGACTCGCTGATGGTGACAACGTCCGCCAAGCCGACCGGCGGCGCGCGCGCGCAGAGTCACGGCGAACCGGCGCGGGACCCGGTGCCCCCAGTTGAGTCGGAGCCGGCGCCGTTCTACGATGATGACATCCCGTTTTGAACGGGTGCGATGCGCAACGGTACTCAACTGGTAGGACCTTCAAACGCCCGATGTCGCCCACCCTGACCCTGAATGTACCCGTCGCACCCACCGCGCCCGCGCCTGTTCGTTCGCGGGATCTGGCCGCGGAGTACCCCGCCTGCTTCGACTGGGTAAACCCGCGTCCGCTCAAACGGCACATCCACAAGGACCTGGCCAGGATCGACCAGCAGGGCGACGCGCTCCCGGACGCCGCCGACGGCGCGCAACGCCAGGCGGCGGCTTTCCAGGTCGAGCGTCAGGTCAAGTCGGCGCTGGCCGACTACTGCACCCGCCGGGCCTACCTGGCGGCGCTGCGGCCCGGTGCCGCCCGCATTGACCTGCACGGCCAGCCGACCGGTGTGGTCACGCAACGGGAAGCCGGCTATGCCCAAGCGCTGTTGCGCGGGGAGGTCCCGCCGCCGCGCCCACCGCAGACTGCTGCCCCGGCGCCCGACCTGCCGCAGGACGCCCCTTTGCACGCGGAGAACATCGTGTCCGGCCACCTCGAACTCACCGTGAAGTTTTCCCAGCTACCGACGCCCGTCCAGGTGCAGGCCGGGCTGAAGATCGGCGTCCAGACCGACCGCGCCCTGGTGGTAGCGATCCTGCCGCCGAAAGCCTGGAAGAAGCTCGCCCAAGCCGCCGACGCCTGGCCGCACTGGGTGGCGGCCCTGAGTGGCCGACTCGGCGCTCAGGCCGGCGCGGCGGCTGGCCCGGTCATCGTGCTCGAACAGCCCGCCTTGCAGGTCTTCGAGAAGAAGGCCAAACCCGCGGCGGACGCGACCTGACGCCGGGCGGAAGTTGTCAGGTTGAGGTCTGAGAGGTCAGGCCGGACCCGCCAGGTAACTGAAAAATCGACCCTAACCTGACGCATTTTCGGCCGCGAGGCTGACATCAGGATGGGGTATACCTCAGCCAGACGGCAGGCCGGGGGAGCCGGAAGTTCCCGGGCAGACCTTTCCTGGGTTTTCTGTTCCATCGTGTCCGAGCCCCCCAATTGGAGGAAAGCGCCATGTGCTCGGGTCGCACGACAAGGTGCGTCTGCTGTCCGGGAACTGGTCAGTCCAATGCGGTGATGGCCGCCAGTCGGCCAGCCAGCCGATGACCGCAGCGGCCGGCATCGGGCGGGCGATGCCGTAGCCCTGCGCCAGCTCGCAGCCGAGTTGCAGCAGCCGCTCGCACTGCTCCAGGGTCTCCACCCCTGCGGCGATGGCCTGGCGGCGGAAGGCGCTGGCCAGGCCCAGAATGTTTTCAATGATCGCCAGGTCATCCGGGTTGTTGAGCATGTCGCCGACGAAGCGCCGGTCGATCTTCAGCGTGGTGACCGCCAGGTGTTTCAAATAGGTCAACGCGGAATGGCCGATGCCGAAATCGTTCAGGGCGCAACTCACCCCGAGTTCGCGGCAGTCCGCGACGACCTGGGAGACCTGCGCCAGGTCTTGTATCGCACTGATTTCCAGGATCTCCAGCGCGAGGCTCGACGGCTTGACCGCGGGATGTGCCGCCAGCAGGGCGCCTAGACGTGCGACAAAATCCGCCTGCTGTAACGGGCGAACGCCGACATTGACACTGACCGGAAGATCGATTCCGCTCGCCTGCCAGGTGTCCATCTGGGTCAGCGCGGTCTCGATGACCCATTCGCCGAGGTCGCTCGCCAGCGGGTCATCCTCGATCACCGGCAGGAACTCCTGCGGGAGCAGCCGTCCGCGTTGCGGATGTTGCCAACGGATCAAGGCCTCGACACCGAAGACAACCCCGCTGCGCAGGTTGATCTTGGGCTGGTAATAGAGCACGAATTCGCCTGCGACCAAGGCGCGGCGGATACGTTCCAGCGTCTCATGCGCACCCTGGGTGTGATGGTCCTCGAAGACATGGTAACGATTCTTGCCGGTCAGCTTGGCCTGATACATGGCCTGATCGGCCTGACGCAGCAGTTGATCCGCGTCTACCTCCTGCGGCTGCGGATAGAAGGTGACGCCGAGACTGGCCGAGACCTGCACGACGAGATCGCCGAGAGGCAGCGGTGCGGCAGCGGCGGCGAGCAGACGGTTGAGCAGCGCCACACTGGCGTCGTTGCCGTCCAGATCGATCAGCACGGCCACGAACTCGTCACCACCGAGGCGCGCCAGGGTGTCGCCTTCGCGCAGGGCCTGCTTAAAGTGGTCGGCGACGGTCACCAATAACTGGTCGCCAACGGCATGTCCGTGGGTGTCATTGATGGCCTTGAAGCCATCCAGGTCGAGATAGGCCACCGCCAGACCCTGCCCCCGTCGCCGGGCCTGCGCCATGGCCTGGTGCAGACGGTCGGCCAGCAGCCGGCGGTTGGGCAGCCCGGTCAGCGCGTCAAAATGGGCGAGGTGTTCAAAGCGCGCTTCACTGTCCCGCAGGGCCTGCTCGCGCTCGCGCAATTGGCGTTGCAGTCCAACCCGCAAACGCAGCACCGGCGGATTGATCGGTTTGGCGATGAAATCCGCGGCGCCGGTCTCCAGGGCCTGGGTCTCACTGTCCGAATCCTGGCTGGCGGTCACGAAGATCACCGGAATCCCCTTCAGGCGCGGGTCGGCCTGAAGCGTCCGGCACAGGGTGTAACCGTCCATCTCGGGCATCATGACATCGAGCAGGATCAGCGTCGGCAACCGCTCCGCGGCCAGGCGCTCCAGCGCCTGCGGTGCGGATAAGGCAAAGTCGCACCGGCACACGGGCTTCAGCGCCCGCGCCATGATCTCTACGCTGACGGGATCGTCGTCGACGATCAGGATCCAGGCGGCGGGGTTCTCGGGCATGATTTCAACCTCGAACCGATCCAGGGCCGCCAGATCATGCCCGGCCAGGGCGTCGCAGCGCGCGGTGAGTCGGCCCTCGTCCAGCGGTGCATCGGGGTCTGCACCCGGCACCGGTGCTGCACCGTCCAGCCAGGGCGCCAGCGCGGTAAGCAGCGCGCACAACCGCGCATCGAAGTCCGCCAGCGCCGGCGCCGGGTCCACCCGCGGGTCGGCGAGCGCGGTCTCCAGCACCTGGGCGCTCTGCGCCAGTGCGAGTGCGCCAAGGTTCCCGGCCTGGCCGCGCAGGGTATGCAGTCGGCGGGCGGCCGCCATGACCTCACCGCGCGCCAGCGCCTGGTGTGTCTGCTGGGTGGCGTCGGCGAAATCGGCGGCAAACCGATGCGCCAGACGCAGGAAGAACGACCAGTCCTGGTCGAGCAGGCGCGCCGCCCGGCGACCATCGACGCCGGGGATGTCCGGAAACCCCGCCGGACCTGGCGCCGGCGTCGGGGCCGGGATCGGGATCGGGATCGGGATCGGCCCCGCGGCCCCGGGCGCAACCGCCGGTGGCGGGTTGGTCCAGCGGCGTAGCACCGCGACCAGGTCATCCAGGTCCACGGGCTTCGCCAGGAAGTCGCTGATCCCCGCCGCCTGCGCCTGGTGGCGCTGCTCGGCCAGCACGTTGGCGGAGAAGGCGATCACGGGCAGCGCGGTCAGGCCAAGCGCCTGGCGGATTGCGCGGGTCGCGGTCAGTCCGTCCATCACCGGCATCTGGATGTCCATCAGCACGGCATCGATCTCCTGGGCGTGGGCGCGCAGACAGTCCAGGGCCTGCTGGCCATCGGCGACCAGGGTCGCCCGGGCACCCTCGCGCCTCAATGCACGTTCGACCACCTCCCGATTCAAGGGGCTGTCATCCACCACCAGACAATGTACGCCGCTCAGGCAGGGTCCGGCTGGCCGCTCGGCGGGCGTGGCCTCCTGCGGCGGCGTGTCGTTCGCGCCGGCCCGCTCGCAGGGCAGTTCAAACCAGAAGGTGCTGCCGACCCCCAGGGTGCTGTCGACCCCGACACACCCCCCCATCCGCTCCACCAACTGTTTGCTGATGGCCAGGCCCAGCCCGGTGCCGCCGAAACGGCGGGTAATGCTCCCATCGGCCTGGGTAAAGGGGGTACCCAGGATGGCCAGGTGCTCAGGGCTGATCCCGATCCCGGTGTCGCGGACCTCCAGGCGCAGACGCACCGTCCGGGTGTCGACCTCCTGTTGGCTGACTCGGATGAGCACCCCGCCGCGCTCGGTGAATTTCACCGCGTTGCCGACCAAGTTGACGAGGATCTGCTCCAACCGCAGTGGGTCCCCGCGCAGCCAGGAGGAGAGCCCCGCCGGGATCTCGAGCCGGAAGTCGAGCCCCTTGGCCAGGGCCTGCTGACCCAGGAGGCTCTTCACCTGAGCCAGCACCGCCGCTGGCGCGTAGGTCCGCACCTCCACGCGCAACTGACCGGACTCGAGCTTGGAGAGATCGAGGATGTCGTTGACCAGCCCGAGCAGGGACCGCCCGGCCGTGCGCAGCCGTTGCACCAGGTGGCGTTGCTCCACGGACAACGCCTCGCCTTCGAGCAGTTGCGCCAGGCCCAGCAGGGCATTGAGCGGGGTGCGGATCTCATGGCTCATGTTGGCCAGGAATTCGGATTTGACCCGGGCCGCCTGCTCGGCCGCCTCGCGGGCCTGTTTGAGGGCGGTGACGTCGTAGAAACTGACCAGGAACGGATCCTCCAAGGCGCAACCGAGTACCGCAGTCCCGACCAGCACGGTGCGATCCTGGCCATTCTTGCAGCGGATGGTCACCTCCGGCACCGTCACGAATCGTCCGCCGTTGTGCCGGGCCAGCGCGGTCCGTTCCCGCCAGCCGCCCATGATCCGTTGGCGATAGTCGGGATCGGGATAGGCCAGCGCCCACCATTCCACCAGGGTAGGAATATCCGCCAGCGTATAGCCGAACAGCTCGATACAGGCCCGGTTCTGATAGGTGATGCGCAGCTGCGCATCGGTCACGAAAAAGGGCACCGGTGCGACGTCGATCATGGTGCGGAACCGTTGCTCGCTCTCGCGCAGCGCGTGCTCGGCGGCCTTGCGATGGGTCACGTCGATACAGATCCCAGTCATGCGCACGGCTTGCCCCGATGCGTCGTAGGCGGTGTCACCAACTGTTTCGACCCAACGCACCTCGCCAGAGGGCAGAACAATCCGGTATTCGCTGTTCAGCGGGATCTGCTCGCGGATGGCCTCGTGAAGGCGCGCTTCAGCCCCCACCCGATCTGCCGGGTGAAGCGCGTTGCGCCAGACCTCGAAGCTCGCCGCGAACGCGGCCGGATCAAGTCCGAAGATCTGGAAGAACTCCTTCGACCAGTTCAGGTGGCCGGTCCGGATATCCCAGTCCCAGATCCCCGCCGCGGCGGCGCGCTGCGCCAGGGAGAGGCGCTCCTGGGCCTCAAGCAAGGCCGCTTCCTGCTGCCGGCGTGCGGTGATGTCCAGTCCGAGGCCGGCGGCGAAGGTGTTTCCCGCCGCGTCCTTGAACGGGAACTTGGCGTTGAGCCAGACGGCGCGACGGCCATCGTGCTGCGGGGTCTCCTCGATCACTTCCAGCGGATGGCCGCAGGCGAGCACGTCCAGATCGTTCCGGCGTACGGTGGCGGCAACCTCGGCCGGCCACATATCGGCATCGGTCCTTCCCTGCCAGTCCGCCAGACGCACCCCAAACCGCTCCTCGCAGGTCTTGTTGATGTAGACATACCGCCCCTGCGCATCCTTCATCCAGGCAATCGCGGGGCTGTGGTCCATGAAGAGCCGAAAGCGCTCTTCGCTCTGCCGCAGCGCGTCCTCCGCCTGCTTAAACCGCGTCGTCTCGCTTAGCGAGAACGCGAGCCCCGTCACCGCCTTGTGTTCGTCTTTGACCGGCTTCAGACGCCAATCCCAATAGGTCATACCCTGTTCCGGCTGGCCCGGGAATGCGAACGGCCGGTCGTTGTAGAAGACCGCCTCGCCCGAGTCGCGAACCTGGCGGAAGATCGCCTCGTTTTCGGCGTCGGGGTGCAAGGCGAAATGGTTCTTTCCAAGCAGTTCCTCGGGCGCCATCCGGCAGGCTTGCGCGTAGGCGGTACTCACCCACACGAAGTTGAACGCCGGATCGAGCAGGACCAGCATCGCGTCGGTCGTCTGCATGACGCTGTCGAGTGCGTGGTATTTACGCAGCTCTTGAATCAATGCGTCCCGACTTAGATTGTCATAGTGAGGCAACGGCAAATCTCCGACTTTGCTGATCTGTGCTGCGGGCAGGATACTAGGATTCCTGGGGCGACCGTTAGCAGCGCAAGTCACTTATCTTGCAGAGAACTTCTCTGTCCATCGCGCAACCGGGCGGACCAATGTCCAACGGTGCCTGGTGGGTCTGAGGCGACACCTCACTGACTATCACAGATCAATGCCTGGCCCGGAGGTGGAGTCGAACCGACGCGGGTCTCAGTTGGGACGGCCGTTATGGACTCCACTCCGGCCTGCCGCCGGGGTGCGAACAAGGGCGGCTTCTGGCCGTCAGCCGCAGCTCAACCAGGTGCGTCAATGCCGTCCTTCGGTTCGCCCAGCGCGCTGGCGGTGGCCGCCGCTCCTGTCCCATGACTTCACATAAAGAACCTTATCGGCAAATTGGTTGTAAGCGCAATTGAGTAATGTCCGGTTTGTGCAAGTTAGAAATGTCCGCCCGCGCGGCGCGCGCCCACCTCCGGGACATCGGTCCCGAGCTGCGAGGCCTGCGCCGTGCGTCCGACGAAGACGAGCTTACCCCGGGGCCTGCCAACCAACCAGGGGGAGGCGGAAGCCCTCGCAACACTGCCAGTATGATACGCTCCTACTCATGAGCACCATCGAACGCATCACCTTTGTAGGTCGGCCTTCAGGCCGACTGCGGCGCCCCGTCGGCCTGAAGGCCGACCTACAGCGGGGCGCGAACTGCCGCCCGGGCGGCCGGGGTTATGGCCTTGATCATCATTCCGGCCACCGCTATGTACGTGGGCCTTCGGGCCGACTGCGGCGCCCTCGTCGGCCTGAAGGCCGACCTACAGCGGGGCGGCAACCGCGGCCCGGGCGGCCGGAGTGATGATCAAGGCCGCGCGCAACTAAGCGTTGATTGCTGGGTTTCGCTGCGCTCTACCCAGCCTACGGGTCGCGCGCGGATCGGGCCGGCAGCGAGTACTTGCCCGATCTGGATGCGTTCCTTCTTTCCACTGACGCGAACCGGAGCCGCCAATCGCCATGGAATCACCCCCAGCCACCCGGGAGCTCGACCCCTCCGCCTCACTGTCCATCGCCGAAGCCGTGCAACTGGGCGCTGACCTGCACGCCGGCGGCCATCACGCGGACGCCTTCAAGGTCTATAAGCGCGTGCTCGACCTGGCGCCGGAGCACCCGGACGCGCTGCACTTCATGGGCATCCTGGCACACGAGCAGGGCCAGGACGAGGCCGCCCTGCGCTTGCTCGCGCACTCGCTCGAACTGGTGCCCGACCATGCCGGATTCCGCAACAATTTCGGCAATCTGCTGCTCGACATGGAACGCTTCGAGGAAGCGGAACTCCAGTACCGCCGGGCCCTCGCGCTCGACCCCGATCGCCCGGATGCGCTGCACAACTACGCGGTGCTTTGCAAGGCGCTGCACCGCTACGAGGATGCGGAGCGCTGCCTGCTGCGCGTACTCGAACTGAGCCCGGACTTTACCGCGGCGAGAAATTCGCTGGCTGGCCTCTATCTCAAGCTGGGGCGCATCGACGAGTCGGTCACCCAGGCCTGCGAGGCCCTGATCCGCGAGCCGCGCAACCCGAACACCCGCGAGCTCCTGGGGTTCGCCCAGTACCGCGCGGGACACCCGCAGGAGGCCGCGCAGGTCTATCGGGAGTGGCTGGCCGAGGAGCCCGACAACCCCAAGGCCCGGCATTATCTGGCCGCCTGCACCGGGGAGGACGTCCCGGCGCGCGCCTCCGACGCCTATGTGCAGTCCTTTTTCGACAGTTTTTCCGAGACCTTCGACGCCCGGCTCGCCCTCCTGGAATACCGCGCCCCCAGCCTGGTGGGCGAGGCGGTCGGCGCCTGCCTGGGCGCGCCGGCGGCGGGGCTTGCGGTACTGGACGCGGGTTGCGGGACCGGCCTGTGCGCGTCCCTGCTCAAGCCCTTCGCCGCGACCCTGACCGGGGTGGACCTCTCCCGGGGGATGCTGGACAAGGCGCGGGCACGCCGGCTCTATGATGACCTGTGCCAGGCCGAGCTCTGCGACTATCTGCGCCGGCACCCCGAGGGCTACGATCTCATCGTTTCGGCCGACACGCTCGTCTATTTCGGCGCCTTGGAGGAGGCGATCGGGGCGGCCGCCGGGGCGCTGCGCGCCGGCGGCACCCTGTGCTTCACGGTGGAGGCGCTCGCGGCGGGCGAGTCGGGCGACTACCGTCTGCTGCATCACGGCCGCTATGCCCATTCCTCCGACTATCTGACCAGGCTCCTGGGGCAGGCGGGGCTCGTGCTCGCGCGGCTGGAGCAGGTGATCCTGCGCCACGACGCCGGCCTGCCGGTCGTCGGCTGGCTGGTCCTGGCCCAGCGACCGGGCGGGCAGGCGGCGGCCGGCGCCCCGCCCTGAGGTTATTCCCAGGAAAACAGTTGGCATTTGCGGACTCTGGTTATCGAACCCGACCCCACTGCTACACTAAGGGAAGAATCGAAAAATTGAGTTGAACAACGGGTACCATCGCTGTCGTTGTCGTTGTCGTTGTCGTAATCGTTGTCGTAATCGGATAAGCAACGCAACTCGCACATCAGCGGCGCGACGTCTATCCTTTAACAGCGAAACGACGAGGTGCGTAATCCTAGAATCGGCAATTGCTCACGCAAAGACGCCAAGAACGCAAAGAAGAATAGAACGTTGCCGGCGATGATCCCGTCACCCGGTAGGTGAACCGTACGACAGAGATATCGCATTGAAAAACTTTGCGTCTTTGCGTCTTTGCGTCTTTGCGTGAAACAAATGCGCTTTCCAGGGTAATGGTTCCGACTGGTAAGAATAGCTCGATTACGACAACGACAACGAACAGCGCCGCCGAGGGCAGCACTTGATTGACCTGTTTAGCTTATTTTTGAGCCGCCCCTAATGTAAGCCGGAGCGAGGGAACACGATGAACCCCAGTCAAGCCAGCCGGTCCATCTCGGTCGCGACCGTCCTCGGCCCGGACCTGCTGTTGCTGGCGGGCATGACGGCCACGGAGCACCTGAGCGCGCCATTTGAATACGAGCTGTCGCTCCTGAGCGAGAAGATCGATGTCCGCGCCGACGACCTGCTCGGCACCACGGCGACGGTCGCGCTGCGCCTGCCATCGGGGGAGCGGCGCTTTTTCAACGGCTACATCAACCGCTTCTCCCAGGTCGGCTTCACCGGGACCTATAGCCTCTATCGCGCCACCCTGGTGCCCTGGATCTGGTTTCTGTCGCGCACCGCGGACTGCCGGATCTTTCAGGACCAGACCGTGCCGGACATCGTCAAGGCGGTCTTCCGCGATCATGGCTTCACCGACTTCGACGAGCGTCTGTCCGCCAGCTACCGGCAGTGGACCTATTGCGTCCAGTACCGCGAGACGGACCTGTCCTTCGTCAACCGGCTGCTCGAACACGAGGGCATCTATTATTTTCACGAACACCGCGACGGCAAGCATAGCCTGGTGCTCGCCGACAGCCGCAGCGCCCACGCGCCGGTCGCCGGCTATGAGCAGGTCGTCTATTTCCCCCCGGGCGAGACGCCGCTGCACGATTTCGAGCGCATCGACGATTGGCAGGTCGCCGCCCAGGTGCGCCCGGGGGCCTTTGCCCACACCGCCTTCGACTTCACCGCGCCGCGCAAGCGGCTGCTCGCCCGCCGCAGTGCCCCCCGGGGTCATCCCCTGGCGGGGCTCGAGGTCTTCGACTTCCAGGGCGACTACACCGAGCCCGCCGCGGGCGATGAGTACGCCCGCATTCGCCTGGAGGAGTGCCAGGCCGATCACGAGGTCGCACGCGCGTCGGGCAATGCCCGGGGCCTCAACTGCGGCGCCCTGTTCACGCTGAAGGAACACCCGCGCGCCGACCAGAACCGCGAATACCTGATCATCGAGGCCAGCTACCGGCTGCAATCCGACGACTTCGGCTCCGCCGACCCGGCACCCACGGGCCCCGTCTTTCAATGCAGCCTGAGCGCCATGGACGCCCAGGTCCCCTACCGGCCGCCACGGGTCACCCCCAAGCCGATCGTGCAGGGGCCCCAGACCGCCATCGTCGTGGGCAAGGCCGGCGAGGAGATCTGGACCGATCAATACGGACGGGTCAAGGTGCACTTTCATTGGGACCGCGAGGCCCAGGGCGATGAATCCAGCTCCTGCTGGGTGCGGGTCGCCCAGGTCGCGGCCGGCAAGGCCTGGGGTGGCATGATGATCCCGCGCATCGGCACTGAGGTCATCGTCGACTTCCTGGAGGGCGATCCGGACCAGCCGATCATCATCGGGCGGGTCTACAATGGGGACCAGATGCCGCCCTGGGACCTGCCGGCCAACATGACGCAGAGCGGCATTCTGACCCGCTCGACCAAGGGCGGCGGCGCCGCCAACGCCAATGCCATCCGCTTCGAGGACAAAATAGGCGCCGAGCAGCTCTGGACCCACGCCGAAAAGAACCAGGACAGCGAGGTCGAGAACGACGAGACCCACTGGGTCGGTCACGACCGCACCAAGACCATCGACCACGATGAGACGACCCTGGTCAAGCACGACCGCACCGAGACCGTGGGCAACGATGAAAAGATCAGCATCGGGCGGGACCGCTCGCTGCTGGTGGAGCGCGACAAGACCGAGACCGTGATCCGCGACAAGGCCATCACCGTGACCGGCCGGCACGCCGAGACCATTGCCCGCACCATGGAGATCAACGTCGGTGCATCACTGGCGGAGACCGTCGCCGTCAATTATTCCGAGACCGTCGGGGCGGCGATGGAATTGACCGTCGGCGGGGCCCTGGCGATCGGCGTCGGCGCGGTCATGACGGAGGCCGTGGGCGGGGCCAAGGCACTGACGATCGGCGGTTCCTTCAATGAGTCGACGGGCGGCGGCAAGACCGTCAGCGTCGGCACCAGCTACTCGGTCTCGGTCGACCAGGCCATGACGCTGAAGGTGGGTAGAGACGTGAGCGAGACCATCGCCGGCAAGCAGGTCCAGACCGTGGCCAAGGAATACCTGTTGCAGGCCAAGAAGATCCAATTGAAAGCGGACGACGAACTCAGCATCAAGGTCGGCAGCGCCGAGATCGTGGTGAAAAAGAACGGCGACATCACCCTCAACGGCAATAAGATCACGATCAAGGGCAGCGGGGACGTCGTTATCAAGGGCAGCAAGATCGCGGAGAATTGACATGGGCCAGATGCCGTCGCGGTGCGACACCCCGCTGTTCTTTCCGGCTACCCCGGCGCTCGTCGGGCGCATCTGCGAGGTCTCGCCGGACGGTCGGGCGCAGGTGGAATTCCCGGGTGCGCCGGGCCCCCTGCCGGCCCTCTGTGCGGTGGCGCAAGACGCCCTGCCCGCGCGCGACACCCTGCCCGGGGCACCCGTGCTACTGGTGTTCGAGGACGGCGACGCGACGCGCCCGGTGATCGTCGGATTCATTCGCGAGCGCCTCTGGGCGGACCCTACGCAGGCCGTGGATGACGCACCGGTCAGCGGTGCACTGCGCGCCGCCCGGGTCGTCATCGAGGGCGAGCAGGAGGTCGTGATCCGCTGCGGCGAGGGGTCGATCAGCCTGGCCGCCGATGGCCGCATCCTCATCAAGGGCCGCAACCTGACCAGCCGGGCCGCCGAGACCAATAAGGTGCGCGGCGCCGTCGTCCTCGTCAACTGATACCGCCACGCCATTGCCCCCGGAGCCATCGCCATGGGAGTCACCGTCGGTGTCAATAACCTCTCGGTCGTCCATAAGGACAGTGGCGGCGTGACCATCGCCTTCCCGGATGTCTGCAAGACCCCGGCCCCGCCCGCGCCGCCCATTCCCATCCCCTACCCCAATATCGCCAAGTCCTCGGATACGGCGCAGGGGACGACCAGTGTGAAGTGCGACGGCAACCCGGTGTGCGTAAAGGACTCGAACTTCATGCTCAGCACGGGCGATGAAGCGGGCAGCCTGTTGGGTGTCGCATCCAACAAGATCAAGGGCAAGGCGGAGTTCGTCAATGTCTCCTTCGATGTCAAGTTCGAGGGCAAGGGGGTGGCCCGGGCCTTCGATCCGATGCTGCACAACGACAAGAATACGCCGCCCTTCCCGCTCCTGCAGCCGCCCATTATCGTCGTCGCGGTACCGCCGAAGCCGGTTTGTGTGTTTTGCGGGGAGGCTTTCTGACATGCCAAGCACCGCGGCCCAGGTCCCGCTCGCAATCACCGGAATCGGCATGGTCTCCGCACTCGGGACCGATGCCGCCACCAGTTGCGCGGCCGCGCGCGCCGGACTGAGCCGGGCCGCCCCATTGCCGTCCTTGCGTGTCTACAGTGCGGCTGACTGGGCCCAGGTCGGGGTCATCGGGCACGCGGTGCGACCCTACGCCGAGGGCTTCGAGGGCCTCGGCAAACTCGTGCGGCTCGCCTTCGGCGCCCTCACGGACCTGCTCGCCCGTGACGCGCCGCAGCGCGAGGACTGGGCGCGGACCGCCGTCTGCGTCGCCCTGCCCAGCGGCTATCTGGTGGCTGCACAGGCCCGCGCACTGGCGCCCGCGCAGCCGGCGCCGGTGGGGATGGACCCGGGCGCCGTCATCCCACGCGCCCTCCAACTGCACGGGATCGAGATCTCGCCCGCCAACCAACTCGCGGTGCGCGAAGACCAGGCCGGTTTCGCCACCGCCATCGGCCGGGCGGCGCAACTGCTCGCGGGTGGCGCCGTGGATCGCTGCATTCTGGGTGGCGTCGATGCCTGCACCGACGAGGCCTTCTTGAGCGCCGCGCACCAGTTCGGGCTGGTCAAGACCCCGGAGCAGGCGGCGGGCTTTCAACCCGGTGAGGCCGCCGCCTTCCTGTGGGTCGAGACGCTCGCGGGGGCGCGGGCGCGCGGGCGCCCATGCCTGGCGCGCATCGACGCCTGGGCCGCCGGGGCGGACCCGGTCGCGCGCGACAGCGGCCTGCCGGCCTTGGGCCACGGACTGGCGGACTGCATCAGCCGCTGTCTGGCGGCGCTCCCCGACCAGGGCGCCGGAATCGGCTGGATCATCGACAACCTCAATGGCGATGCCGTTCGCGGCAACGACTGGGGCTATGCGCTGGCGCGGCTGGTGGCCCGGTTTCCGCCGCTGGGGACAGCCCCGGTCGAGACCCCGGCGGCGGCCTTCGGCGAGATCGGCGCCGCCAGCGGCGCGGTCGCCGCCTGTGTGGCCGTGTGCGCCTTTGCCCGCGGCTATGCGCCCGGCGCGCCGGTGCTGGTCTGGCTGGCAGCCGACAGCGGTGCGCGCGGGGCCTTTGTGATACGCCCTGAGGACTGAAAACGACCCTGGCAATGACTCAATAATCCTGGAAAGAGCATTTATTTCACGCAAAGACGCAAAGAATGCAAAGAAGAACAGAACCTTGCAAGCGATGGTCCCGTCACCCGGCAGGTGAGCCCAGCGGCAGAGATATCGCATTGAAAAACTTTGCGTCTTTGCGTCTTTGCGTGAACCAAATGCTCTTTCCAGGTTCATCGCTTCTCCGATTACGACCACGACAGGGACGCGGAGGGCATCCCCCAATTGACTTTTCTCGCTTATTAGTGTGCCACTTTTTACCCGAGAAATACCATGGCAGCCAATCAACACGCCACCCTTCCCAATCCCTGCAAAAGTACGCTCGAGCGCTCCAGCAGCTATCGCAGCGAGTGCAGCAACCCCTGCGCCATGCCGACCGGCAGCAGCCCGTACAAGAATCAGATCCACCACATCCTGTGTGAGCACGCGATCCTCGACATCAACCCCGCGGGCGATGCCGACGGCAGCAAGCTCGCGTTCATCACGGACTGCCTGTGCATGATCGACTGGGACGTCAACGACGCCTCCAACCTCATCGGGCTGCCGCTGAAATCCGCCTACATCCGCACCGGCGGCAAGACGCCGCAGAACTATTGCTGCCACAACGTCGATCACAATACCGCGGACGGCTACACCAACGAATGCAAGCAGTGGCTGCACAACAACGTCTGGAACACCATCGTCGACCGCCGCAAGTCGCACCAGGTGAACGCGGACAATATCAAGGCGCAGTTGCAGTCATGTACCTCCACCTTCAAGGGCATCCTGACCAAGCGGGGCGCCCGCAAGGGCGGGACCCAGTATTGCTATGAGAACCGCTTCGATGAATCCCAGTGGTATTTCCCCTTCTCGATGGCATCCAGGCCCTCCGAGCGGTCACCGGGGGGGCGCAACATGCCGCGCATCCTGAAGATGATCGGGTGAGTCGCGCTATGGAAAACTATGTATTGCTGACCCCGGTCGCCGGCTTGGCGTTCTGCAGCCTGCAGGAGATCCGCAACCTGGCGGAGCCACTGGACCTGCTGCGGGGTGTGAGTCTCACGCCCTGGCCGGCGGATGTGCAACTGCTGATGGACCCCAATTTTCCCAAGTCCGTCCAGTTGCCGGACTGCGTGATGAACCTCACCGGGGCCATCGTCGTCTCGCCGCGGCTCAAGGATGTCATCGCCGCCTCCGGTACCGCGCCGGTGGAGTATCTGCCGGTCTCGATCATCAATCACAAGGGGCGCCCGGCAGGGCCCGACTATTTCATCGTCAACCCCTACCCGCTGCAGGACTGCATCGACCAGGCGGCCTCCGTCATCGAGTGGAACGCGATCGATCCGAGCCTGATCAGCGCCTGCACCCACCTGGTGATCGACGAGGAGCGCATCGCCCCCGGCATGCAGGTCTTCCGGCTCGCGCACTATCCGACCAAGGTCCTGTTCGCCCGCGACCTGGCAACGGCCATCACCCGGGCCGGCTTCACCGGCATCGAATTTATCGCGCTCGCGGACATGGAATATTGAACCGCCATGATCGCAGCCGCCTGACGCCATGAGCCTTACGGAAACGCGCGATGAACTGATCGACGCGATCCAGTCGAACCTGTCGGCGCTGCTCGTGCCGGTGAGCATCCAGGCCGTCGCCGCCGAATTGGAGGAGGTGGCCGGCTGGTTCCAGTCGCTCGGCATCTGCAATCTCCTGCTCTATGCCGAGCCCGATCGGCTCTACGAGAATCTGGTGCGCTCGGGACATACCCGGCGCTATTTCCTGAGCCGCAGCCTCACGGAAGGCAAGAGCGGCGATTACCAGTTGGCCATCAGTCGCTGGGACTCCTTCCTCGATGTGGTCGCGGCCGGACACTTCACATTGGCGCGCGAGCTCGCGACCCTGTCAACCACCGCCTGGGTCCCCGCGGGCGAATACGAGGACGATTTCCTCTATCGGCATTTTCTCCAGCAATTCATCGCGCCGCCCGCGCCTGAGCAGGCGGCGCGGCTGCGCGCGACGCTGGACCGCTGGCGCGCCTGGCTGGACGGGCCGCCGCCACCCCGCCTCGACTGCTGCGAGGCCCTGCTGGCGCGCGAAGCGGCGGCCTTCGCGGCGGCCTTCGAGGACCTGATCGAGGCCCGTCAGGCCGAAATCGCCAAACAGCAAAAGATGGCCCTGGCCGCCGATCTGAACTTCGCCCCGCGCAGCGCCATCCATGTCGAAGGGCTGGCGCTGCTGCGGATCGCCCAGGCGCTGGGGTTTGCGCTGGAGCCGGACTATCCGCTCTGTCCGGGCCTCGCGCGCCTGCCGGCCGTCAAGCCCTGGCCCGCGGACCTCTATCCACTGCTGGAGGCCGAACGGGACCCGTATCCCTGAGTAACGAGTCGAGAACCCTTTAACCTAGAATCGGCAATTGATCACGCAAAGACGCCAAGAACGCAAAGAAGAACAGAACGTTGTAAGCGATGAACCCGTCACCCGGCAGGTGAGCCGTGCGACAGAGATAGCGCATTGAAAAACTTTGCGTCTTTGCGTCTTTGCGTGAGACAAATGCTTCTTCCAGGTTTAACTCAATCGCTGTCGTCCTGATTTCGCGCAGACGATCCAACCATGGGCCACCCAAAGATCTACAACGAGACGCCGTTCGAGTTCGCGCCGCTGTTCCTGGCGGACCCGCAGGGTCACCCGCTGTTCGTGCCCCTGCTCAAGGCCACCTTCACCATCGGTGCCGACGGCCGCCTGGGGGTTGCGCCCAAACAGGTGCCGGTGAGCATCGGCGGTGAGTTCTGGGGCTCGCCGGAGGACTCCAGCTACCGGCTTGCGCCCGAGGGCGTCACCCGCAAGCCGGCCACCGACGTCGTGCTCATCGGCCACGCCTACCCGGCGCACCCGGGGGACCGGGAGACCCTGGTCGGGCTGCGCGTCGGGGCCTTGCGGAAGATCGTGCGGGTGTTCGGGGACCGCTGGTGGGTGAACACGGCGGGACGCGTCCTGATGAGCGAACCGGCGCCGTTCGAGCGGATCCCGCTGCGCTGGGAGCGTGCCTTCGGCGGCTGGGACCGCGGCGATCCGGACCCGCGGCGGCACGCCTGCGAGGCCCGCAATCCGGTCGGCACCGGCTTTCGCCGACGCTGGAACGACGCCGAGCGGAGCCTGGCGCTGCCGAATCTGGAGGACCCGCGCCGCCCTATCGGCAGTCTCACGGACCGGCCGGCGCCGGCCGGGTTCGGCTTCGTCGCGGCCAACTGGCAGCCGCGCGCCGCGCTGGCCGGCACCTACGATGAGGACTGGATGCAGCACCGGCGGCCCCTGTTGCCGACCGATTTCGACCCGCGCTTTCTCAATGCCGCGCCCCCGGACCAGCAGGTCCCGGGGCACCTGCGGGGCGACGAGCCGATTGCCGTCGTCAATGCCTCGCCCTGCGGCCGGCTCGATTTTTGGCTCCCGGGGCTCGGTCCCCCGACCTTCGAGGTCGCCCTGCGCGGGGGCCGCACGCGCACGCTCGTGCCCGTCCTGGACACCCTGGTCATCGACACCGATGCCGCTGAGGTCGCCCTGTCGTGGCGTGCGCAACTGCCGATCAGCGAGGTGCCCGCGGACTTGGTCGCCGTGCGCATCCGCTGGAGCGCGGCCGGCGGTCCCGCGGGGCGATCGCCCTGGAAAGAAGAGTTCATCCGCAAATGAACGCAAACGAACGCAAGTAATCAAGAACTGGTCTCGATCATAGTTACGTCCACCGGTTTGTAGGTCGGCCTTCAGGCCGACTGCGGCGCCCCCGTCGGCCTGAAGGCCGACCTACAGCGGGGCGCCTACCACCGTCCGGGCGGCCGGAGTTATGATCAAGGCCCAAGAACTTGAGTCTGAAGTTTCCTGCTTTCAATTAGGCCACGAGCGCCATGACCGCGGCGAGCAGCGGATTTTGCGGGGGTTTGCCCGGATCCGCGCAATCGATACCGA
>Ga0247835_1001555_pt1 | contig 27686 bp, 24 predicted proteins | sample LaCtaG_3_FD_189912 | JGI IMG/M metagenome (GOLD analysis project Ga0247835, IMG submission 189912) | Freshwater microbial communities from meromictic Lake La Cruz, Castile-La Mancha, Spain - LaCruzMarch2015_13.5m | ecosystem: Environmental > Aquatic > Freshwater > Lake | place: Spain: Castile-La... | reverse complement strand
TAGCTCCCCCTATCCCCACTCCTGGGGTAGAAATAACTTCAGATATTATAGTAAAAAAATAATATCTAAATAATAATAATAATAATAATAATAATAATAATGAACACTTCTATAATTTTTTACCAATATTTTCCTATATATATCTTTTTATTAGTAGCTTTAATTTTAGCATTAGTAATTTTTACCTTATCTTATTTTATAGGTCCTTTTTTACCAGATAGTGAAAAAGTATCTTCTTATGAATGTGGATTTGATCCTTTTGGTAATGCCCGAAACAAATTTGATGTAAAATTCTATTTAGTAGCTATATTATTTATAATTTTTGATTTGGAAGTAACTTTTTTATTTCCTTGGGCTATGGCTTTAAGTGAAATTACTTTCTTTGGCTTTTGGTCTATGATAATTTTTTTAATAATATTAACTATAGGTTTTATTTATGAATGGAAAAAAGGTGCTTTAGAATGGGAATAAAAATATAACAATAATGCTTAATTCTATAATAAAATTTTATATCAATGCCATGGTACTGTTTTTATTAGGTATGTTAGGAATAATTATTAATAGACAAAGTGTTATTACCCTTTTAATGTCCTTAGAATTAATGTTATTGGGTATTAATATGTCATTAATAACTTCTTCAATATACTTAAATGATTTAATAGGCCAAATGTTTCCTTTATTCATTTTAACTATAGCAGCAGCTGAATCAGCTATTGGATTAGCTATTTTAATTACTTTTTATCGTATCAGAGGAACTATTTCTGTAGATTTTATAAGTTTATTAAAAGGGTAAATTATTATTAATTTGCTTTCTCTCGTCTCATCTTATATAAAAAATGTTTTTAGACTCTATTGTATTTAATATATTAACTATTTTATCTAGTATTTCTGCTTTCATAGTAATTACTGCACCTAATCCGGTATATTCTGTTTTATTTTTAATTTTAGTATTTTGCTGTAATACAGGAATTTTACTTATTTTAGGAACAGAATTTTTAGCTCTTATTTTCTTAATTGTTTATGTAGGAGCTATTGCAGTATTATTTTTATTTGTTGTTATGATGCTTAATATTAAAAGTAAAAAAGTATCAATATCTTATTATACTGAAATAATTACAATTATATTACCAGTAATAATTTTTGTGTTAATTGTACTAAGTATTAAAATTGGGCATATTTATACATCAACAAAACCTAGTGATTTAATTATTGATTTTAATAATTTAAACATACCTACAATGTTAGATTTTTTAGGTGATATTCGATTATTAGGTCAATTAATATATACTTATTACGTAGTTTATTTTATTATGGCAGGTATTATTTTATTAGAAGCCATGATTGGGGCTATAATATTAACTTCAGATAAACATAAAGATATAAAAAGACAACACATATTTCAACAAATTTCTCGTGATTTTGTTAATGCTGTTTTCTTAACTGAAATTTCTTCAAAAAAACAATAATATTGGGGTTAAAACCTAATATTAACAAAGCAAATATTATATTATTTCATAAAAAGTGTGCTTTTTATAGGAGCATCTAATAGAGGATTTTGACGTTTTTTGCTATTCATGATGGGTGTATCATGAATAATTGAAAGTACATTATTTCATTTATTAATATCCAATAAAAATATTAATTATTTTGGGGTCTTACTACGTACTTTTTATTTATACATGAAATTCCAGCCCCGTATGTTATACTATAGTTAAATAAATATAACAAATTTAAAACATGTTATCCGTTCTTAATACCCACCTAATAATAATATTTTATATTATATTAGATATGAGGAAAAAAAAGATTAAACCCCACCCCACCAATAAATTACTACGAATAAAAATAACCAAACAACATCAACAAAATGCCAATACCATGCAGCTGATTCAAATCCTATATGATGAGTACGAGTAAAATGTTGTTTATATAAACGATATAAACAAACCATTAAAAAAATAGTTCCGATAATAACATGGAACCCATGAAATCCAGTTGCCATATAAAAGGTAGAACCGTAAATACCGTCTGAAATTGAAAATGGAGCGTTCATATATTCAAATAATTGGAAAAAAGTAAAAGTTAATCCCATAGTAACAACATGAATTAATCTAGTAATTGATTCGAAACGATTTCCAGCAACAATTGCATGGTGACATGCAGTACAAGATACCCCAGAGTATAATAATACTAAAGTTCCACATAATGGAATACTCCAAGCATCTAAAGTTTCAATTCCTTTTGGAGGCCAAACAGAACCAATTTCAACAGTAGGGGCTATACTAGAATGAAAAAAAGCCCAAAAAAAAGCAAAGAAAAACATTACTTCAGATACGATAAATAAAATCATACCCATACGTAATCCATTTTGTACGTATGTAGTATGTTCTCCTTCATAAGTAGATTCACGAACAACATCTCTCCACCATGTACCCATAGTAAATAAAATTAGAAATGTACCTAATAATAAGGTAAATCCACCATTTTGGTAGTTATGCATATACATAACACCACCAGTTGTGGTAGTAAAAGCACCAGTAGCAGCTACGAAAGGCCAAGGACTAGGTCCAACCATATGAAAAGGATGTTCTAAATAGTTTTCTTTTTTAATATTTGTATTCATGTTTATTATTATTATTATTTTATATTAGAAATTAAATTTTTAAAAAACAAAAGAATAAGAAGAAGAAATTATGATATTTTTATTATTGCAGTTTATTGTTATATAGTATAAATTTTTGTTTTTTATTTTAGATTAAGGGTTCAAATCCCCGTGTTCATGTTCATATTCATATTTATATTTAATTTTTTTGATTTATAATCAATATTATTCGTTACAAATAGAACCCACACTTTATTGTTTTCATATATTATTATAATTTATTATTTACATAATTAAAAAATCGAGTTTTTTGGGTTAATTCGATTTTTTCAGAAATAACTTGTTTACTATTTTCGTCATAACGTAATTCAAAAAATCCAGATAAAGGAAAATCTTTACGGAAAGGGTGACCTTCAAAACCATAATCTGTTAAAATACGTCGTAAATCGTTATTACCACTAAAATAAACCCCGTATAAGTCCCAAACTTCACGTTCGTACCAATTAGCATTAGGGAAAATAGAAGTTATAGAATAAAGTGATGCAATTTCTACAGTTGATAATTTAATAGTTAATCTTTCATTGTAATGTATACTTAATAAATGGTATACAATTTCAAATCTAGCTTTTCTATTAATAAAATCAACACCACAAATATCAATTAACATTTTAAATTGAGTATTTGTATGATTATGAAGAAAAAAACAAACATCTTTAATACTATCTTGTGGAATTATTAAAGTAGAATTATTTTTATAAACGTGTGCAATATATATGCTTTTTGAAAGCATTTCAATTAAATTTTTTAAATAGTATGCTTTATAATTTGTATTATTTGATTTTTTTATAGTTTCTAACATTAATTTTAAATAAGTTAATTAAAAGAATTGCAATTTTATAAAGGAACGCCAAAATATAAAAAAACACCCATTGCTGTTAAAGGAAATATTAAAATAGTACAAGTAAATAGTAAATTATCTTTCATTTCTATTAAACTTATTATTTTTTTGTTTTTATTATTTATAACATTTTGAAGTGATGTATTTTCAGCTTCTAGGGTATTTATTTTTAAAATTAAATCTTCATTAATTTTTTTTAAATTAATAAATTCTGATTGTAAATTAGAAATATCACCCCAAATTTTATAAATAATAGTTAATAATGCTAGAGTAAAAAATATAAAAATTAAATTTATTATTAGATTTTTATTCATTTTTTATCGTCGAAGTTTTTTTTTAGTTCCATATTTAGAACGCGCATTTTTTCTATTTAAAAGACCAGTTAAGTCAAATTTACCACGAATAAAGTGATAATTAATACCAGGCAAGTCACGCACACGACCACCACGTACTAGAACAGCAGAATGTTGTTGTAAGGCATGGCCTTCACCAGGAATATAACCTGTAATAAATCTTTTAGTTGATAATCGAACTCTAGCTACTTTACGTTTAGCGGAATTAGGTTTTCTTGGTGTTTGTACAAACACTTTAACACAAATTCCTTTTCGTTGAGGATTTCCTTTCAACGCACGGGTACGCACTTTTTTTCTTCTTGTTATACGAGGTTTATTATATAATTGATTAAATGTTGGCATTTTGCGCTACGAAAAATATTTTTAGCATATAGCTTGAGTACTCATAGATAATTTATAATGACCTTTATTACGTATAAATATACTTAAAGGCCCTTTAATTCTATTACCTAAAGGTTGACTTTGTTGACTATACATAATTAAACAATTTTTACCAAAAAGGGTAGTATTACCACTAAAATCGCTATGAGATTTAGTTGATAAAACTATAACGCCACGTCGTACTTCACCTTTTTTTACTTTTTTACGGGGTTTTGAACGTTTTACGGCACTTACTATAACATCTCCTATACCGGAAACTTTACGTTGTGACCCGCCTAATACTTTTATACATTCTACTATTAAAGCACCACTATTATCTAATACTTTTAAACGTGTTGATGATTGAATCATTTTTTTTATTTAAGGGAAAATGGGTGGAATACCACCTACCGACCCAATTGTTGCTTCTGCTGCTTTTGTAGAAGCATAAGCAGCTTTTGCATTTGCTGCTTCTTGAGCTACACCATTAATGTGGCGTGCAGTTAGTTGTTTTTCTCTAACATCCACAGTATATGCAAAAGCTAACGCTATAGTAGCTACAGCTAATGTGGCATATGGGATACTTGATAACTTCACCACATAAGTTCCAGGTATTACCCCAAAAAATATCTGACTATATATTGGATGATAGTTAATTAAATAAAAAAAAACTAATGTTCTAATAAAATAAACATATTTTGCAAAAATTTTTGCAAAATATTGTCCAATAAAAGAATCATATAATATTTTCATAAAAAATATATACATAAATATTAAACATAATATTACAGTATTATTATCTTTTATATAAGATATTATTAAAATAAATAAAATAAAGATTATTGTTAATAAACAATCTTTTTTAGTATTTAAATCTATTTTTTCTTTAAATATTAAATACATTATAGGTATTACTAAATTCCAATAATGATTATTTATTATAGCTTTTACATCACATAAATGATCTTTACTGTGATCATTATAGTATAAAGCTAATAAAACTAAAATTAAGATTATTATTAATTTAGGGTAATGTTGTGGGTTATTAATAAATAAATAAAAATTATCTTTTTTATTAATAATCCATGATATTTTAGCTGAAATATAAACAAATACTTTGGTTGACTCTATATAAGAGCCGATTCTGCTTTTTAAAATTTTTATAGTTTCGAACATTATTCTTATTTTAGTAATTATGTATTTTTTCATTTTTTTTATTAAAATAGTTAACCTTTACACTATTAGGTAATATAACTGCTTATAACTAAGCAATTTTTAAAAATGGCACATCATGTAATAAATTATTTAAAAAACATATTTCCTTATTTTTAATTATGTCCCGAAGTGGAGTTGAACCACTGACCTAAAGATTTTCAATCTTTCGCTCTAACCATCTGAGCTATCGAGACTTTTTAATTTCATAGTACTACAATTTTATTTTATCTAATTTAATTAGAGAAGGTAGGATTCGAACCTACGTAGATATAAATCAACAGATTTACAGTCTGTCGCCTTTAGCCACTCAGCCACTTCTCTCATTTAATATCTTTTTATAATTTGTGAAATATTATAAAGATGAGATGAGATGCAATAAAAATTGATAATTATATAAATGAAAAGCAAGAAGCAAGAAGCAAGAAGCAAGAAGAGAGGGATTTGAACCCCCAACCAACGACTTTGGAGATCGATGTTCTACCAATTGAACTATCTTCTCATCTCATCTCATCTCATTCCATCTTTTTATATTATTAATGAATTCGGGAATAACGGGACTTGAACCCGTGACTTATGGCTTGACAGGCCATTACTCTAACCAGCTGAGTTATATACCCATTCTATCTCATCTCATCTCATCTTTTTATTATAATTTATTTTTTTATTGTCTAATTTTACTAGCCCCCTCACATTCTTAGCTCAGTTGGATAGAGCAACAGCCTTCTAAGTTGATGGTCATAGGTTCGAATCCTATAGAATGTACACTTAAAATAATGTTATACAGCCCATTAGAACAATTTGAGATTTCGACTTTTATTCTGGATAGTTTTTTTTTTACTTATATTTTTATTTCACTTTTACTTTCACTTATTATATATTATATAATACATAATAATATATTATATTATTATATACAAAAAAATTTACTAAATTTTATAATAATATATTATTTTTACGACTTATACGAATAAATCTTTATTTTATTAGTTGTTTTTTACGTAAAACTAAAATTTACAAACTTTTAAAATCTTATGAAAAAGATGGTGCACCGTTATGGCTATTTATTGTTTTATTATTTTTATTGTTATTTTTATTAATTCTAGGTTTTTATTTTTATGGATCTTCATGGAATTACAATTCATATGAATTGAAATCATTAAAATATAAAAATTTTTGCATCATTTTTTTAATTGTTTTAGGATATTTAACCTTTAATAATCAACTAGATGGTCGAAATATAAAAACTTATTTAAAAATGGCTATAATCTATGAAAGCATGGCTATTTATTGCTTTCTTTTAGAAACACGTCAAGGTCGTGCTCTTTTTGGTTTTATCTTTATTTATTATTTAGTTATTTTGATTGAAAATAAACAAGTTACTAAAAATATAAATGATTTTTATAATTCTAATAAAAAATATTTCAAAATTTTTAGTTTAATTATAGTTTATTTAAATTATAAACTATATTTAGATATAAAACCTGAAGAAGTAGCAATGATATTCACTTTTTTTGCTACATTAAAAAGGGTAGAATATCGTAGAATTGCTATACGATTGTGGGAAACAGATGGTACTAAATTAGGCCCTTTTTTATTCGGGGGGTTTTCTTTAATAACTTTTGAATATGCTCATAACGAATTAAAAGAAAAAAATGTTTTACTTCAAAATAAAGAAGAAAAAATTTCTTTACAAGAAAGTAATCTTAAACTTCGGGAAGAAGCATATGCTGCTCGTGTAAAGGCTTTTGAAGAAAAGTCTACAATAATTTTAGAATATAAAAAACCTGTTGTTATAGTTAAATTACCCTTAAAAGATGAGGACATTAATGATAAAGGTTAATATAACTAATTAAAAATTGTTTTGTTTGGTATTTTTATTCTTATTCTTATTTTTTCATGATACACCCATCATGAATAGCAAAAAACGCTTAAAATCTCTAATAAATCCTCCTATAAAAAATAGTGTTTTTCATTTATAAAATATTAAATATGAAGGAACGTGTGTAAAAGGATTCGAACCTGTAACCTTCAAGATTAAAAATTAAATTATTAGTATATAAGATAATAAAAAAAAATAGAAATTACATGAAATCGTTCCGAACTCAAAAAACAATCGTAAAGCTATTTTTTGCTTAATATAATTAAATAATAACGAAACAAAGTTTTTATCAACTAAAAATATTTATAATAATAATGAAATATCTTTATAACAAGATAACAAGATAACAAGATAACAAGATAATAAGATAATAAGTAATAAATGGATACCTTGGTATAATATATAAAGACGTATAAAAATTACGAAAATTAAGAGGAGTTATAATATATACTTTAATTCTTAAGTGTCTTAAAAGAAAACTAAACTAAAAAAGGAAAAAACGACATAGTGAATTGAAACATCTTAGTAACTATAGGAAAAAAAATCAACCGAGATTTTGTGAGTAGTGGCGATCGAAAGTGAAAATGGGTCTTTAAATGTCAAGAATATTAATCTAAAAAAAAACGAGATTTTTGCCAAAGTAGATGTTAGTTCTGTAGGATTAGTATAGAAATTTAAAATGTGTAAAACGAAACCCGTGGAATTTTGTTTGAATATTGGGGGATCACCCTCAAAACCTAAATATAATATTATGACCGATAGTGTATAAGTACTGTGAAGGAAAGGTGAAAAGAAACGGTATGGTTGAAAGTTAGAACGTGAAATTTTTTATTAACAAGCAGTTGAAGATTTTTATAATCAACAGCGTACCTTTTGTATAATGGATCAGCAAGTTTATTTTTGTAGCAAGCATAAAAGAATAAATATGCGTAGTGAAAGCAAGTTATAAAAGGCTTTATAAGTTACAATATTAAGACCCGAAACCGAATGATCTAGTCATGAACAGGTTGAAGAAATGGTAACACATTTTGAAGGACCGAACCCACGTCTGTTGAAAAAGACGGGGATGATTTGTGACTAGGGGTGAAAGGCTAATCAAATTCGGAAATAGCTGGTTTTCCACGAAATCTATTGAGGTAGAGCATTCAAGCATCATTTTTGGGGTAGAGGACTCGATGGACTAGGGGGGTTTTCTAAACTTTACTGAATCCAAGGAAACTCCGAATACAAATATGAAATTTTTGTACTTGAACAGACAGACATTAGGCGCTAAGGTCTATTGTCAAGAGGGAAACAGCCCTGATTGCTAGTTAAGGTCCTTAAATAATATCTAAGTGGGAAAAATGTTTTAAAGCAGAAACAATCAGGAGATAGGCTTGGAAGCAGCCATTCTTTAAAGAAAGCGTAATAGCTCACTGGTCTAGTTTTAAAATGTTGAAAATGTAACGGGGCTCAAGATATTTACCGAAACTTCAAACTTTTCATTTTATCATACAAATCATAAATCCTTTTTCTTGCGAGATTAGGTTAATTGTTTAAAATGAAAAAGTGGTAGTGGAACATCCTGTAAAATGTTTGAAGATATTTTGTAAAAAATATTGGAAAAATCAGGAAAGACAATGCTGATATGAGTAACGATAAATAAAGGTATATGGTTTTATTCCTCAAAAAAATATAATCACAAAGAACTTTATCGCCGAAAATCCAAGGGTTTAATTACAAAGTATATCTGAAGTTAGTAAGACGGCCCCTAAGAGAAAAATGAAAATTGTACTCGATGGGAAATGCCAATTAATTTTGACGAATAATAAAATTTTTATATAAATAATAGTATTATAAATAAAAATAGTAATTGTTCCAGGAAATAAAGTTAGCAATGTATTTTAGTAAAATAAAACACATAGACCGTACTCGAAACCGACACAGGTGGATAAGTTGAGAAAACTAAGGCGCTTGAGATAACCGTGTAGAAGGAACTCGGCAAAATTATCCTGTAACTTCGGGAGAAGGGCTGTTTTATTACTTTTTTTATAATCTTTACTATTGTATTTTTATGTAATTGCAAAATATATATAATATACAGTTGATATAAAGTTATAAATGACTTAAAGCTGGTAAAATGACATATAAGAGGGGGTAGCGACTGTTTATTAAAAACACAAGACTTTGCAAAATTGAAATATGAAGTATAAAGTCTGACATCTGCCCGGTGCTGTAAGGTTAAGAGGAGACGTCTTTGCGTCAAATTTAAGCCTCAGTAAACGGCGGCCGTAACTCTGACGGTCCTAAGGTAGCGAAATTCCTTGTCGGGTAAGTTCCGACGTGCATGAATGATGTAACGACTTCCCCGCTGTCTCCTACACGGACTCAGTGAAATTGAATTACGCGTGAAGATGCGCGTTTTTTATGGTTAGACGGAAAGACCCCGTGCACCTTTACTGCATCTATCTAGTGTAAATGAATACATCTTGTGTAGAATAGGTGGAAGCTATATTATTTTTCTAAGTTATGCTTAGCGAGATAACAGGCAACAGTGAAATACCACCCTTTTTGTCTTCATTTACTCAATATGTTCATTTGATTTGGAATGTAATAAGTTTAAATTAAATTCATATGATATTTTATAGTTGGTAGTTTGACTGGGGCGGTTGCCTTCTAAAGCGTAACGAAGGCGTACAAAGGTAGGCTCGGTATGTTTTATTAGCATGCTTCGAGCGTAATGGTAGATGCCTACTTGATTGTAAGATAGACATATCAAACAAGGATAATTTTGTCGGTCATAGTGATCCGGTGAATCTATGTGAAAGGTTCATCGCTCAACGGATAAAAGGTACGCCGGGGATAACAGGCTGATGACTCCCAAGAGCTCTTATTGACGGAGTCGTTTGGCACCTCGATGTCGACTCATCACATCCTGGAGTTGAACAAGATTCCAAGGGTTCGGTTGTTCGCCGATGAAAGTGGTACGTGAGTTGGGTTTAAAACGTTGTAAAACAGTTTGGTCCCTATCTGCCATAAACGAAGAAAATTGAAAGAATCTGACCTTAGTACGAGAGGACCGGGGAAGGTGAACCGCTGGTGAAGCTGCTGTTACTTACTATAGCACTGCAGCATAGCTACGTTTGTTAAGAATAATTGCTGAAAACATATAAGCAAGAAATCTATCTTAAGATAATTTTTCATAAAATGGTAAAAGATTATTACCTGAATAGGCCTTGAAAGAACGATTTTTTTAAAGGTACTAAATTTAATACAGTATTATGTTTTAGTTAGGTCTAATATAATTGAAGATGAATATGAAGACCAGGGGCCCAAATTTCATATAATATAAAAAATGTATGCTAAGACCCCGAAGAGAATTATGCTATCTTGCTATCTTGCTATCTTGCTTTTCCTTTCATCTCATCTAATAATTTTTTTAATATTTAATTAATATTCGCTTGGTGAAATGGTAGACACAACAGATTTAAAATCTGTCCCGCAAGGATGTCAGTTCAAGTCTGACAGCGAATAATTTTATGTTATAATATGTTTTGGACAAAAAACGCCTATTTTCATAGAGGAATCTAATAGAGAATCCCTACGTTTTTAGTCATTCATGATACACCCATCACGAATAATTGAAATTTTTTAATTGGTGTATTAAATGCATAATAGTTTTAAAGTTTTTATGTAATTAATTTCTTTAATTGTTCTAATATCGTTTTAATCTAAACTGCCAAATCTTTATAATTAAATTTATTTTTTTCATTATTTTATAATTTTTTAACGAGACCCAAATTATTAAAAACTAATTTGGTTGTAATTTATTACAAACGTGTTGTAGCACGTGAATCGTTTATACAGTTTATATTTTGTTAAAGTATAAAAAATGCAAAAAATATTAGAAGAAAATTGTAAATTAAGACAATTCTGAAAAAATCGAATTAACCCAAAAAACCAAAAATCATGCTTTTTGATATTATTTCAGAATTTTCATAACATATTTCATAAGTTGTTCTTCTTGTAGAATCTACATTTTCAAACCATGAATCATGGCCCATTGTATGTAATTCCAATATATTAGAGAAAGTTAAAGGATCAACGTTAACTGTAATTTTGAAACTAGGATAATGTGGTAAATTTTCCACGAAATCGAAGCTTTCACAAAAATCGTTTCTAGAAATAACAAAATCTGTAATTGAAAAATTACCGGTTAAAGTCAAAACTTTGACTTCTCTAATAAAGTCAGAACAAGATGGATCCACAACTATTTGTATTCTAAATGAAGTCCAATTATTACTTACTATAGCAAATCTATTTAGTAAATAAATAACTCGATAAGTTTGATTTGTAATTATAGGATATTCCTTTGCATTTTCTATTAATTTGCAATCTTCTTCTAAAATCTTTTGCATTTTTAACTGTTGGTTACTATTTAATTTATGATCATTGGATCTTTTAAACAAATTGTTTCCATCATAAATACTGTTGAATTTTTTACCATAAAGCTCAATTATCTCGGTGTTATTTATTTTTTGCATAACAGGCAACCACGTGTTTATTTTATTTGAAGGACCGTGGTTCGAATCCCTTTAAACAAACCCTTTTTAATATTAAAATATTAAAAACACTATTTTTTATAGGAAGATCTATTAGAGATTTTGATCGTTTTTTGCTATTCATGATGGGTGTATCATGAATAATTGAAAGTAGGTACATAATTGTAAAACTATTGCCTTGCCTATAAATAACATTTACAGTTGAATATACATAATAACAATCATTTATATAAGTATATACCAATTGTCAGACTTGAACTGACATCCTTGCGGGACAAATTTTGAATCTGTTGTGTCTACCATTTCACCAAATTGGTATTATTATTTTGTATGGAAAGAATGAGATTTGAACTCATGATGCACATAATGCATGTTGGTTTAGCAAACCAATGCCTTAAACCGCTCAGCCATCTTTCCTATTTTTACTTATTAATATCTTCTCATCTCATATTAGTTATAATATTTTATTTTAAACATAAAAATAAAGGCTTGAATACTTTAATATAATATCATCATATTATATTAAATGGGTTTGGTAATAAACCATAAGTAAAATTGAAAATTTTACTTGACTAGCCTTGTACTATTACATCAGCTATGAGTGTTGCTTAGCACTCGAGTTTTCCGCCTTTTACTCATTTTATTTATTCTTATATTATTAAAATTTTTTATTCAATTTATCCAGTACTATATTTACGTTTACTCTAGCATTATGGGTACTTATTTCTGTTTTTGATATATAAGAATTACGATAAGCCATGATAGAATAAAATAAATTATTTTGGGGTATATGTTTATCACCTAACCCTTCTGTTTGTGTAGCATATAAAAAAACATTAAAATCATTAATACATTTAACTTTATCTGCTTTGCTTAAATTTGCAAAATTATTAGTTATTTTAGACATTTCTACTTTATATAATTTCAAATTTAAAGTAGCTTCAATATTGTCTTGAAATATACCAGTAGGCGGATGATTATAACGATACTTTTTACTCAGTCTTTTATTCCAATCACGTTTAAAGACCTTGGTATAATTTTTTTTTATACAATATCTTTGATATTGGTAATTTTCTTTACAAATAGGTTGACTTATATCACTCTGTGATTCAACAGGATGATTAGAATATTTATAACTATATGTAGAAGCTTTTGATGTAGGGTTTCCTTTACAATCAAATTTTTCTTCTTTAGAACTCTGATTTTTTGAATTAGTTGTTGTATTTTCGCCTTTGGGATCACCACCACCCATTATATTATTAGAATAATATTCTATTAAAATACCAATTATTTTATAATTTGTAACATAAATTCCTAAAATGACTAGAAAAGCTACAATATAATATATAAAAATTGATATTTTATAAGAATTTACCCCTAAAAAGCGTAATATATTATCGGTTATTTTTGTTATCAGTTTATCAATACTATTAGCAAAACTTATAACAAGTAAAGCTGTAGTCATGGAAGGAACCAAAAACAATATTATTTTCGAATAGTTCTCTATTAAAAATCTCAATATTTTTTTTATGGAATCAATCATTTAATTATTTTGGGGGTCTTTATAATTACTTTTTTTTAAACATAAAATATGGCCCTTCTAAAATATGTATTTGAATAATTATTAATAATCCTATAAGAAAATAAAAAACCTTTAAATAAAACATTTAAAGGCTTGAATACTTTTTATAAAAATATTTATAAAATTTTACGAAAATTATCATGACGTAATAATTGTAATGATACTTTATAAGGGTATAAGGTTTTAAAAAAAGATGTTGGTCGTATAAATATACCTATAAATCTATTATAATCTATTTCATAACAACCTTTACGTAAAAATTTTAATATAATTTTTTTACGGAATTTACGTCTTTTATAAATTTTAATACATCGTTTAAAAAATTTATATTTTGCATATCTTTTAGTTTTTAATCTTCTATGATATGTAGTTAATACTAAACTTTGTACACGTTTACCATACATACGTTTTACTTTTATAGGATGAATAATTTTACGAGAATTTTTCATACGTTTATATATTCTATATATTTCATCATGTTCCGCATAATAATATTTTAATAATCTTTTAAAAGATTTACGTCGAACTTTACGAAACCATCTTGTTTGTTTTCTTTTTTTTTTATCCCCATGTACAAAATGATACATATAAGGAAAATTAAAATTTAAAAAATAAACATTATCTTTATTTAATTTTTTATGTATTTTAGGGTGAATATGTATAATATCACTATCTGCTAATAAGTAATTAGAAAAATTGTTAGGTATACCATTAACAGTTACAAAACCATGTCTAATTAGTTGTTGACTTGTAAATATATTTTTAGCAAAACCAAAACGATAAATTACAATATCTAAACGACGTTCAAGAAAAGAAACAATATGTTCATATTTATCACGATTACGTCTTTGTAAAGTTCTATAAATACCTTTTAATGTTGTAGGTAATACATCATTTTTAGGTTTTAATTTTCGAACATCTATTTTTTTACGTAATTGATTTAAATGTTTATTTGAAATACCGTAGAAATTACGAACTGTTCGTTTTGTTGCTAGAAATACATCAAAAGCGTCATGTCTTTTACGTTTTTTGAAAAGAAAATAACGTCTATTACGTCTTGTTCTACTATTAAGTGCCATTTCTATACGTTTTTTAAAACTATCCGCTTTTCTAAGCATTTGTAATTTAAAAAAAAAAGAACGTGGTTTTTTATAAATTTTATTATTATTAATTTTAGTTAATAAAGGATTATTTATTTTTATAGTAGATAAATCATTAATTATTTGAGTATATATACTTAAAGGTTTTATTGAATTAATAATATAATTATTTTTTTCTTTTTGTAATTTAAGTATTAATTTTTTAATTTGTAAAAAATTTTTATTATCATTTTTTTTAGAATTATTATTTAATTTAAGTAAATTTGTTTCAATAGATAAAATATAATTTTTTGTTAATTCAATAAAATATTTATTTTCTTTATTAAAAACAGTTAAATTATCTTCTAAATTATTGATATTATTGGTTAATAATTTAGAAAATTTAGAAAAAGTATTATTTAATTTAGAATTTTTAATCCAATTAGAATATAATACTTTTTTTTTTATGCTATTTAAACGTTTTTTATATAAAGTTAATGTTTTTTTTTCTTTTTTTCTTTTTTTAGCTAAAAAAAATAATTTTTTACATAAACGACGATTTTTTTTAAAGATAGAAAAACGAGTATGTTTGTATTTAAGAAGACGTTTTTTTTCCCAGGGTTTATTAGATCGTGGGTATTTTACGCGTAAAGTTCGTGTTTTTTTAACCATATAAGTACGAAAAATTCTACGGCGTAAACGTATATAACGCCATTTTAATTTACTAAATACTAGTTTTTTTCTAAATACAATTGTAGCTTCTTCATTACCTTTTAAAGTTTGAGGAATAATTGTATATAAAACTTTTTTTTTTAATTTAGAAGATTCCCAAAAGTTTGTATTTCCAAACATTTTAGGGGTCCATTTCCATCTAGGGTGAAAAAATTTAGACATTAAATTTAATTATAAAAAATTATTCAGTAAGCTGAACAATTAAAGTGTTTTTAAATAAAAAATCTTGTTTTTTTACATTTGAAGTTGTATAAAGTTTTGAATTATAAATAGTATAATTATTAAAACTTTTATTATAAATTTTAAGGTTACTTGAACTATTACTTAATGAATCTTGAAATAAATTAGTAATAAATAAACCTGCTAAAATATCTTTTTGAATTAATTGATTAGCTATAACATTAGTTTCAAAACAATTGGTTTTTATAAAATAAGCTGTTTCTTTTAAATTTTTATTATTTGATGATGAAGCAAAAGATAAAAATTTTAATTCTTGATTATATTGATAATTATTTTTAAAAATATTGTATTGTTTTTTTAATGAAGTATAATTTTTATTTTTTAAAGAAGAATAAATTATACCATTAAAATCAATTAATGATTTTAAGATTTTACTATCATTTTTAATAATAGAACTACGTTTAAAAGTAGCTTGTTCTAAAAATTGTACTTTACCTTCTACATTAATAAACATAGAATTATTTTTTTCAGAATATGTAGTACTTGGAAGAATTAAATCAGGTTTAAAGCTAGATTTATTATTTAAAGTAATATGATGGCCTTGGTATATAATTAAAGGTTGTTTTTCATCATTTTTATTTTTTGAAAAATTTATAATACTAGTATCTAAAAAATATAATAATTTGCTATTAGAAATTGATAAATCATTAAATAAACTTGTTTTACCTGGAATAATTCCTAATTCTAATCCTCCGGTAATACTAGCACTATAGTTAATAAAATTCATTATTTTTCTAGGAAAAAATAAATCTATAGTACGTTTTGTAATTTTACTATTATTAATTAATTTATTTTTTTTAATAGCAAAAATACGTTTATTTTTTTGAAAAATTTCAATTATAAAACTTATATTTTTAATTTTTTTATTTAAAATATAATTATCAGAACGAACAGATAATAAACTTCCTATTAAAAATACAGGTTTAGAATATTTAATTACAAAATTATAACATATTTTATGTTTACCTTGTAAAATACTATTTAAAATTTCAGAAATATTTACACCTATATTATCAACAGCTAAATTATGGTAAGTTGTAGGACCTATAGAATAAAAAGTTACATTTTTATTAATATTCATTAAATGTAAACGTGGGGTTAAAGCAGTAGCTTCAGTATGAGGATTAATTCCTAATAATAAACATAAATCTGCTTCTTCTATACCAGAAACATTAGTATTTAATTTATAATTAGAATCAAAATCAATGAGTTGTCTAGTATAAGTAGAAACAAAATTTAAATTTTCATAAGAAACTTCATCAAGATTATTTTTAGATTGTAAAACTGAATTTTTAAGAGTAAATTCAGTTCCTATATTAGATGAACCTAATTTATTAAAAAAATATTTAGCATTATATATTGTTTTTAAATCGGAAAAAGGTCCATAAACAACACCCATTTCTGAACCTTTTAATTTAGAAATTTTATTTTGTATTATTTCAAAAGCTTCTTTCCAATTAATTATTTCATAAGAATTACAATCTTTAGTATTATTTTTTTTAAATATATGATTTAAACGTAATTTAGTTATACTATCAAAAGAATAACGTATTTTATCAGAAATACCATATTTGTTAATATCAGAATTATAAGATGAAGATATACGAACAACTTGATTTTTTACAGTATCTATATTTATATTACTACCTAAACCATCTAAAATATCTATAGAATTAGTAGTAGTACGTTCCCATTTTCTAGAACTAAAAGCATTAGCGTTTGTAGTTAATGCTCCTACAGGACACAAATCGCTAATATTTCCTGAGAATAAAGAATTAAATTTATTAGGTATAAAAGTAGATACTTCAGTAACTTTACCACGACCTATTGTTCCTAAAACAGTAGCACCTGCTATTTCAGAAGCAAAACGTACGCAACGAGTACAATGAAAACATCGGGTCATTACAGTTTTAATTAATGGATTAAAAATAAAATTTTCAACACCACGTTTTTTAAAAAAAAACCGAGTACGATCACTCCCATATTCTAAAGTATTTTGTTGTAAATCACATTCACCACCTTGATCACAAATAGGGCAATCTAAAGGATGATTAATTAATAACATTTCTAATACATTTTCACGAGCTTTTTGAACTAATGGGGTATTAGTAAATATTTTCATATCCTTCATTACAGGCATTGAACAAGAAACAACAGGTTTCATTGATTTTTCAACTTCTACTAAACACATACGACAATTTCCAGCAATAGATAAATATTCATGATAACAAAAACGAGGTAAAACAACTCCTATAGATTCGCAAGCTTGTAAAATAGTAGTATTTTCTTTAACTCGTAAGGGTATATTATTAATATTTAAAGTAATGTATTTAGAATTATCACGAGAACTAGTTGAAAAAGATCTTTTTATTGTTTGTTTAAATTTATATTGTGAATTTTTAAATTGATATTCATTTAATTGGATATTTAAAAATTCTTTAACTTTGTCAGAATTTTTTTTTATTTCATAAATGCTAAAAAAAGGTCCATTAACTTCATAATATTGTGCATTTTCTACATGTTTTTCAAGCCCACTTATACAAAAAACATCTGTAAAAACATTTATAATAGGTTTTGAAGTAAGCCCATTTTTATCCCAATATTTTATTGTATATTCTATTTCTTCCGGCTTTAATTCGTTATTATTTGTCATATAAGCAATATCTTTATGATTATTTGGATGTGGATTAACACATTCCCCTACTAAAATGTTATCTATTATATTCCGAACGGATAAAGCTCGATTATTAAAATCATAATTATAATATTTAATTTTATTATCATTCATAATGAATTCATCACGAGCTATAACTTTTATTTTAATAGGGGTTATAGGGATACTACGTTTATTATTATTGTTTAAATTAATAATATCATTTTTAAAAAACATGCAAAGAATAATTAAAAAAACAATTTTATTAAAAATTAGGCCTGGAAATTGTAAATTTGTACTAAAATATTGTTCTGAAAAATAAAAAGGTAAACTTAATAGTATAAAAATATTTAAGGTTTGTAACATATATAAAGCATAATCATAAACTAAACCTGTTTGAAATTTAGATAATTGTAAACTTTTATTATATAATTTTTGTGATAAACCAAAAGGACCAAAAATTTCTATAAGTCCACGATCTACAGTTTTATAAGTAGTATTATAACCAAAAATTAAACTATATTGTACAAGAGTATCATTATAAATTTTATCAAAAAACCATTTTCTATTAAAAAAATTATATAAAATTTGACCTAAATTATTTAATTTCCAAATATAAAGTGTATTTGAATAAACTGAATAACAAAAAAACGAAGTAAAAGCCCCACCTAAGCTAAAAATAACAGGAATTAATTTTATAAAAGGTGGAAGAAATTCAGCATCTAATAAAATAGTATTTTGTGGCGCTGTATAAATAGCATTACCCCAAAAATTAGTACCTACACCTACAATCATATCTTTAGTAAAATATCCTATAAAAATACTTCCAAAAGATAAAATTAAAAGAGGTAAAGCCATTATAAAAGGAGCATCGTGTGCATGTAAAAGACTTTGTTTATATGAATTAGTTTTAGTTAAAAAAGTTAAATATAATAAACGTATAGAATAAAAAGCAGTTAAAAATGCAGACATTGTACCTAACCAATAAGCAAAATGACTACTAATGGTGTATTTTGCATATGCTAATTCTAAAATTAAATCTTTTGAATAAAAACCAGTTAAAAAAGGAAAACCCATTAATGATAAAGAACCTATAAACATCATTGCATAAGTAAAAGGAATAATACGCCGTAATCCACCCATACGACGAATATCTTGTTCATCAGCCATAGCATGTATTACTGAACCAGCACCTAGGAATAATAAAGCTTTAAAAAAAGCATGATTAGCTAAATGAAAAATCCCTACTGAATAATTAGAAAGACCACAAGCAAAAATCATATAACCTAATTGACTACAAGTTGAATAAGCAATAACTTTTTTTAAGTCATTTTGTAATAAACCTGTAGTTGCTGCAAAAAAAGCAGTAATTGAACCTAAAACAGTAATAATAGATAAAGCATTAGAAGAAGCTTCAAATAAAGGTGAACATCTTGCAATAAGAAAAACACCGGCAGTTACCATAGTAGCCGCATGAATTAATGCTGATACTGGAGTAGGACCTTCCATAGCATCAGGTAACCAAGTATGTAAACCTACTTGAGCAGATTTACCTGCAGCACCTACAAATAATAAAATACAAATTAAATTAATTACTAAAAATTCGGAATTAAAAAAATAAATTAATTTTTCTGAAAGTATTGGGGTTAAAGCGAAAACAGTACTATAATCCACACTTTTAAAACATACAAAAATTCCAATAATACCTAAAGCTAAACCAAAATCCCCAACCCGATTAACTAACATAGCTTTAATCGCAGCTTTATTAGCTTGAATACGAGTAAACCAAAAATTAATTAATAAGTAAGAACAAAGTCCTACACCTTCCCAACCAACAAACATTTGAATAAAATTATCAGCAGTTACTAAAAGTAACATAAAAAAAGTAAAAAGTGATAAGTAAGCCATAAATCGTGATCTATGTGGATCATTACTCATATATTCAATAGAATATATATGTACTAAAGTAGATACAGAGGTTACTACTACTAGCATAATTACAGTTAAACTATCAAATAAAAAACCCCAATTAGAGGAAAAAATTTCGGATTGAATCCATACCATTAAAGTAATATAGCATGGACTACCTAATAACCCTACTTCATAAAATGCGATATACGAAAAAAAACATGAAAGTATTACACTTAAAGTAGTAATACGAATAGCTCCTAAGCTCCCAATTTGTTTACCAAAGAATCCTGCTAATACTGCGCCAATTAATGGTAAAAAAACTATAAGTAAATACATTAATTTAAAATAATATTGAAGGGTCTTAAGCCCATTTTTTTATACATGAAATACAGCGCCTTCTTTATTATATTGTTTATAATAAATTCAAACATGTTCCTCTATTTAATAGAAGTATTTTTATTATTTTTTCCCATCATCGGGAATTATATCAACAACCACTATAGGTTTAGTTGGATTAGATAACGGCTTAAAAGCCGCTAATTCTTCTCTAGTAGGTAGTGGGGGTAAAACGAAATTTTTAGGTTCGCTTTTATTTAAAGGTTCTACTAGAGAAGAATTACCTTGTTGATTTATTTTTTTAGCTAGAGAAGCCAAAGCTTGGTCTCTTTCTTCTCTAGCCTTATCACGTTCTTCTTCCGCGATAATTCTTAGAGATTTTTCTGAAGTTAATTCAGCAGCACGACCGGATTTTACGTCTTCGAGTTCAGCCGCCTTATACAATTTATCCTCAGATGAAAAATGTTCAGCACCAAGTAATATTAAACCTCCACTAATCATAGGCCCTATACGAGTAGTTTCGGCATTCCATAATGCCCAAAAGATTTTCTTATATTCTACATTACGAAAATAAGAAAGCATATTTAAAATTATAAATACATAATCTTTTAAAAAAGTATACATACTTATGTCCGGGAAAAAAACTATTTTAAAATTAAATAAAGCATTTATTAAAATTAAAATAGGTAAAAAATAAATGATATAACTTTTAAAAAATTTTTGAATATTTTTAATAGTTTCTCTATCATCAATTAGAACATCAACATAAGCAATAAAAAAAAATACATATAAATTTTTTAAAATTCTACTATTAAAATCACCCCAAATAAAAATCCAAACAAGTTCCTGTAGAATAAATAATTTTAAATAGGTTTTTGGATTACGCCCGTTTAACAAATTTTTATAAGTTAAATAAACAAGAACTAATATAAAAACATTATTCGAAAATCTCATTTTTTTTTTATGGTAACTAAAATCATCCAATCGTTTTTCGATTAGATCATACATTAGATTTTTATCTATTAACCCAATAATTTTTTCATTATTAGGTTGAATATAAAAAATATCATAATGCAAATAATAAAGAATAGTAGATAAAACTATTAAAATAATAATAAAATAATGTAATGGAGCCCCATTTTTTTCTAAATTTTTTAAAAATAGAAAAAATTTGGTTTTTCTTACATATTTTATAAAAAAATATAAATATACTTTAGACAATCTAATAATATAGATTTTTCTAAAATATATTATTACTTTTATAATATATTTAATTATTTTATCTTTTATATTAATAAATAAAGGTACAAAATCACTAATAAAAAGTAAGTATTGTACCCCTATAATAATTAATATAAAAAATAAACCTTTTAATAAAAATTCCCAATGAGGGGAAAAAATTTCAGGTCGAATAAAAGTCATTAAAGTAGTATAACTTTTATTCATATTAGACCTTACTTCATAAAATGCTATATACGAAAATAGAAAAGAAAATATCATTGTAAATACAACAATACGAATAGCTCCTAAGCTCCCAAAATTTTTACCAAAGAATCCTGCTAATACTGCGCCAATTAGTGGTAAAAAAACTATAAGTAAATACATTGCTTTGTAATTTATAAAGAAAAATATTAAATACGCGTTATTATACGCCAAATAGGATTCGAACCTATAACCTATGGATTCGAAGTCCATTACTCTATCCAATTGAGTTATCAACGTAAAAATAAAAACTTGTGGAGATAATCGGACTCGAACCGATAACCGCATGCATGCAAAGCATATATTCTACCAATTGAAATATATCCCCATTTTTTATTATGGTATAAGATGAGATGAGATGCAAAATAATAGAGTTTGTACAAACTTTTAAAATAATTTATAAAAATTTTTATAAATTAGATAATGGAAATAATAAACTACGTAATAATAAACGTGTACCTAATTCGTTTTTTGAAGAAGTTTTAAAACTAATATCTAAAGTATTTAATTTATAAAAACGATCATATTCTATTTCTAATTCATGGAAAATTAAAAGATCATTTAGATTTACAGTATAATTTTTAGATAAGTTAATCTTTTGTTGTTTTTGTAACATAGGTAATTCATTCATACGTGGTAAAGTAATAGAAATCAATTTATCTAAAAATTGATACATCATGTTTTTACGTAAAGTAACTTTACACCCTATAACTGTATCTTTTTGAATTTTTAATACAGAAACAGCTTTTGAAGATTTAGTTAAAATAGGTTTTTGACCACTTATTAATTCTAACGCTAGGAATCCGGTAACTAATTTACGTTTATCTGTAGCAATATCTTTAAATCCTATATGTAGATTAATTTTTTCTAATTTAGGAATTTCCATAATATTTTTACAGTTTAAAATTAAACCTAATTCTGTTTTAATAAAATTATTATAACATATTGAAAGTCTATTTGAATTGTACATTTTTTCTAATTTTGTATTATAATGAGATGAGATGAGATTGGTGCAATTATATAATAATAACCATTTTTATATAAAATTTTTATATAAAAAAGATAACACAATTTGAATAATTACAAATTATAAATTTTCTATTTTTACTAATATAAATATTATGATCGTACAAGCCGCTAAATTAATTGGAGCAGGAGCTGCTACTATAGGTCTTGCAGGAGCAGGAGCTGGTATCGGTACTGTTTTTGGTGCTTTAATTACTGGAATTTCAAGAAACCCATCATTACAAAACGAATTATTTCGTGTTGCAATTTTAGGATTTGCTCTAAGCGAAGCAACTGCCTTATTTGCATTAATGATTGCTTTCTTAATTCTTTTTACTTTCTAATTATTCTTAATATTTAGGTTTAAAAACCTTTTATTTATAATAATATTTAATTCCTTTATTTAAATAATATATGATATGATATGAGATGAGGTAAAAACGAAAGTAGCTTAATTGGTAGAGCTTAACCTTGCCAAGGTTATGGTTGAGGGTTCAAATCCCTTCTTTCGTATCTTTAAAGAGAGTGTAGCTCAGTTGGTAGAGCATCGGACTTTTAATCCGCGGGTCCTAGGTTCAAATCCTAGCATTCTCATATTTGTTTTTATGAAAGGGTCAAGTATTTGTACAGGACAAAATCTTTGTAATTCCCTAATTTATTTTTTTATTATTTTATAAAGTATATTTGTAATAAAAATATTCAAACCATATATTAAAATATTTAAAGTTTAAATATCTTGCCATATAAGATACATAATTAAAAATATTTTCAATCTTCAATAGCTCAATTGGTAGAGCAATCGACTGTTAATCGATAGGTTGTAGGTTCAAATCCTGCTCGAGGAGTTATAATATTCTTTCTCATAGTTCACTATGGAATTAATTCTTATAAAAAAAAATGAATAAATCACAAAAAATTTTTAAAAAACGTATTTTAAAATCTCTATTTAATGATGAAAATTTCTTAACTTTTGTAACTTATAGTTATATGCCTTTAAAAGTGAAAAACGATTTAAATAAAATTGTTATTTCAAAAGAATGTAATCTTACTCTAATTAAAAATACTTTACTTCAAAAAACCATAAAAAATACAAATTATAATAAATTTTCAAATATACTTTTTTGTCCTACTGCTATTATAAGCTCAAAACAAAAAAATTTTTATATTTCAGATATAAATAATGTTATATTAGATAAAAAATACAATTTAACTATTTTAATAGTGTTTTTAGTAAAAGTACCTTATTATCTATCAAAAATGAACATATATTTAAATATCGAAAAACGATATGGTATCACTAATTTTAAAACTGGTGTACCTTTTTATTTATATAGTTTACTTACTACACTAGCAAAAAATGAAAAAAATCGAAATTAATAAATCAAAAATTTTAACTGTGTTGGATTTTTCTAATACTATAAAACAAAAAAATGAAAATAAAGAAAAAAACAATTTTAAATTATTAAATACAAAAGAAAATTATGATTATAATTTCCAAAATAAATTAAAATCGCACGGTTATTCATTAAATAAATTAGAAAATTTTATTTTTGAAGCTAGTGTTGTAAAACGTGATGAATTTAATCATGTAACTTTAGATATTAATTTAAACAATACTCTTGTATTTAAAGATAATTTTAAAGAAAATTTAACAGAAGAACAATGTTATGATTTACCTGAAGGATTTATATTAAATAAAAATTTAACCCCTAAAAGTAAAATTAAATTAAATATTATTAAACTTTTAAAACGTGATAATGAATGGAAAGAAGAAGATTTTGACCAAATTATTATAGAAGAAAACTCTATAGGTAATTTCCACTCAAATTTAATATATAATAAATATCTTTTTAATTTAAAAATAAAAAAAACACAAACATTACAATTAAAAGATCAAAAATACAAAAAAATAGTCTTAAATAAAGTTTTATATAATAAATATATAAAACACTTAAATATCTTAAAAAATAAAAATAAAATTTACAAAAAAGCTTGTAGAAAAGCTAATAATCAATTGATTATTGCTAATTATAAAAATAAAAAATGTAAAGATAATATTCCAAAAAAAGGTAAAGCAAATTATAGTAATAAAAATAATACTTCTATTAATTTTAAAAACAATTATAATAAAAACTATAAAGCTAATGTTTCTAATACACATTATACTAAAGATGCTAATTATATAGCTAATAGTAAAAAACCACCTATTTATACTAAAAGTACTAATTTTAAAAACAATACTTTTAGCCTAAATATTAAAAATAAAGTAAAATAATGGTTGATTATACAAATTTAAATAAAATATTACAAATATTAATAATTATACACACATTTTTTTATTACTTATTACCTTTTAATTGTATATTTTTTTTAATATACAATTCAATTGATAATTTTATTTTTAAAAATTATTATAAGATTTTCAAGTTTTTACAATTTTTATTAGTTATGGCTTTATTTTTATTATTACTAGAATTCTTGATATTTAGTCTTGATTGTTATTTATTTTCATTTGTTAATATTAAATTTTTAACATTAAATAATTGGGATATAAAAATTAGAATATTTAATATAATTTTAAATCAAAAATTATATTTTATACAAGCTTTAATATTAAATATTTTAACATTTTATTTATATTTGAAATTAGTTATATTTTTACCTAATTATTTATACCACCCTTCAGTAATAACTGTAGTGTTTTTTATATTTTTTCAACTAATTTCTTTAACTTTTATAGATCAATTATCATTTAATTATAAATTAATTAGTTTTCCATTATGCCCTATTATTATATTAACAGCTGAAATATTTTATTTACATAAACAAAGTATAAAAAATTATATAAATAATGTTTAAATTAAAAATTAAAAATACTTTAATAAAGCCTATTACAAAATTTGTGATGGGATCGATGATTACCGGATTAACTACAGGTTTAGTAATTTTAGTTAGTGCTTCACCTGAAGGTTCAACATTTTTAGCTGGGATAGGTTTAGGTTTATGTAATAATGACCCTGATCTTTTAGCCGCAGGTATTAAATATAGTAATATTATAGGGGATAAATTTCCTATGTTAAAACCAACAATTAAAAAAATTGTTTATAGTTTACCAGTAGTACACGTAGATCCTATTGTTATAAAAAAAATTGAGATACTACAAAAAGATTTTAATCAATTAAGTTCTTTTTATTATGAAACTCGCCAGGAACTTGATAATATTAAAATTCAGGTGGTTCTTCTTGAAAATGAAAACCAACGCTTAAATAATTTAATTGATCAATATCAATTAGAAGATATTAGTAAAAAAAAATAGATCTTGGATAAAATGCAAATACTGGGAATCGAACCCAGATCCTCTGCTTGGAAGGCAAATAATTTAACCATTAATATATATTTGCAGAAATGTTTTAATAATAATTATAAGAAGGATGAAGTAGGATTCGAACCCACGGTACCAAGGTACATCAGTTTTCAAGACTGACTCGTTAAACCACTCTGACATTCATCCAATATAATAAGGGGGCCAAGTAGGATTCGAACCTACAACTGTACCGTTATGAGCGGGAAATTCTAACCAATTGAACTATTAGCCCTTTAAGAATAATTATGTAATTTAAAATAATAATAATAAAAAATGGGTATGGAATATAAAATGATATTATAACGGAATGTGGCGCAGTTGGTAGCGCGTTGGATTTGGGGTTCAAAAGTCGCGTGTTCGAATCATGCCATTCCGAATAAAATAAGCAACAGTGGCGTATATAACTCAGTAGGTTAGAGTGCCAGATTGTGAATCTGAAAGTCATGGGTTCAAATCCCTTTATGCGCCCAGTTGTTTATTTTTTTCTAATAATAAATGAAACGTAAAATATATCTTGATAATAAAAAACGAAATTTAGTAAAAAAATATGAAGCACAATATGTTTTTTTAAAAACTTGTGTTTCTAATCTGTATATACCAATTAGCACTAGATGGCATTTAAGACAAAATTTAAATAGTTTACCTCGAAATTCTTCACGAACTCGTATAAGAAATCGTTGTGTTCTTACAGGAAGATCTAGAGCAATTATACGTAAATTTAAAATTTCACGTTTAATGTTTAAAGAATTAGCTGTAAATTGCCAACTTTCAGGTGTTCAAAAATCTAGCTGGTAATCTTACTATAAATTACCTTTTTCTATAAAAAAATAATGGATTTATTAACTAACATGATTGCAAATATAAAAGGTGGTTACCAAAATAAAATAGATATTATTCGTATTCAAAAATCTAATTTCTGTATAGATATTTTAGATTTATTATATAAAGAAGGTTATATCTTAGGATATAAAATGGATCCGTTAAACAAAAACAAAATTATTGTTTTTTTAAAATATATTGTAAATACTCCTGCTATTTCTCACATAGAATGTATTTCAACTCAAGGGCGTCGTTCTTATTCACGTATTTCTCTTTTATGGCAAACTAAAAAATTAAATCAAGAAAAAATTACTTATGTTTTATCTACCACTTCCGGATTAATGACTGATAAAGAAGCCCTTAAAAGAAGACTTGGTGGTGAACTATTATTTAAAATATTTTAATAGTATTAAATAAAATATTTAACTAGTTAAGCGTATAAAAAATGATATTATGACGTATGATAAAAAGAAATATTACATTTATAAAAATTTTAATCAATTATACTTAAAATAATGTTATACAGCCCATTAGAACAATTTGAGATTTCGACTTTATTTGCTTTTGACATTTTAAATTTTGATTTTTCAATTACTAATTCAACTTTTTTTATGATTATAGCTTTAACTTTTATA
>Ga0247835_1001552_pt1 | contig 27729 bp, 21 predicted proteins | sample LaCtaG_3_FD_189912 | JGI IMG/M metagenome (GOLD analysis project Ga0247835, IMG submission 189912) | Freshwater microbial communities from meromictic Lake La Cruz, Castile-La Mancha, Spain - LaCruzMarch2015_13.5m | ecosystem: Environmental > Aquatic > Freshwater > Lake | place: Spain: Castile-La... | reverse complement strand
GGGGCAAGTATTGCGAATACGGCATTTTCCTCTGGATCTGCGTCGCGGCGTGCAGGGACGATTATTCTTGAGTTCGACCAAGCCCGGCTCAAACACCGCCTGATACGCCACCGACAACCGGAATAACCTCATGAACGCGAAGCATTCGGCCACACTGGGCATGTCTCGGGGCATCTGGGGCATCTCTTCGGCCACCTGGGGCTTCTTCTGGGGACTGCTTGTGGCACTGCCCGCGGTCGGAGTGACCGCCGCCGACACAGGCCGCGACGACGCAGCCTGGCTTCGGGAAAAAGGCACGCTCCTGTTTGAGGACGCCTTCGACCGGGACGAGGACGGCAACCTCGCCCAGGCGATCGGCAACGGCTGGAACAGCGCCACCGCCAATCGAGTGCCCGACACGAAGCAGGCGGATCTCGATGGGGGCGTGCTCAAGGTAGAGAGCGCCGTCAAGGCCGGGCACCAGGCCCACATCCACCACGAGGCGGGCTTCGAGGATGGTGGCGCAATCGTGCGGTTCAAACTGTCGGGCGTTAGCCAGCATGAAATCCTCACGATGGGATTCGTCGATCGGCAGTGCCCCGGCGTCCATGCGGGCCATCTCTGCTACGCGATCATTTCGGACGCGCCACCGCGGATTCTCCTCCGCGACTGCAAGACCGGCGTGCACGATCTGGAGATCGCCAAGCGACGGGGCGAGTTTCTCAAGAACAAGGAAAAGCTCCCTGCCGATCTGGAGACGCTCCTCGCCTCCAAGGAAAAGGATTTTCCATGGAAGGCCGATCACGAGTGGCACGAACTGGTTCTCGTCACGGAAGGGGACGAGATGCGGGTCAGTCTCGACGGCCATTTCCTTGGCAGCCATCGTTCCGATGGTTTTGCCCATCCGATGAAGCGTTGGTTCAGCCTGCTCATGAACCCTTCGGCGTGGGTCGACGACGTCAAGGTCTGGAAAGTGAAATGAACACGACACGCCGGCGACGGTCGGTTCTCTGAGGGGGCTTTTGTGGCTTCCCCCGTGGCGGCAAGTTTTGAACGTGTCCGATGCACTGGGGCGGATTCCGCAAGTTGAAAACTCGCGGCCACGAGGGATGGGGCGGCCACAAGGGATAGTCGCCTGGTGGGCTTTGTTTTGCCTCCCCCGTGGCGGCAAGTTTTTAACTTGTCCGATGCACTGGGGCGGATTCCGCAAGTTACAAACTCGCGGCCACGAAGGAGGGAGCGGATTCCGCAAGTTGAAAACTCGCGGCCACGAGGGAGGGAGCGGCCACGAAGGAGGGAGCGGATTCCGCAAGTTGAAAACTCGCGGCCACGAGTCAGTCGAGCAGGCCCGCAGTGCGGGCGATCTGCCAGAGGCCGGCGGGCCCAGTCTCATTGAGTGCACGGACGCGATCGATACCGAAGGCCGCGAGGGCCACCCGGTAGCGGTCGCAGAGCCCCGGATCGCCGAGGAGCACCAGCGGCGGACAGACCGCTCCATGCAGTCCGGCGATCACGCTGCGAATCTCCTCGCCAATCAGGAGTCCCGAGAGGTAGTCGAGCGTCTGCGGGGCCGATAGTTCACCCATCAAAAACAGACTTCGCGTGCTGAAGAGCCTGCCTGCCATCCCCTCTGCGCCGCTCTCACGGGCGGTCTGCAGGCCACGGCCAAAGGCGGCGTCTGTCGCTGCCGGAGCGGTGGCGGTCGCAGCACCGCTCTCCTTCGCGGGCCTGCCGATGATCGAGTGGTCCCGAAGCATCGCGTAGAGTTCCCCGGTGAGATAGGTCGTGAACTGCACCACGCGGCCCCCCCTGATCTCCGCCCACTTGCAGTGCGTGCCCGGCAGCACGAAGAGCGATTCCACGGCGAGCGATGGCTCGATGGCGAGGCCGCCGATGATCTGCATCTCCTCCCCCCGCATCACGTCGGGCAGCCTTCCGCCCTGCATGAGCCCGGGCACAAAATAGAGCGTGCCGCAGCCGCCGTCGAAGGGCACGAGGCCCGCGGCGATCGTCGCGGGGTCGGCAGGGCATGCGACGTAGGGGACTTCCCGCCAACCGCTGCGGCTGCCGACCATGCCCGCAGCAATCGCAGGCAACGTGGGCCAGCGTTCCCGCCAATCACCGGCAACGCCATGGAAGGCGGCGACGTAGCCCCCCTCGGGCAGGTGCTGAATGCCCCAGGGCTGTGCCCGTCGCTCGAGCAGAGACCCATCGTGCCCCATCAGATAGGCACGCAGCGACGACGTGCCCCAGTCGAGTGCAATCAGGGAGGGCGTGGTGGCGTGGCTCATGGGGCGTGATCCTCGGTCATGTCAGGGCTGCGTGGAAACGCTGGTTCCACTCGATGCCCAGACCTGGGGTGGTGGGAACAAGATACCGTCCGCCCTCGCAGACGAGCGGAACGGTCAGGAAGGCGTTGGCCGTTTCGAGCACGTTGGGGTTGAACTCGCAGAGCCGGCAGGTGTCGGTCGCGGCGGCGAAGTGCAGGGCGGCGGCGATCTGCGGTCCCATGGCGATGCTCAGGTGGGGTATCACCTCGCCCGCGAAGGCGTTCGCGATCCGGATCGATCCCGTGATGCCACAGCGACCGAGGTCGGGCTGCAGGATCTTGGCGATCCCCAGGAATGGCTGCAATTCGTGGAGCGTGCGGTAGCTTTCGCCAAGCGCGATCGGTGTTGTGATCGCCCCCGCAAGCCGGGCATGGGCCTCGACTTCCTCCGGATAGAGCGGGCATTCGAGCCAGCGGGCCTGTCGGGCATCGAGTTCGCGGGCCATGCCGATGGCTTCGGCGGGCGGCATGTGCCAGAGGGCATCGACAGCAAATCGCATCCCCGCCGGTAACGCGTCGGCAATGGCAAGGAGATCCTGCCAGTCGGCCTCGTAATAGAGTTTGACCAGATCGATGCCGTCGGCGGCATGGCGGGCGGCAAACTCGGCCCGTTCCCGGGTGCTCGCGCCAGACGTGCCGCTGAGATAGGCCGGGATGACCCGCTTGGGGGCCGTCTGGAGCAGTTCGCAGACGGGCTTGTCGGCAAGTTTTCCGGCGAGATCCCAGAGGGCGATGTCGACGCCGCTGATGGCGTCGATCATGAAGCCGCCGGTCTGTCCACGGACCCGCATGGTGGCATACATGCGGTCCCAGAGTTCGGTGATGCGGCCTGTCGAGCCATCGAATTCGAGGCCCTCGAGGGCAGGCCGCAGCAGCCGCTCGACGATCGTGCCGGCGACCTCGGGGGCGAGCGGTGCCTGGGCTTCGCCCCAGCCAACGAGGCCGTTCGAAAGCTCGACCCGCACGAGTGCCGTCTCGAAGTTGACCGAATAGAGCGTCGGATAGGCGGTCGACCAACGATAGACACCCGTGTCGGAAAGAGGGTAGCCACCCGCACCGGAAAGAGTCGTGGGCGAGCCGGCCGTGCCCTGCGCGTGGGCGAAGTCTCGTGGGAGCCGAATGGGAATCGCCGTGACGGATTCGATCTGCATGAACGGACCAGGGCCTTCTTGAGGAAAGACGTCTTTAGGAAAGACGTGTGGGGACGACGCTCAGGGGTGACGTCGCCAACGGCTGTCGCACGAGGCGGCGCGTGATGAGATACGCGAGCGGATGGAGCACGGCCATCAGCATGAAGATCGCTTCATAGCCGAACCACTGGACAATGTAGCCGGTCGTCCAGATGAACAGGGTGCCTCCGAGGCCGTTGCCGAAGGCCAGCAGCCCCGACACCGTGCCGATCATCGGCTTCGGGAAGATGTCGTTGGTGAGCGTATTCTGGTTGGTCTTCCAGGCCATGTGGGAGAACGTCACGATGCAGATGAGCACCAGCGTCAGCGTGCGCGAGGGGGCGTGGTTGACCGCCAGCGACAGGGGCATGGCAACCGCGCAGGGAAGCATGACGGCCATGCGGGCAGCGATCGCGGTGGTGCCGGAGGCAACGAGTCGGCCGCTCAGCCAGCCTCCCGCGAGTGCCCCCAGATCGGCGGCGAGATAGGGCAGCCAGGCGAGCATGCCCATCTCCGCCATCGTGAAGCCCCGCTGCTCCACCAGATACTTGGGAAGCCAGAAGAGGTAAAACCACCAGACCGGATCGGAGAAAAACCGTCCCAGCAAGAGGCCCCAGGTCTGCGGGTAGGCGAGGACCTGCCGCCACGACACCTTGGCGTCGCCGGCGGACACCGGGGAATCGGCGAGCACGATCGCGCGTTCCTCCGGCGTGATCCAAGGATGCCGCTCGGGCGTCTGATAGAGCAATAGCCAGAAGACGAGCCAGATGAACCCCAACGACCCGGTGACAAGGAATGCCGGTTGCCAGCCATAGCGGGCATTGATCCAGGTGATGGCGGGCGGCGCGAGGATGGCGCCGATGGCGGCGCCGCTCTGGATGATGCCGTGGACGAGCGCCCGTTCCCGGGCCGGATACCATTCACTGACCGCTTTGAAGGCGGCCATGAAGTTGCCCGATTCGCCCATGCCGAGCAGGAACCGCAGGAACCCCAGCGACCAGACTCCCTGTGCGAAGGCATGGGCCATGTTCGCGGCCGACCACCAGACCATGAACACGCTGAGCGACAACCGCGTCCCCCAGCGATCGACCAGCAAGCCCGAGCCGACGTACATCACGGTGTAGGCCGCAAGAAACGCCGTCAGGATGTTGGAATATTCGACCGGCGAGATGTTGAGTTCGCGACTGAGCACCGGGCTGAGGACCGACAGCGTCTGGCGGTCGACGTAGTTGATGACCGTCGAGAGGAACAGCAGGCCGGCGATCCACCAGCGAAGGTGCGGGATTTGCATCGGTGCCGACCGCCTGGCGGCGAAGGATTATGCCCGGTCGGCGAGGTCGCGCAGGTGTGCAAGTTCTACGATACTTTCGGCATCGAGGCTGGCGGTCGGATGCCGCACCTGTGCCGAGGCGATGACGCCCGCGGCGACGAGGTTGTGCTTCTGGGCGGAGACGCCAAGGCCGGGTTGGAGCTCGAACCGCAGCAACGGGAGGATGCGGGCGAAGATCACCCAGGCATCGTCTCGGCGGCCGTTTTCGAGATGGTTCCAGATGTCGACCAAGTCACGGGTGCGGTCGCTGCCGGGCATCTGGCCGCGGCCGCCCCGCTGCCATTCCTCGATGAAAAACTGGCAGTTGAGGCCACCAAAAATCGTCAGTGAACCGGCCGCCTGTGCGATGAGGGAAGTGATCTTGGAAGGTGTCGGCGGGGCCTCCACTTTCACGTATTCCACACGCTCGATCTCACGGCCCATGCGGGCCAGGAGGGCCGGTGGCATGGCGACCTGCGTCATGAGGGGCGCGTCCTGCACCATGATGGGGATGCTCACTGCCTTGGAGATGGCGGCAAAATAGTGCATCAGTCCGTCGCCGTCGGTCTTCAGGAAGTAGGGGGGCAGCACCATGAGGCAGTCGGCCCCCAAATCCTGCATCTCCTTGCTCAGTTCGACCGCGGCGTCGGTGCCGGTGTGGCCGCTGGAGGCTACCAGCGGCACGCGGCCGTTGACTCTCCTGGCAATCCGCCGCATCAGTTCGATCCGCTCGGCGCTTGAGAGGGTGTAGCCCTCGCTCGCATTGCCGAAGAGCCCGAGGCCGTGCGCCCCCTGCTCGAGCAGGTGATCGACGAGACGGTCCTGACTGTCGAAATCGACGGCGCCATCAGGGTGGAAGGGCGTGTTGGCGATCGGGTAAACGCCGGAAAGACGGGTGCTCACAGAGGGCTTTCTGCTTGCTCGCGAAGGGGACGGATTTGAACAGAGGACTCCACCATCTGAATGTAGGGGAGTCACCGCCGCTGCCCCATGGCGTAAATGCGGCAAATTTCTCCGGAAACGCGGCCGCTGGGAGGCGAGTCCGGGGTGGTTGCGCCGCGGTGCTGCATCCGTCAGGGCGATGTGAGCTGCAGCTTCTCATCGATCAGCGGGCACCAGGCAAAGTCGTGAATGCGTGCATCAGTCGGGTCGATCTCGGCGGGATCGACGAGGGCCACGCGGCCGTCGCCGTAGACCACGTTCAGGCGGCCGACGTGCCGCGAACCGACGTCTTTCCACCAGGTGATCGTGCCCGTGGCGGTCGGGCCGACGACATCCGCGACCGGGGTGGCGTATTCCAGTGCGAGCACCTTGAATTGGTCGGTCGTGAACCGGGCGGAACGGGAGTTGATCGCATAGCTCGTGCGGATGCCCTGCACCGTCCAGCTGAAGCCCTTACCGAACGGATTCGCGATGATGGCCCCCTTCGGGTCGCGGAGTTGATGGATGTAGGAATGTGGATTGCCCCCCGCATGCGTCAGCTTCGAGCCGCCCTGAGCCAGTGGTTCGACCAGAATGACGCCGTCGAAAGGCGTGTTGTAGGCCATGTCTTCGAAGACGAGGAAGTAGCTCTCGGAAGTGGGGCGTTTGACGTTGGTGAACTCCTCGCAGAACTTCGGTTCACCGATCGCGCACCAGGGGCCAGGCTGCAGGGGAATCGTGCGTTTATTGTTGACGATATAGATCGCATACTCGTTGATGTCGTAGAGCTCGGTGCGGGTGTCGCCGGGGCAGAGCAGTGCTCGGCGGTTGTTCTCCATCTCCGGCAACACATTGCCCCGCCAGTCATAGGCCGGCATGCCGCTCCGGTACTTTCCCACGTAGCCCGCGTGGGCGATGCCGATCTGCTTGAGGTTGTTGGCGCAGGTAGCCGTCCGTGAGGCTTCGCGGGCTGACTGCACGGCAGGCAGGCCGAGCGACGCCAAGGCCGAGATAATGGCGATGACGACCAGAAGTTCGACGAGTGAAAACGCTCGCCTGCTGGGGTCGGCGGGCCGAATGGGGTCAGTGGAAGGGGGGGTGGAATGCATCGTGTTCTCCAGGCCGGCGAGGTGGTCGTGTCTCGTTACCATGTGGCTCCGGGAAGGGTGTGAGACTTCCACCACCCCAGCCCGGCGCCGTCGAGGGCGGTCGCATCCTCGCGGGCCATTCCAGCCAGACGCCGGCGTTCCTCCTTGTCAAACGGCCGTCCGGTCATCTCGTAGCGAACACCGAGCAATTGCTGCACGGCGGCCACGGCCCGGCCCGCCACCAACATGTCGTCATCCTCGATCGCCGCAACGAGGAGCGGCAACTGCGCACGGTCTTCCGTCCGCGCAAGGCCCACGATGGCGGCGGCCCGCACCTCGGCGGTGCGGCCGTTGGCCAACGCATCCCGCAGGCCGGCGATCAACTCCTGGCGATCGGCAGACGGGGATTTCCCGGCCAGGGCTGCCAATCGCGTCGAGGCCTGCGCCTGGTCCGTCGGGCTGGCCGCAGCCAGGGCCTGCCGTGCGAGATCGGCAGGCGACTCGGCGGCGGTGTAGGAGCGGATTGCAGTTGTGATACTGAGTCCAATCAGCAGGGTCGCCGCGATACCGCCCAGCAGGAGACGCGTGTTTCCGAAGGTGTTCATGCTGCCATCTTTCGTTGCTGTCGGATCTGCTCGGTGTCTGCGCGTATCAGTCGTAATCGGATGACGAGAGCGTGTAGGGCGTCGGTCCCAATCCGAGCCAGCTCTGGGCGACCCCGGAATTGGCGACGTAGCTGCCGCCTGCTCCGCTTGTGACCCACTCGCTGTCGCTGGTCACAAGCTGGGCATAGACGTGGGGCGACAGCGTGTCTTTCAGAAACCGCGTCTGGCCATCGGCGAAGGAGACAACGACTCCGCCCGGGTGATTGGATGAGGGCGCACCCTCCAGGAGATTGACAATCTTCTGGGCGGCGGCGGGCACCGTGCCGATCAGACCGAACACCGGCACGGCGGAGCTCGATGTCGAGTTGAATGTGGCGATCGGCTGATTGGCCATGGACGTCGTGGAAATGCTCGGCAGCGGCACGACGGCGTTCCACGAACCCTGCGTGATGCGAGACGACGACTTTTCGGCGACGAGCAGCGTGTTGCCGGCGCCGTCGCCGCCGGTGAGCACGTCGAGATTCGTGCGTGCCGGGGCGTAGACGGTGGTTCCCGAGACGCCCGGCGGTGGATTGCCGACCGAATCGAGAAACACACCGTCCGCCCGGTACTGTCGTCGCGGGCTGGGAGGGCTCACGATGCCGGCACCGGCGTTCACGACGTAGGCGAGTTGGGCCAGTGACCTGCCATCAGCGGGCGAGGTCGGGCAGAGAAAGCTTGGCATCGTAGGCGTCTCGGTCGGGACGGGCTGCGTTTGCGTGACTGCTTGCCAGGACTTTTGGATGTCGAGCCGTTCGAGAAAAGGCAGGAGAGGGACGGGCCACGACGGCGTGTTGGCATCGAGCACGGCGGCGAAGGCGGGGTTCGAAGACCGCAGGCCGCTCCGCAGTGCCGGATGCGTGTTCCGCCAGCCGGGGAGCACACGATGCTGACCGTCGTAGCTGATAAACGCCTTGGCAAGCTGGCTGAGGTTGTTCGTGCAGGTGATCCGTCGGCCGCTTTCCCGCGCGTTCTGCACGGCCGGGAGTAGCAGACTCATGAGCGTGCCGATGATGGCAATCGCCACAAGCAGTTCGACGAGCGTAAAGCCGCGGCGGAGAGAAGAGTGTCGCATGATGAGTTTCCCTTCAAGAATGAGGTCGTCCTGAACCGTGGCCCTTTCAGTCCCCGGTCAGCGCGTCTTGTGAGGGTTGCGTGCGACGCGGCAGCCATCAGGGCCAAGGCAAGAGCCAAGGCGAGGCGACCGTGCGCACCAGGCGCGTGGGGAGATCAGGCCGATGAGCATGAACCGCGATGGCTGCGGCGAAGGCCTGCGGGAAGGGTGGTTTGTGAAAACGACCCCATGACTCTGGCCGGTGTATCGACCGCGGAACCACTACGATTCCGCGGAGGCCGCATCGGAGAGCATCGCTGCCCCACCTCGCACCTCCCTTCCGCTGTCGGACGTCCTCTGGAGAACATCGCAGCCAAGTGGCGATTCCCCAAGGATTGCGTCGAGCATTCTTTTTCAGCGACGCAGATCAGTTCTGTACGCAGGCGGCGTAAAAAAGTTCACGTTGCCTGGATCGAATTCTACGCCGGCGTGTCGGGGGACTGCCGTCGGCCCGGGCTGCGGCCGTCGTGATCAATCGCATCGTGGCCCGGATTGTCAGGCCTGGATCTACCCTTGTCTGGCGGACAGGTGTTGCATGGACACTTGGCACGGATGCGTGGCATGAAGACTGGGCATTGGCACTGGGAAGAGTGCTGGGAGGAGCGCTGGGAGGAGTGCTGGGATCGCCGCCGCAAATGGCCCGCTGCCCCGTGCGTGCAGCCAGCTTTCTGAGTCCCGAAAACGGGAACGCAGGCCGCCTTCCGAAGAAGAGTCAGTCGCTAGAGCCGGTGATCTCGCCGCCGTTCACGCTGACCAGAGCCTTCCATGCATCGCGGCCAATGGCCGCGTCGATGAAACGGACAGACCCGTCCCCCAGGACGGTGTTGGCGCCGGCCGGATGCTGCGAATACATCTGGTCGGGGTGACCTGCCGGATCGTTCGGCACGTGGATCACGCCCAGTTCTCCGGCGGTCGGACCGCTGTGCGAAAGCACGAACGCGGCTGCATTCTCGGCCCCGGCGGGTCCCCCGTAGGCCTCGGCGGGATGGCTCCAGCCGCCCGCCACGATGCCGGCCCATGACTTCTGCGACAGGGCCTGGGAATGCTCGCCGATGAATACGGTTTTCGAGAGTCCGTCGGTAATGTCGGCTGGCCGTAGTCGTGAGTTGCGATAGAGCGGTCCATTTGACACCGCCCGCCAGTCCAACAGAGGCGGGCTATCCCATGGGTCTTCGTGGCCGGCGTTGGCCACATAGTCGCTCCGGCCGAGGCGGGCCGCCGACGCGTGTGGATCGCCGTTGCCGTCGAGTACGACGAATGCATCGCGTGGCCCGGTCGAAGTTGGGCAGAGAAAGGTGGCCAGTCGTCGCGAAACGATCGGCCCATTGGCGGCGGCGGCGACCCCGAGAGCGGAGTCATAGGTCGCGGTCGAGGCTGCTTCCTCAAGGAAGGCAGCTATGGCGAGGCCCCATCCGGTGCCGGGCAACGCATCGAAAGTGGTTGGGTCGCGGGCGGGATCGGATGTTGTAGCCAGGTAGCCGGCCGGAAAATGTCGGCGTCCATCCAGATAGGTGTGGAGTGCGATGCCCATCTGTCGGAGGCTATTGCCGCATTGTGATCGCCGGGCCGCCTCTCGGGCCGCTTGTACGGCCGGCAGGAGGAGGCCGACAAGCGTGCCGATGATCGCAACCACGACGAGCAGTTCCACGAGGCTAAAGCCCTCGCGGCGTGAAGGGACTCGGCCGGTCGGAGGTGTCGACATTTAGAAGACTCAAAACATGAATTTTGACACATCAAAATTATAGTTTTGAGTCTCCGTAAACGTCAAGAGCCCTGCGCGGAGCCGGGCTCCGCGGATGCCAGCCCCGACGTCGATCCGGGGTTCGGGAAGCCGGCTGTCGACCGTTATGCGACGCGACGCAGCGGCAGGACATCGCTTTCATGCGATCCAGCGCCGCTCCTGAATGCGTAGGCGGGCTCAGCCGCAGCGGCAGCGTCTCGCCGTGTCGATGACCGTGCCTTACCCTGCGTCGCTTCGTCCAACACGTCCGTATAGAGGCCGATCGTCTGCTCGGCGACGTTTGCCCAAGAGCATTCAGCTGCAAACGATACCCCGCGCTGCCCGAGTGTGTGCTGGAGGAGCGGATCATCGCAGACTCGCTCGATGGCCCAGGCCAGTTCGGCCTTCTGCCCAGGGGCCACCATGAGCAGGCAGTCGGCTTCTTTTTGGAGATTACTGAAGGCCTCGATTTTGCTGGCAATGACAGGCCTCCCCGAGGCGATCGACCGGGTGATCGCCGCAGACGAGGCCAGGCCGCTCCACTGATGATACGGTGCCAGGCAGGCATCGGAGGCCGTCATGTAGGTGTCGGCCGTGGTGCGGTCGGCATAGCCGGTGACGTGTACCCGGCCGGCGAACCGTTTCGCGCGGGCGACAACGTGCGAGAAGAAACCGTCCTGTGCCTGGGGATGCGCTCCCCCCACCACGGCCAGATGATAGCGTTTCGGCAGCTGCTTCAAGGCATCAAGGGCCACGTCGTGCCCCTTGTAGTTACTGACAAAACCGAAGATCGAGACCAGTCGAATGTCGTCGGGCAGGCCCAGTGACTGCTTGGCAGCGATGCGATCCCCTCCAACGACATGCGGAAGCTGCTCAAACCCCATGGGAAGCGTTGTAATCGAATCGGTCGGCAATCCCGACCGTGCGAAGACGGCCCGCGTATTCGGCGTGTGCACGACGGCGCGGCACGGGACGTCACCCTTTTTGAAATGCGGCACCACCCAGCGGTTCCAGGCATAGGACTGCGGGCTGAATCGTTTCGCGAGCCAGCGCTTGAGCGTGAGTTGTTTGTGCGATCCGAGCATCTGGGGCGGGACGAAGACGGGTTCTGTATGGAAGGTGGTGCACGAAGCGATGCCACGCCGGCGCAGAACCTCGAGAAGCCGGCCATAGTTTCTGATGGAAGCACAACTGCTCGAGCCGGTGAAGAACGACCACTCATGCTGGATGTGGACGACGTCGTGATCCGTCGCCGCACGAGCGACTGCGTCGAAGAAGTGTTTGGAGTCGCGGCCCACGAAGTAGCGCCATTGCCGGGCATTGTTTGCCAGAACGCTGCTCTGGATGCCGCGTTGCTCGAGCCCGCGGACCAGCGACTCGGCATAGCCGGCGATGCCGCAGGGCTCCCGCCAGGGCGTGATGTGAAGAACGCGGGGAGATGCTGGAAAACGATTGTTGGCCATGATGGCGAGAAATAGACAATCAACCCACCTGCCACAACGGCATCTCCGCCGGGCGGCGGCGAAAAAAGCCCTCGTTCAAGGCGTCCCGGGGACGAAGCTAAGGCCGAAGAATAGGGCTGAAGATAGGGACGTAGATAGGGCCGAATGGTGAAAAACGCGGTCGCCTTTGGCCGCAAAGACTGCTATGCCTCTCCCCTTTGGTTGAGCAGGTGCGACGGCCGTGCTCCCGAAATACCCCCACTACGAGCGGGCCTCATGAATCCCCTGGAATGGCTCTGCTACCGGCCGATGAAAGGGCAGTTTCGCGAATTCTTCGGCATCAGTTGCCAGTTTGAGCCTGCCTGCCGGGAGGAATACCGCCGCCGTCTCAGCCCGCTCCTCGAGATGCCGCTGAGGCCGCGGGTACTGTTTTTCATGACAGACTACTTGCGTGTCGCTCCCTGGCCATTGAGCCGCTATGGCGAGTGGTCGATCCTGTTGAGAAGTCGGCGTCGCGAACAGGAAGGCTGGTTTCCACTGACGATGCCCGTGACGACCTGGATCGCAAAGCTGGGCGGTCATCACCTCGGGTTTCCAAAGTGCATTGTCGATTCCATCAAGGTGACGCCGCTCCCAGAGGATGGAGAGTCGAATGTCAGGGGCCGGGCCATCCATCAGGGCGTGACCCATGTCGAGGCACTGTTCACGACCGGTCGTGAACCTATCGTCGAATCCGACCGGCTGCCACTCGATCGGGCAACGCCGGCCATGTACGCCGAGCCCCTGCACGTTCTGAAACCCGTCGGCATCGGTCCTGCCGAGGCGGAGGTTTCGTTCAGGAACGTCCTTCCTGCGAAGTGGGTTGTGCGGCACGGTACGGTCGCATTGGACGGCCCTGTCGGCCTCTTTCAAGGCGGCCTGCTGCCACCCTCCCGGCGGAGCGAGGGATGCAGTTTTCACTTTGTTGGCGGGTCACACCTCGAGTGGGGCGGGCGGGTTCGTCGGGCACTCGCTTGACGAGCCGCCGAGACTGCCGTCAGAACTTCTGGATCAGGTCGAAGCCGAGCATCGTCTGCTGGTTGCTGATACCGTCGTTGTAAGGAGCACGTGAACTGCCATAGGGGCCGCCGAAGAAATCCCAGCGGAAGGCCGGCCGCACCAGAAAGTTGCCGGTCGGCGTCCAGTTGGGGCCGATCGTGAGCGAGTAGAAGTTGCCGGGCAGCGGCACATGATTGGGATTGCTCGGCCGGTTCAGGCCCACGCGGGTGCCGTCGGTGTCTTGAAACCACTCGAACCGCGCACCCCACAGCCAGGTGTCGCTGACGCGGTAGTAGAGGTATTGGTCGATGCCGGCCCACATGGCAGTTCCGCCGCTGTTGAGACCGTTGGCCTGTGTGCCGAGCCATTGGTGGAAGAGATACTCCCACTTGTCGGTGGGACGGTATTCGACGATCAGGCTGTAGCGTGTTCGGTTGGCCGAGGTGAGGGGCGGCGCGGGCTGAAAGAGCGGAGAGAAGTCGTTGCCCTCGTCGCCGGTCACGATGGCGAACGAGGTGGCGAGCGAATTATCGTCGTTCTTGACGCGGGCCCGACCGAGAAAGTTGGCGTTGCTGTAGGGCGAGGCGAGGCCATTCCACCCGTTGACGAGGCCGCCGTTGAATTCGAGGTTGTCGGTGGCGTTCCAGTTGACGAGTCCGCCCCAGTGGGTGAATGGTCCGGCGAATTGATAGCTGTAGCTCTTCATGTAGAAGAAGTTGCCCACCGCCGGCACTCCCTCGTAGCCGACGATCGTGTAGAAGTGTCCGAGCTTGAGGGAGAGGTCCTGGTTGCCGACCTCGGCATAGAGCTGCGGGATCGCCAAGCCGTAATACTCGCCGCTGTTCCAGTCGGTCGGGCCCGGATTTGTCTCCCAGCCCAGCGACATGGCCAGCGGGAAGTCCTCGCCGTAGAGCACATCGGCCCGTGCCCCGACGCCGTTGGAGCCGTCGGTGGGAAGTGTTCGCTCACCGATGAAATAGACCTGATTCATCATCGGCTCGTTCGCCCGGTCGACGGCGTTGTAGGGGCCGTTGAATTTACTCGCCGGCGTGCCGAAATTGCCTACGAAGCCGCCGTCGAGCCAGCCGTAGACGCCGCCGCGGTCGGGCTCACCAAAGAGGAACCAGTCCTGACCGGAGGGGATCATGCCCGTCATCACTTCGTCGGTGAGCACCGGGTCGCTCGATTCAAACGATCCTGCCTGCCCGGGTGTTCCGACGAACGATCGCTCCTGTCCGGTCGCGTTTTGTCCGGTCGCTGTGTGGCCAATCGCAAGAGCCACAAACGCCAGCCCCCAGCCACGGGCCAGCACACCCCGAATGAACCACCCCCGAGTGAGCCGCATGCATGTCCCCTGAACATTCCCCCTGCCGGAGTCAGGGATTCGCGGACGAAACAATCCGTCCACCACCTCGATTCCCCGTGTCCGACCGGCAGCATGGGCATCGGCGGAATCACCGGCAAAACCTTCGCCCTCGGCAGGACCGGAGAAAAGGTCGGGCGTGTCCTCGCCGAATTACCTGACCGGCATGCAAGGCTTGAGTCACCCCGGATTTCCCCGTCGCTGCGGTGGCCGTATGGTTTACCCAGATCATGTGTTTTTTCAGACACAAGAAACGAACCAGTCTCTTGTGTACGCGGCTGGGGCCGTTTTATGCTCGCCCCATGAAAACCTTTCACGACTTCGATGCCTGGGGTGATGCCGTCAGCGGCGCCGCGCTCCGACTTGCCTGCGATGCGGTCGAGACGGGCGTCTGGACGCTCGGACTCCTCGACCTCGGCGGTGTCGTGCTCCAGATGGCGTCGGAGGGGGGAGGCAATCTCTGTTATGGGGCAAACACCCATGCCGGACCGATCCTTTTTGTGCCGCTCACTCGCGTGGCCGAGCAGGTCGTCAACGGCGAGTCGCTCGACGGAGACTCGCTGTTTGCCATCCCCAGTGGCGCGGACTTTCGTATCTGTGTTCGGCGGCGGTCGCATGCCTGGTGCTCGATCGCGCTGCCGATCGAGGGACTGCATCCGTCGATCGGATCGTCGGCGAGCAGGAGAATCACCTGCCCCCCGGGAACGGTCGCCCGACTCACGCAGATCGTGAGGACGATCGCACGTTCGCTCTTGATGCAACCCGGCGTGCAAGCTGCCATACAACCCGCCGTACAACCTGGCGTCACTGCCGCCCATCGGGCCGCCGGCCGGTCCCTTGTCGATGCGGCGGTTCGCTGTCTCTCCGCTCCGCCTCAGTCAGGGGCAACGCCAATCGGCCGGGCCCGTCTGGATCGAGCCGGCATCGTCCGCCGAGCCATGGCGGCGATCGACACCGCCCCAACCAGCCCAACGACGACGGCGCTGGCGGGAATTGTTGGCGTCACCGATCGCACGCTGCTGCGGACGTTTCACGAAACGTATGGACTGCCGCCGAAGCAATACCTGATGCTCCGAGAACTCCATCGCATTCGCCGTATCCTGCGGACCGGAGCGACCGACAATGCCACCGTGGCCGATGTTCTCGCCCTGCATGGCATCTGGGAGTTTGGCAGGTTTGCGGCCCGATACCGACGGCAGTTCGGCGAACTGCCGTCGGACACGCTGCGGCACGCGCGGGCGTGATGATGCCGCCCGCGCGGGCCGTCCGGGGCCGGTTGTGTCTCACATCCTTGCCGGGCTCGTGAGACGCGGTCGCTATTTCGCCGCGTCCTCCGGCAACGCATGGCCGAAGACCGACCAGACCACGCCGTCGCTGATGATCGACAGGGTCATGCGGCCCTGGGGGGTAATGATCAGGCTTACACCGCGGTCATTCTCCACTGCGGAGAAAACCCGCAGGCCATCGGCATTTGTGGCCGTATCGAATTTCGTCACCTCGCCACGGCGTGAATCGGGCGCGAGGAGCGTCAACTCCTTCTTGGCGGCATCCACGCGGAAGAACGTGGGACGTTCACGGTCGCCCAGTTCGGGGGGGCCCACCGTGCCGTCTTCGTCCACGGCGACGGCTGACGCAACGGAACAGAGCCATGTCTCACCGGCCATGGCACTGCCACACGCCACCAAAAATGTCGCGGAGGTCACGGCCAGGGACATGGCCACGTTCAAAGCCATCATCGTCATCGATTGCATCGTCATGGGTTCATTCCTCGTGATTGGAAGAGAGAGTATTTGTGTGTGCTGAGCGTGGTCCTGAAGTCATTCATTGCAGACCGTTGAGCAGACTGTTGAGTGCGCCTCACCGGACCGTGTAGCCCTTGGCATCCATGGCCGCCATGAAGTTTCTGTTCCACACCGCGAACTGCTGCTGATAGGCGGCCGAGGCCGCGGCGGAGTTGCCCCCCGCCGCATGCATGGCCCGGCGGGAACGCACGCCCCCGGTCAGCCCCAGAGATGTCGCACCGATGGCGGCGCCCTTTCCGGCGTCGCCGGCAATGGCACCGATGGCGACTCCCGCGAGCGCTCCGCCTGCCGCACCCTTCACGGCGCCGCCCCGGGCGGCACCAGCCGCGTCGGCAGCGGCGTGGGTCTGTTGATCGAGTGCAGCCTTGGCCTGGTAGGGATCCCATCCCGTTTGCCTCGTGGCCCAGTCATAGGCGGCAGACTCGTCTGCCCTCTGCTGGTCGGGGCTTTGGCCCTTGGCGGGAAAAATGGCGAGATTGCCGGGGTTTGTGCTGAGTGAGGGCGGTCCTGCGTGCGCCGTGGCAGCACCTCCAATGATCATGGCCATCGCCACCATGACCGGTATCAGTTTCTGAATATTCGTCCTCTTCGTTGTCGGCTGAGTCGTTGTGTTCATTCCGTGCACGGTATTCATTTTCATTGCTTCCTCGATGTGATCCGGTCTGGAAGGCAGTTTGATAACACTCCCGCGGCGGAGGATGGAAGACGAATCTGTTGCCTCGAAGCCAACATGGAACCAACCATCGATGGACAGCCGACCCAGAGTCTGTGCAAAACCCGCCAGAACAGTAGCGAAGGGGATGATGTCACTTGCTAGACCCTCCCATACAAGCCCTCGGCGTAAGCCGGGGGATCGGATGCCACGAAACGGGGAATCCCATCGCTTCCGCTTCGGGCTTGTACGCACCCTCCCGTACAAGCAACCTGTTTCGCCGCCTATCGAGGGAGCCGATTGAGCGTGTACCAGCCGGTGTCGTGCAGGAGCGGCAGGCCGGCCGCATTCCGAATACCCCCCGCCTTGAGTTCATGGATCACGCCCTCGCGGAGATTGCCAAGCGTGAGCCGCACCCGTCGGCCATCAACGCTCGGCTCCGCCTTTTCCACAGGGCACGGCTCCTCGTCGACGACCGGGCTGCCGTAGCTCGACTGATAGATATAGTTGAATGCCTTGGCCGTGTAGCTCGTGGGATCAGACGCCGTCTGAGGATCGACAGGCTCCGTAAACTCCAGTTCGAAGCCACCGGGCACGGCCCGCATGGCGAGGATTTCGAAGGGCGTCTTTCCGGTCCACGTCACACGCTCCAGCGCAAAGTCGCCCGCGCCACGGGAACCCCAGCCACGGTTGGTCCCGCCGAGGAAGAGGACACCGCGGGGCGAGAACTGCTCCACGAGCGTGCCGCTGCTCAGCCCGGCGAGCATGGGGAAGCAGGCCCCCTGCCTCACGCCGTCGACGGTCTCGAGCGCACACCGCATCACGGTGCTGTGGCTCTGGTCGGTGACGAACAACTGGCCGGCGAACGGCCCGAACGCACCCCGCGACGTGTCGCAGACGACGCCTGCCGCGCTCTGCCCCATCGTGCCGTAGGGAAAAAGGATCGCCGGGGGACGGAGCCGGGGGATGCGCTTCGCCTCCGTCGCGATCCGCGACCCGCTCTTCGGATCCTCTGGCCGCGGCCCCATGCCGGGGGCCTCCGCATACCAGCTGTTGCCGGTGGGGCTGCCCATGAAATCACCCGGCACGAGATGCTTGAGCGAGCAGGTTCCGTTCCACGGGCCCTGGTTGTCGGTGTAGTAGACCTCGCCGTCGGCATCCATGCCGATGCCGCCGGGTGAACGGATGCCGCTGCAGGTGGGAGTGGCCGTACCGTCCTCGCCCACCCGCAGGCACCAGCCGCGAAACCGGCTCTTGTTGTCGCCTGAACCGGTCAGGCAGAGCACAACCCAGATGACACCATCGCGGTCGAACTTCGAGCCGAAGGCGTATTCGTGATAGTCGCCGTTGATTCCCCAGGCGTCGCTGACCGTCTCGAACAGGTCGGCGACTCCGTCACCGGTCTCATCCTTGAGCCGCGACACCTCGCCCCGCTGCGTGACGTAGAGCCAGCCATCCCGCCAGGCCAGTCCCAACACCTCGTGAAGTCCCTCGGCAAATCGCTGCCACCGCACCTTCGCAGGGTCACCCTCGACGCCCGTCGCCAGCCAGATTTCACCGCGGCGAGAGGCCACTGCCAGGCGGTCGTCGGCCGCTCCGGACTCCGCGGGGATCCACTCGAGAGCCCCGACTTCAAGAACGGCATCGGACGGCATCTGGATCTGTTCGACCCGCCAGAAGTCGGCCTGAGCTGGTGCGGCTGTTGCTGGTGCGGCCGTTTCGGCAGCTCTCGCCAGGGTTGGCAACAACCCATCCAGACAAGACAGTACGGTACAAGACAGCATGGCGACGACGAACGTCAGCACGCGTATCGGGCTCCACATCACCATGCGAATTCCTCCTCGACGACGGCCCCACTGGCCTTCCCCTGACTCGTCCACACGAGCGGCAACCGAAGTTCCACGAGCCCATCCGCTTCGCGCCGCACGATCGTGTGGGCAACGCCGCCCACACGCACTCGCCAGGCGTGATCTACGACGTACCATCCACCATCGACAGCCTCAATCTCCTTGCCGGTCGCCACACGCCATGCGGCGACCGTTGGCTGCGGTGGCCCGGTGATCGTGACGATCCGTCGCAGACCGACTGTTTTGCCGCGCGGTGAATGAGCGTCGCCGGTACATGCGATCGGTTCGAATCGCTCCTGCACGCTGCAATCCCCCCAGCGCCAGAGAAATGCCGGCCTGCCGTCGGCGTCGAGCCGATAGCCCGAGAAACGATGCCCGTCCGCGGGGCCGTCGGCATTGCGGCTTGAACCCGGCGGCCAGGCGGCACTCGTCACGGCTGCGACATCGTCAAACCGGGCCAGCGGCGTGGCGGCATCGGGTGAGAAAACGCCTTCCCCCAAGGGCGACTGAAAGCCCTGACCACGGCCGGTCCAGTGTTTTCCGGCGTCGATGAATGGGCCACGCCATACCAAGGCCAGCCGCAGCCGGTCGGCATCCCAGGCGAGGTTCACCTTTTCGGGATAGCCGACGCCGATCGCCCGGGGACCGGCCCCCTCGATGAAGTTGCGGTAGATGATCGGCCTGTCGGTCGGCACCAGTTCGATCGGGTTTGCGCTGGCGCCGACTGGCGGACGTGGCTTCGTGACACTGAGATACCGCCAGACGGCCTCGATCTGCCCCGAAGCCGTGCCATCGAGGACGTCAGAATAGAAGGTCTTTCCTTCGGGCCAGCTGGCTGGCATGCGGGTGCCGGGCCTGAATTGCTGCGGATTGGCCACGTAGGCGAGAAACCAATCGTGCCGCAGTCGTGTGGGCATCCTTGCCATATCGATCACGCCGAGGCTCTGTCCCTTGTCGCCGGCAAACGAATGGCACTTGATGCAGCCGAGCGACTTGGAGCCCACGAGAGCACGGCCCTGCTCCTCGACCTCAGACTCCGAGTGGCCGGCGAGTGCGGGCGTCGGCCCCGTGGTCTTCACGTCGTCGGCGAGCAGCTTGGCCAGCGGATCGACCACGGTGGCATGCCACTTCGGCATCAGCGTGTGCATGTACACTCCGCGATCCTTGCCCCCTTCGATGAGCACCTCGCGGAGAAATCCTGGGGCGAGCTTGTCGCCGACGCCGGTGAGCGTGGGGGGCAGGCGGCCCTCGTCGCCAAGTTCCTGCACGGCACTCGTAAAGAGGGCATCGCGGGCGGCGTCCTTCAGGATCGGCTCACCGTCGTCGTCGGTGGTGGCGACCGCCGGAAGGGTTCCTCCGCGGCCGTCGCGGTTGTGGCAGGCGTAGCAGTTGAGCGACGTGAGCATGCGGTCGATGGCCTGTTCGCGGGCCGGCGGCGCAGCGGCCTCCGACGACGTCAGCCAATCGACCGCCTCTTTGAGCGCTGCCCGCTGGAGACCGTCGAGCTGGTACTGCGGCACGCCAGCACGAGGGCTGCCCGCGGCGAGGCAGCCTGCATTCGAAGCGGCGAGTGCCGCGAGCGGCTTCGGTGTCGCCACCGGCGTGATCAGCGTGCCGTCAGGTCGCTTGAGTTCGTGGCAACTGGCGCAGCCCACGGCGGCGAATGCCGCCCGGCCCTCTTCCACGAGCGCCGGTTCGACGGCAGACAAGGCTCCCGCATCCAGCGTGTCCATCGAAGCCAGCGGCTTGTCGTCGGCGGTGGGCGTCACGTATTCGATCGCCGACCGCCGCGGTCTGCGTGGCGGCATCACGTCGAGGTTGAGCGCTTCGCCGCCGCTGGCCTCGAAGTATTCGATCCGGATGGGATGGACTCCGGCTTTGAGCACGATCTCGCCGTGGCGTTCCGTGTCGGCGTGGATGCCGTCATTTTCCACGACCGGCCGGTCGCCGAGAAAAAGGCGGCTGCCGTCATCGCTCGACAGGAAAAAGTGATACGTCCCGGCAGTGGGGGCGTGCAGGAAACCGTCCAATTGCACCACGAAGCCATCGCTCATGCCCGCCAGTTGCACGACATCGAAGCCTTTCACCGAGCCGATCTTCGCTGGCGATCCGAGTGTTGTGATGGCCGGAAGGGTTTCCACAGCCACAGGCCAGGCACGGCCGTTGAAGGCGATGTGCTCACGATGCTCGTCGCGAGGAGGCGGCAGTCCACCGAGCAGACTTGCGACGACGTGCCGGCGATCCTGATCTTTCAGTGGCAGGGCCGGCATGCGGCTCGATGGACGGCTATGAAACGGGGCTTTCAGAAACTCGTCGAGCGCACGCGGGGACCATTTCCTCGCGAGATCGACCAGCGGCATCTGGTCGGGCAGAAGCTTCCCATCTGTCATGCGTGAGCCATGGCAGACGGCACAGCCGGCCCGCTCGTAAATCTTCAGCCCTTCTGCGGCGCTCGCCTTCGCCGACTCCGGGAGCGGTCCGTCGTCAAAGGATCCCGTCGCCGCAAGCACATGGGCGATCGCCGTGGCTGCGCGAGCGCGTTCGGTGTCGGGCAGTCCCGCGAGCGCATGGGGCATGGTCGTGCCCGGCTTCACGGCATGGGGCTGCGCCAGATAGTCGACAAGCCACTCGTGGCTGAGACGCTTGCCGACCTTGTCGAGTGAAGGCCCCCGCTTGGGCATCAGGTGCGCAGCCTGCTGTTTGTCGGCGGCATGGCAGTTCACGCAGCCGAGTTCGCCGAGCAGCAGAAGCCCGGCTTCGACTCTCGCCGGGTGGGCGACTGCCTCGCGGCCAAACCGCTCGAAGCCGGGCACGATCGGTGCGGCAGCCAGCCCGCTGCCGATCGAACCGACGACCGTCACGAGAGCCCCGAAAGAAAGCAGTCTCATGCTCATGCAACAAACAACCTCTGGCGACACGATCAGCCACGATTCCCAACGCCGATATGATAGTCGCGAAAAGGGTCAGGAATCATTCGTGCCCCCGATCCCCCGGCTCACGCCGAGGGCTTGTATGGGATTGCCCGTATACAAGCCCTGAGCGTCAGCGACGGGATTCCCTGTTCCCGATCCCCCGGCTCACGCTGGGACGGCTTCGTCCGCGTGCAGTCAGCCCCTCACGCATCTCGGCGAACCGCTCGAACCGCCTCCCGTCTCGCCGGCCCATGGCCCGCCGACCGACTGGGGAGCGTTCGTGAAGGCCATGAGGCGAGGGCCCGTCTGGCCGACGGGTACGTCTGCCGGCAAGGCGGCTCAGGTGGTCTCGCTGCACTCCTCGGTTGGGATCGGCGGCCTGTATCGGGCGTCGCTCGGGAAGATTTTCGGCAGAGCCGGCAAATGGTAATATTCCCCACCCGCGAGTATCGTACTGCGGCCGCGGAAGTGCCGAGCTCGTTTTGCATGGATTCCCACACATGGACAGCCTGTTTGCCTGGACGATCACCGCTCCCGCGCTCATGCTGATGGCCGCTGTCTTCATCCCGCGGGACTGGGCGAACGAGCACCTCGATTTCATGCGTCGGCTGGCCAAAACCGCGACCGTGGCGGCCGCGGCGCTTGCTGTTGTCGTTGCTGTGGGGCTGGCCTTCAGGGGACCGATCGACGTTCGCTTGGCGGTTGTGCCCGGCACGCCCACCCTCAACTTCGGCGTCTACTTTGACGACCTCGCAGCGATCATGCTGCTGCTGATCAGCTTTATCGGTGCGGTCATCTGCCGATATGCGGTCCGCTATCTCGACGGCGATCGCGAGCAGGGGCGATTCCTCTGCTGGATGCTCTTCACGCTCGGCGCGGTGCTCCTGCTGGTCACCTCCCGTAACCTGCTCCAGTTCGCTGCCGCCTGGCTCTTCGCAGACCTTGGCCTCCATGAACTCCTCTGCCACCACCGCCATCGGTCCTGGGCCCTCTGGGCCGCACGGAAAAAACTCCTCATCAGTCTGCTCGGCAACGCCTTTCTGATCGCCGCCTTGGCGGTGACGTATGTCACCCTCGGCAGCTTCGACTACACCGACCTGTTCGCCAAGGCCGTGGCCCTGCGGGAGCAGTCGGCACCGAACTCGATGATGGTCTGGGCCATCGGAAGCCTGTTTGTCCTGGCGGCGATGACAAAGTCGGCCCAGTTTCCGTTTCACAGCTGGCTGCCCGATACGATGGAAGCCCCCACGCCGGTTTCCGCCCTGATGCACGCTGGTATTATCAATGCCGGAGGGTTTCTCGTGATCCGGCTCAGCCCGCTGCTGGTGCTCTCGCCCGCCGCTCTGAGCCTGCTGGCGATTATCGGCGCGATCACCGCGCTCCTCGGTGGCGTCGTGATGCTCTCGCAGACGAGCGTGAAGCGTTCGCTTGCGTTTTCGACGATTGCCCAGATGGGCTTCATGATGCTCCAGTGCGGGCTCGGCGGCTTTTCCGCGGCTTTGCTCCACATCGTCGCGCATTCGCTCTACAAGGCCCATGCCTTTCTCAGCTCGGGAAGCGTGCTGGAACAAGCCGCCCGCACCCAGCTGACCCAGGCACGCGCCCGCGGTGGTCGCGCGGTGCTGGTCACCGACCTCCTGGCCGTCGGCGGGGCAGTGGCGATCCTCGGGCTGACTCTCGCTTGCTTTGGGATCAAGATCACCGAAAAACCGGGCGGGATCGTCCTCGGCTTCGTGCTGCTCTTGGCTCTCACCAACCTGCTCTCCACCTTCTTCGCCACGCGGGTCCGGAACCTGTCCCTACTCGGGATTGCGGCGGCGGTGGTGGTGGCGTTCGCCTACTTCGCGAGCTTCGAGATCATCGACAGCCTTCTGGCCGCCACGATGTCGCGACAGCCCCTGGAGCGATCGCTCCTCGATCGGGCGGTGCATGTGGTGGCGGTGGCAAGTTTTGTGGCGATTTTCATCGTGCAAAACTTCATCCAGAACTTTTCGCATATGGGCTGGGTGCAGGTCTTTTACGTGCATGCGAACAACGGCTTTTATCTCGACATTCCCTTCCGGCGGCTGACCGGCTGGATCTACGGCCAGCCGGCGGCCGTCTCGTAGCCCGTGTCTTCCAAGGCGGCACCCAGCTGATGACCAGAGTTACGACGAGCGGCAAAGCCGCTAAGACCAGACTGACTCCCGCGAAACTGACTCCCTCGGCACTGTCTCCCTCGGCACTGGCGCCCTCGGCACTGGCGCCGCATCTCGCAGCCGTTAAGGCAATCATTCCGCCGGTCTGGCCATTGGCTGACTACGTGGCAGTCAACCCGTTTCTTGGCCTTGCCGACCGGCCTTTTCTGGTCGCTCGCCAGTTGCTCGCCGATGTTCGCGTCTGTGACATTCTGCCAACAGCCGAATGGTTTCGACAGCGACTGAGCACCGGGGCGATCACGGCGGCCGACCTCGACACCGCCCTGGCCGAGTGCCGGGAGGAGCACCCCGAATGGTTTGCCAGCCTCACGGTGGAAGCCTGCCGGGCCTTGCTCGACGACAAGCCGGCAGCGGTCGGGGCCGAACGCCGCTACCGAACCGTGTCGGAACTCGTCGACGAACGGACCGGTACCCGTTGGACCAGCCACATCGTCACGGACATCTCCCGGCACTGTGCCGGCCACTTCGATCGAGGGCAGGCCAGCTGGCTGAGTCCCTGGCTGAGCTTGCCGCTCTACGAGGCGTGGCGGCAGCGGGCGCAGCTGAGCCACCGGCTCGACGAACTTGGGATCCGTGGATTCCGGCAACTGGTCGCAGCGCTGCCGGATGATCCTCGCGAGGCAATCCCCGCCCTGCTGGCCCGGCTGGCCATTCCCGAGCCGCACATCGAACGATTTCTGCTGGCAGAACTCTTTTCGGTCGCCGGCTGGGCCTCGTTTATTCGCTATCTCGCCTGGCATGCCGAGGAACCACCATCGGTTGCTGACGACCTGACGGGGCTGCTGGCTATCCGACTGGCCTGTGACGTGGCCTTGGCCGAATCGAGCCGTTCGACAGACCTGCCCGAGGGGCTGGTGCCGACAGATCCCGAGCCGCCCGACCCTCTGCCGGCTGTGCTGGCACGCTACCTGATGCAGGTTGCCGGCGAGGTCAGCCATCGCCGCAGCCTGCTGTCCGACATTACCACGGACAAACAGCCGGCGGCGACCAGACGGCCGACGTTGCAGATGGTCTTCTGCATCGATGTTCGCAGCGAGGTGTTGCGACGCCACCTCGAGGCCCAGAGCAAGCTGGTCGAAACCTGTGGGTTTGCCGGGTTCTTCGGGATGCCGCTGGAGTTTATTCGCCTCGGCACCGCGTACGGCGCCGCTCATTGCCCGGTGCTGCTGCAGCCGACTTTTCCGGTCTTTGAGCGGCTGCTGGGAGCATCGGGAGAGCGGGTCGAGGCGGCCATCGACCACCGGAAGCTGCTCAGGAAGGGCCGCAAGCTCTGGAAGGGCTTTCAGTCGTCAGCGATCTCCTGCTACAGCTTTGTGGAGTCGCTGGGGCTCGCCTATCTGCCGAAGCTTTTCACCGACTCGCTTGGCTTTACGCGGCCCGTGTCCGATCCGCGAAACGACGGCCTCTCACGCGACGAGCAGCGACGGCTCGGCCCCGACCTGGATGGCTCGGATGATCCCCTCCCGCTCGACCAGCGGATTGGTCTGGCCGAAGGCATGCTGCGAAACCTCGGGCTCACTGATCGGTTTGCGAGGATCGTCGCCATCTGCGGCCATGCCTCCTCCATGGTCAACAATCCCTACCGTGCGGGCTACGACTGCGGCGCCTGTGGTGGCCATTCCGGCGAGCCGAATGCTCGCGTTGCTGCCGCCATTCTCAACGACATTCAGGTCCGTTCAGCACTGGCCGAGCGGGGTATCGCGATCCCTGCCGACACCTGGTTCGTGGCGGCCGTGCACCGGACCACAACCGATGAGATTGAGTTTTTTGGTCCGACGGGTTGTCCTGCCACGCACCGCGACGAGTTTCGGGACATCCTTGCCTGGACTACCGCCGCTGGGAAGGCAACGCGGCTTGAACGGAGCAGGCGGCTGGGGAATGCCACCGATGAGTCGGTGCTCTTTCGGGCCCGCGACTGGGCGGAGGTTCGGCCCGAATGGGGGCTGGCGGGCAATGCCGCTTTCGTCATTGCCGACCGCAGCCGAACGGTAGGGCTCAACCTCGGTGGCCGCTGTTTCCTCCACGAGTACTCCTCGGCGAAAGACCCCGAGGGCAAGGTGCTCGAGCTGATCATGACCGCCCCGCTGGTCGTGACCAGCTGGATTGGGCTGCAGTATTTTGCCTCCGCCGTCGACAACCAGGCCTTCGGCAGCGGAAGCAAAGTCATTCACGACGTGGTGGGGCAGTTTGGCATCCTTGAGGGGAACGGTGGCGACCTGCGGGTTGGCCTCCCCTGGCAGGCGGTTTACGATGGCACCAAACTGCAGCATGAGCCGCTGCGGCTCACGGTCATCATCGAGGCCAGCCGGGAGCGCGTTGCCGACATTCTCAATCGGCACTCAGGCGTGCGGGATCTCGTTACCCACAGCTGGCTTCGGCTGGTGGTCGAGGATGCGGGAGCACGCTACCGCTTGACGCCCAAGGCTGGCTGGCAGCTGCTCTGACTGGAGCGGTCGAGCTGGAGCGGTCGACGAATCTTGCGGGGCCCGCCTTCCGAGCGACCATCATGGCGATGCGACCCGCCTCGGCACGACGGTCGCGGCGGCGAGGTCATCCACCCGCCAGGCCGCCCTGCCAAACTCGCCCGGGGGCGGCAGGGGTTCAGCAGAGTTCCAGCAAAGTCACGGTGGGAAACCATGACTCGCTTTTCGAGAAGCCCTGGAAACTGGTTCCAATAATGGGCATATTCGCTTCGAACTTCTGCATCAAACGGAGAGGGCGGGATTCTTTCGGGGCTGTTTTCGACGGTTTCGGATTTTCTGCGATTCCTGACGCAATGTCCATGCCCGACAACGACTTGTGATCGTTGGCTCGTGTTGGAACGGAGCGGCCCGTTTCGGTCGAAGTCGGGACCCTTCAGCAAAGTTTCAGCAAAGTCTTCCGAGGCCATGCCGGAGAGGGTTGGCCTCTCCGCTCGGGCCCGCGGTGCGGCCCGGGGGATCGCGATCGTGCCGCCGGCGGCGGTGAAAGGGGGTGCGTCATGATGCACCTCCGCCAACCCATCCTGCTGCCGAAGGAGCAGCCGCTCCACGCCCTGATCCACGCCCGGTTCTCCACCGAGGAACAGCGGCAGTCGAGTATCGACGACCAAGTGGCCTCCTGCCGGACGTTCCTGGAGTCGAACCTGCCCAAGGGCTGGAAGCCGGAGCAGGTCGTGATCGACGTCATTGCCGAGCCCGAGGTCAGCGGCGAGATCGCCGACCGCCCAGGGATCAATCAGGTTTGGGCAGGCATCGAGGCCAAGCGATGGCACCTGATCATCGCCGAGGAATCGAGCCGGCTGTACCGCCACCACACGAAGGCGGGCGAACTCTTTGAATCGGCGGTGGACGCCGACGTACGGGTGATCTGCACGTCGGACTACATCGACACGGCTGACGACGACTGGCCCGATCGGCTGCACATGAGCCAGATGCAGCACGCCCGGTCGAACTTCTACACGCGGAAGCGGATCGAGCGGGCCCACGACGGCTTGTGGGCCCGTGGTGCCGCCGTCGGCAACACGGTGATCGGGTACAAGCGTCGACCGACCCTGCCGGCGACGGAGACCGAGCCCGCTAAGGGCCCGTTCTATGACGAGATCGACGAGGAGAAGGCGGTGGTCATCCGCGAGGTTTTCGAACGGATCGCCGCCGGAGAGACGGCGGCCGAGGTGGGTGAATGGCTCGACGCTATCAAGTTTGCCAAGGCCAAGTGGTCTCGACAGGCGAAGTGGACGGCGGGCAACGTCAACGCGATCATCCGCCGCACGATTTACCGGGGCTTCGAGACCTTCCGCAAGAAGAAGGCGAAGCGAAAGCTGCGGACGGGCAAATCGGAGTACGTCTGGAACGACGAGGACAAGATCCAGACGCGGGAGAGCCTGCATCTGCGGATCGTGTCGGATCACCTGTGGTACAGGGCTAACGAGGTGGTCGACAAACGACGCATTTTCCAGAAGCCGGTTCGCGGTGCCGGCCATCCGCTTCGCGGCACGACCCGGCAGCGTCGTGGCCTGCTCGCTGGCGTGTTCAACTGCGGCGTGTGTGGTTCGCCCATCTACTCATACGGGAAACAGGACGGCTCGTTTCGCTGCTCCGCCTCGGCGACGGGAAAGTGCTGGAATCAAGGATAGCCCGGTCAATGGCACTTCCGCAACGGTCTTCCGGGCTGATGAGCGACCCATGAGCCTCGGGGAGAACGGCCTGGGAGTCTGGAAGCGG
>Ga0247835_1001546_pt1 | contig 27758 bp, 25 predicted proteins | sample LaCtaG_3_FD_189912 | JGI IMG/M metagenome (GOLD analysis project Ga0247835, IMG submission 189912) | Freshwater microbial communities from meromictic Lake La Cruz, Castile-La Mancha, Spain - LaCruzMarch2015_13.5m | ecosystem: Environmental > Aquatic > Freshwater > Lake | place: Spain: Castile-La... | reverse complement strand
TGTGCCCGTCACCTCATTCCTTGCCGGGCGCACGATTAAGACACTTGGTCATGTATTGCTTATTCTTGAAGGGCTGACCATGGTCGCGATCCTCGTGGTCTGCGGCATCACACTGTCCAAACTCATCAATGGCGGCGGTCCCCAGGGACAGACTGTTGATTGGTCGGCTTTCACATTTGAGGGAGTAGCCGTTGGACCGATTGCTCTTGCGCTCACTTTCGCGTTGCTGTCCAGCGCAGGGTTTGAAGGAGCTGCGGCGGCCGCTGAAGAAACCGACAACCCCAAGAGATCCATTCCCCGTGCACTGATCATCGTCACCGTGCTGTCGAGTTTGTTTTACATTTTTGTCACCACGGTGGCGGTGTGGGCATTTGGAACCGCACCGAATCAACTAGAAAAGTTTTCGGCCTCGGGCTCACTTCCCGGTGACCTTGCCAATGTTTATGTCGCTGACGGCATGGGAGACCTGATTACTCTGGGCGGCGCGGTTTCCTCTTTCGCCTGTTTGGTTGGTGCTCAAATTGCTGGGGGACGCGTTCTCTTCGCATTCGGTCGCGATTCGATCCTTCCTAGGCGCTTTGGCGAACTTTCAGTGCAGGGAACCCCGGTTCGTGGGAGCTATACCGTGGGGGCTGCCGCGTTTGTTTTGGTTATCTTCGCTGCCCTGACAACTGCCTTTGATTCTTTCTCTGCATTTGAAATGGTGAGTGATATGGCAGGGGTCCTCATCGCGGCGGCCTACGGCACGGCCTGCGCGGCAGCGGTGAAAGTTCTTTGGTCAGGATCACGCCGCTGGCTGGCGCTCATCCCAATGATAGGAATTGGGATTCTTCTCGCGATTCTTGTGTTGCAGATATTCCCGTTACCATCGGGTTGGGAGTTAATTGCCCCAACGGTAGCCATAGTTGCTCTCATTGTCGGAGCAGCGGTAGGTCGCAAGCGTGGAGGGCGCGCACAAGAAGTGCTATCACACTAACAAAATAAGACTTCGATCGGTGTGCCGACCTCGGCTAGGGGACGTAGTACATCAAGTTCGGCAGTAGGAATCCACGCTGCATCGAGCCGTTCGTCATGTCGCTGATCTGATCGCCGATGCTTGGGCCAATCTTCCAGCCCTTTTCGATAAGTGCCTGTCGCTGACCGGATTTGCGGGCGGCTGCGTTTTGGGTATTGCCCGTTGGCTTGAGTTTGAGAGCGCCGTAGCCGACAATGCCTGCCTGAGCCAAGCAGGTCTCGGTAGAAACACGATCATTTTCAGATCGACCGGTGAAAATGAAGGGCGTGACCCCGAGTTTTTTGAAAGCATCGAAGAGTGCACGGACTGGCGCTATAACCGGGGTGGTGCAGTTCGCGTTTGCTGCCGCAAAGTCGGCCGCTACGATGGTAAATTGCGGGTCTGCCTTGGCAAAAGTTTCATAGTTGTTTAAAAGCGTCTCATCAATATCAAAGGCAGCTGCTGCCTTGCATGCGCGAACCTTAGCGGGTTTGGTACTCCCACATTCTTTCTTCACCCACGAACGTGTCCACTTAAGCGCTGCGGCGGAAACCTCGGACTGATCTTTCAGGGCCTGACCCGAGGAATAGTAGGACGTTATGACGGGTGCCAGGTATGGGCCAATAACCCAGATATCTGAGGTTGCACCCATGGAGGGCAGGTTCTGCCCGGTCCCGGTGATCGGCAGGCCGTCGCTCAAGTTCGTGCCGGCATCTACCATGATGGTTTCGGCGCTTGCCATGTTTATTGGCGCAACGAGCGCGAACGCGGCAATTGCAACGACTGCGATGCTCCGGGTGATTCCTTTAGTGAAATTCATAATCGAAGGGTATCAAGAACGGGTAGGTTTTGATAAGTAATCGTTGGCGCGATCGCCTGAAGTGGAAACTCGACATGATCGTGCGTGGTTTTACCAAATATTAGGGTCGGATCTTCAGCGCCGATTAAGATTCACGGGTGCCCAGTGATCCGATCGCAATATCCAAAGAATCACCCAGCACCATCATGTTCATTCGGCATGGTGAAAAGCCAGGAGAGTCAGGTGCTCCTTTTGGGGTGAATCAGCACGGCAAAGAGGATGCCCACGCACTCTCGGTCCGCGGTTGGCAGCGGGCTGGGGCTTTAGCCGGGTTGTTCAAGTTGGCGCAGCAGTCTGGGTATCCGGGCTTGGTCACACCAGCGGCAATTTATGCAACCGCGCCGAATTCGGACTCACACAGCACTCGAGAGTTCAACACCGCTCAACCACTCGCTGATGCGTTGAAATTACAAGTCAACGTTGATTATCCACACGGCCATGAGAACCACCTTGCAACGCATATTGCTGGACAAACGGACCCTACCTTGGTGGTGTGGCACCACGGGGAAATTCCTGCAGCCATCGCACAATTCCCAGTTGCCAACATGAACGATGTACCGAGTGCATGGCCCGAAGAGCGCTTTGACCTGGTGTGGGTGCTTAAGCGCGATGTTGATTCAATGCATTACACATTTAGCGAGTTGAATCAGAAGCTCCTTGATGGAGATCAGCCGTGAGCAGCGAGTAGGTTTCCCACATGAGTAAGTTTGCAATTAAGCGTCCCATCATCGCTTTGCTCATTTGGATTTTGTTAATCGTGGGATTGGGGGTTTTCGCAACAAGTCTTGACTCGAAATTCGATGACAGTTTTTCGCTTCCGGGCGCTCAGTCGACAAGGGCCCAGGAACTGCTTGAGGAACTGAACTCGGGTGGTTCCAATAACGCGAGTATAAAAATCATTTGGTCACCCACGCAAGGTTCAGTGACAGATGAAAAAACCCAAAAGGCAATTCAACCCTTACTTGAGTCCATTGCAGCTCTTGATGGAGTCGAGTGCGTAACGAGTCCGTACAAAAAGAACGTGGGCAGCAAATGCAAAACCGATGTGAATGTCTCTGTTGAGAAATCTCTCATGCATGCGATTCACAAAGAGTTGCGCAAAGTCAGCGGATTGACTAATAAGGAAATTGATCAAGTCGCAAAGGTCCTAGCAGGAATAGCACCAATTGCCGAGGCAAATGGCTCGGATCTGGCCAGTATCGCCAAGGTGCTCCCGCTCCTTGCCAAACTCTCATTGTTACCACCGGACGTAATTGCTGGGCTTCGCAGCATCGATCAAGCCATTGCCGATGCTTCGACCGGACTCACGAAGAAGGAGCTGGAAGAGGTTGATCAGGCACTCGGTGGAATTCAGGATTTTGCCAAGATTCCCCTTGAGATACGTGAAACATTGGCAAAAATCTCACCGAAGGAACTTGCAGCTGTTGCGCGCGCGTTACCAAAAGCTGTGGCTGAACTCAACAAGCTGGAGAAAGAGTTTAACTCTGAAGTGGATTCACTTCGTAGCGCAGCCAAAGCCACTGACGCAGCTGTGAGTCCAATAGGTACACAAGGCGATGTTGCGTACGCCACCGTGAGCTTTAACACCGCAACCCTGAAAGCAACGGAAGCAACAAAGATTGTTGATTTAGTTCAGGCAGCAAATTCAGACTCGCTTACCGTTGGTGCCAGCGGGGGAGTCCTTGAAGGCGCGGGAGCAGGAGGAGATAACAGTGAGGCGATTGGTCTCCTTGCCGCTGTTGTTATTTTGCTTATTGGTTTCGGATCCCTAATTGCTGCAGGTCTTCCTATTTTTGTGGCAGTCACGGGATTAGTAGGCGGCCAATTGCTCGTCATTGTCGTCGCCAAATTCACAACGGTTGCTAGTTTCGCGCCAACATTGGCGGCGATGATCGGTCTTGGTGTAGGTATTGATTACGCGCTATTCATTACCAATCGCTATCGACAAGGTTTACAAGAAGGCATGTCGCCCAAAGACGCTGCGTTAAAGTCAGTGGGCACCGCCGGTCGCGCAGTGCTCTTTGCAGGCAGCACGGTGATTATGGCTTTATTGGGAATGTTTGTTCTGGGGATTCAATTCTTCAACGGGTTAGCAATCGCCGCAGCAGTTGCAGTCCTTATGGTGATGGCCTCAGCCCTGTTTATGTTGCCAGCACTGTTGAGTTTGTTGGGCACGAAGGCGTTTGGTATCCGGATGCCATGGGGAAAAAATCCACAAAGCACTCCCGAGGATCCCAAGCGCTGGCGGGCATTCGGCTTAATGCTTCAGAAAAAACCTCTCGTACCAGTTTTGCTCAGTTTGATTCTCATCGGTGGCCTTGCATTCCCCGCGCTCTCACTTCAATTGGGATTTCCTGATGACGGAAGTCAGGCCAAAAATACACCACTGCGTACGGGCTACGACCTACTGGCGAAAGGATTTGGTCCAGGAGTTAGCGGTCCATTTTTCATTGCCGTTGAAACGAAAAAAGACGGTGATTTCGAAGCGCTTAAACAGACTATTCGTGCTCTCAATGAAACTGAAGGTGTCGCAAGCACGATTCCTAGCCTGGACATGCTGCCCCTTGTTGAATTGAATAAGGATGCATTTGGTGCTGGTGGAAATGTTACGTCTGTACTAGTTCAGCCCACCACGTCACCGCAAGACGAAGCGACTGCGGCCACGTTGGAGCGCTTGCGAAATGCGACCGCTGTAGAAATTAGCGATAAGGATGGGACACAGATATTTGTGGGTGGAAGTCAAGCCGTTTCCACTGATTTCACCGACGTGCTGATTAAAGTCTTACCACTATTCCTGCTGCTCGTTGTCGGTCTAGGTTTTCTCGCTTTGATCCTGCTCTTTCACTCGCTCGTGATACCGCTGACAGCAGCTGTGACAAGTTTGTTGAGTTTCGCAGCTGCAATGGGTGTAACGGTTGCGGTATTTCAGTGGGGTGTTGCTGATTCATTACTCGGTGTGAGTGGAACCGGGCCGATTCTTCCGTTCTTGCCCGTAATGGTGTTCGCAATCCTGTTTGGCCTATCGATGGACTATCAAGTTTTTCTTGTCTCGCGGATGAAAGAGGAATGGGAGAAGACGGGCGATAACCGTCAGTCGGTTCTTAATGGCCTTGCGGGAAGCGGCAAGGTGGTTGTGATCGCAGCCTCGATTATGAGTGCTGTTTTCATCTCATTCGTCCCCACACCCATTGATGCAATCAAGCTCTTTGGAGTTGCTCTCAGCGCGGCTGTCATCATTGATGCATTCATTGTTCGCCTTATTTTGGTGCCCTCACTGATGACACTTCTTGGTAAATCCAACTGGTATCTACCGAAGTGGCTGAACAGGGTGCTCCCGAAAATCACCCTTGAGTGACACAACACTTGGTATGTCTCGGCGTGGCAACGCTCACTAGCCGGGTTTTTGCTCTATAAATAAGGAAGTCCCCTCGAAGTATGAGTTCGAGGGGACTTCCATTTAGGCGGATCTTTTTTTCACCGTCTGGTTTCCCAGGGCCTTCGCGTTCTTTGCTGTTTTGCGATGCTCACTCCGTGTTGCCACTTTGCCAGTTCTTTTTTCCACCATCGAATTTGTCTTTCCAACCGACCTCACCAGCATGTGATGTCTCCGGATCTTCCCCGGACCAGTTGTCAAATTTTTTATCCGACCTTCGCCTTGCGGCTCAGTGGGTTATTTCTACACCCAAAGCAAATGGGCGCGCAAGCGTTTTTCAAAAATATTTCATTTATTTTTTCGTTGAGATGACTCATTTGTAACATCAGTAACACCAGTGCTTTTTCTTCACTTCAGTTCTGATAAACAGTTTATGAAATCTTCTTAGTACTACTTTTGCTAACGGCTCAAATGGTGGTGATGGTGCATTTATTAGCGTTGCGGCGGTGAACTCCGTGTTCCAAAGGATTTAACTCCGTGGGCACTCTTGTTAAACGGTCATGCCGTACGTTCCAGGTTTCTCAGGCTGGGACACCTCGAGCGGTAAGATCAAGGGTCGACCGCGCCACCTACCAGCCACCCACATTCCCTCACAAACGGCATCCACGTTATCAAGGCACATTGGCCCCTTCTCGTGTTAGAGTCAGAATTGACTTAACTCATGTTTATTGGTCACTTGGACTACGCGGCGGGTTTGATTAACAAATCCCTGAAATGTAAGGAGCGAATATGCGTTTATTGCGTCGCACTTCTATTGCGGTTGTTTCGGTTGCAGCGGCACTGACTTTGTCAGCGTGTGGTGGTTCAACAGATGGGGCAACAACTGGTGAGTCAAGCTCTGCAATTGAAGAATAGGCCGAATTAGAGGCGGATAGTCAGGGATTGTCTGCAAATAATGTTTGTCCCGACGTCTCCCCTGCAGACATTCTTTCGTGCCTAGAATCAAATGGTAATTTCACCAATTTTTTATCAGGTCTCAACGGTGATCTAGTTGACGAACTATCTAAAGGTGGTCCTCTTACTGTGTTTGCGCCAACAGATGACGCATTTGAAGCACTCGGTGACGAAGTCCTCGCTCTAGTGAGTGAAGACGAGGAATGGCTCTCAAAAATCATGGCTCACCACATTAAAGATGGCGTTTACTACACCCCCGACTTTTTGGAAGGTGGCATTAAATTTCTAGATTTGACCGGTTTTTCCGATATTGAAACAGACACTAATGGAGTTCTCTTTGTTGATGGAGCGGTTGTGACCTCCAGAGATAACGTTGTCGACAACGGAATCATTCATGTAATCGACAAGGTACTCACCCCAGAGGGTTTCGAAGAATGGCTGAATTCTTAAGTCTTAAAGAATGAGATATGCGCACACTGAACAGTATGGAATCTCAGAATTCCTTAATAAAAGGAGCAAGTATGCGAGCAATGCGTCGCACTTCTATTGCGGTTGTTTCGGTTGCAGCGGCACTGACTTTGTCAGCGTGTGGTGGTTCAACAGATGGGGCAACAACTGGTGAGTCAAGCTCTGCAATTAAAGGGGGAGTCGAAGCAGGAGATGCAATTGAAGAAGAGGCCGAATTAGAGGCGGATAGTCAGGGATTGTCTGCAAATAATGTTTGTCCCGACGTCTCCCCTGCAGACATTCTTTCGTGCCTAGAATCAAATGGTAATTTCACCAGATTCTTCCTCTACTTTTTAACAGGTGGCCTCGGCTACTCCCTTGAAGGACAGTTTAATGATGGTCCCGTTACTGTGTTTGCACCAACAGATGATGCCTTTGTAGCGCTCGATTACGAAGTCTTCGATCGATTGCGCGAAGATGAAGAATGTCTCTCAAAGTTAATTACTCACCACATTAAGGATTCTGTTTACTACACTGACGACTTATTCACAGGTGGCTCCAAATTTCTCGATGATGTCGGGTTTTCCGCCATTGAAGAGAGTTCCGATGGTGTGATCACTGTTGATGGAGCGGTTGTGACCTCCAGAGATAACGTTGTCGACAATGGAATCATTCATGTAATCGATAAGGTGCTCATACCAAACGGTTTTGAAGAATGCCCGAATCCTTAAGTCCTTAAAGAATTAGATGTGTGTGCATTGAGCAGTATGGAATCCCAGAATTCGTCAATAAAAGGAGCAAGTATGCGAGTGCTGCGTCGCACTGCTGTTGTGGTTATATCCCTTGTAGCGGCACTGACATTGTCAGCGTGTGGTGGTTCAACAGATGGGGCAACGACTGGTGAGTCAAGCTCTGCAATTAAAGGAGTGACCGAAGAATCACCGGTTCCACAACTTGGTATCTTTTTTGATTTGCTGGAAGTAGCTGGAATCGATGTCACTCAACTTGCAGACAATACGATCTTTGCACCAACAGATGAGGCCTTTGACGCTTTCGATGACACTGTCTTTGATGCCCTTTTGCTCGAGGAGAACGCGGACGCTCTCACGGAACTCCTTGTGTACCACATTGTTCAGGGCAAGATCATCTTGCCTGGCGACGGTACTGAAGGGCTCGTGGTTACCCCTAATGGGGAAAAGTTGGACATTTCGACAGAGAATGGTGTGGTGGTTAATGGAATCCTTGCCACTGACTCGGCAGGGTCCTCAAACGGCGTGACCTATGCGCTCCCTGAGGTGCTGATACCACCCGACTGGCTAGAGTCACATTCTTCTCTGCAACTTGAGTAATGTCATTTATCACCCACTACGTTGAATCCAAACTGTTGCAAAGGGTGTTGGGCTCGGCATCAGCAACTATCTGACCACGACTGGTGTTGGGCTAGACTAGAGCGCCGCTGGGGGCGGTAGCTCAGCTGGTTAGAGCCCCGAACTCATAATTCGGTCGTCGTCGGTTCGAGCCCGACCCGCCCCACCAAGGAAAACCTTTGCAGTGCATAGTTTTTTCGCATATTCATACTTTCCCTAAATGCCCGTAGATGCCCCTTTGTTATTGCACGTTATTGCTCGATGCCATTAGGCAGCGCGGTTCGCGCTGGAGATCCCTATTGCACGGCTGTTGCGCGAAATATTGGGGATTGCACCTTCCCCATGTCCATGTAATGGCCCCACCCCGGTGAGGTGTGGGCCGTGAGGGTTCATGGTGTGCCGGACAACGAGTACGTAATGGCTCGAGCGCCTGCGCGTCTCTCCTTCTTACGAAATATCTTTAATGAACCACGTGGCAGGGCCGTATGTAGTGTGCCTACGACGGCATGGGGGTTCTTGAAACCAGAAGCGAGAGATACGCACCCGTTAGCCTTTTGTGCAGTCCATTGAACTAAGATGGAAGTCATGAGCCGAGGTCGGAGTCGTTCGTTCATATCTTTTGCTGGCTCGTTGCCTATGGCTGCGTTGTTGTTCGTTTTTGCTAACGGAATGTACATCGCACTTGTGGCGTTCGGGAACATCACTGACCCAGCAGTGAACTATGCGTTTGTTCAGCACGTCCTGTCTATGGATACAACCAATTTTGGTGGTGACCCTGACGCCAATATTATGTGGCGAGCCATCACGGCTGAACCGTTACAGGTCGTTGCCTATGTCGCCTTGATCGCTTGGGAGGCTATTGCTGCCGTTGTCCTGTTAACCGCTTCTGTTCAATGGTTTAGGGCTTTGAAATCTGGTCGTAGTTTCGTGTCCGCTGGGCAACTCGCCAGCATTGGTCTCCTAATGCTGGTTGTCTTGTTTTTCATTGGTTTCACCGCCATCGGTGGTGAGTATTTTTCTATGTGGTCAAGTAAAGAATGGAACGGATTAAACCCCGCATTCCAGAACGCTGTCCGCGCTGGTATAGCCCTAATTCTTGTTCACTTCGCGATATATACGTCCAAGCCCATAAATACATTGAACTCAACCTGAGAAATCTGACCACGGCGGATCGTGCTGGTTCAAGGCTTATGAACTTCGACCACATCCCCGAGCCGGAATGGAAGTGAAGCTTTGGCCCCCTCGTTCCTCTGTCAATGAAGTTCAACCAAAGGCGCTTGCTCGTGCGACGGAGACTTACCTGTTTTTTTGTGGTGATGTGGTGATAGCTATGTTATTCGCCTTACACGAGCGAAATCCAGAAAGATGATTCTGAAAATCTTGACTAAACTAAGTTGTCTTTCGAGGCACTCGCCGATGTGAATAGTGGCACCGACCCGTCGGGCTTTGTCTGGAGTGGTGGCGATCCCGGCTACCGCTAGCCACAAGTGACCGTCGCCGACGCTTCGGAAAATTACTTAAGGCGTTTTTTTGACACCGAGCAAGGTGCGCGCGCGGTGAACCCAAGATGAGGCAGGGCGTCGGCTGGCTCCGGACCCCATGGGCGCGCTGCCCTGTAGGGCGCCGAGCATCGCGGCTATGGCGCTGTCAACCGGCAGATCAGCCGCATCATCGGTGGCAACTTGAGGGCCGGTCAGCTGCTGTCGAAGTACCGCTAGGTCACCAACGACATGCACACCGCTGGCTTCAATGCGGTCAATCATGTTGCCGGCAAGTTCGGCGGCCCGGTCCATGGCCCATTGAGGGGTCGCCATGCCGGGTTCGTCAGGGTGAGGTGCTCGGCCCTCCACCAACGCCTTGACCATCGCGGCCTGCACTCGGTTCGGGTAGGCCCGCCAGCCCTCTGATCCGCCGACCGACACATTAAGGCGGCGCAGGAAGGCAGCCTCGGCCAGCGTCAGCGACCTGTTTGATACGTTACCGCGCCGGTCATACAAGGTTTGTCTCGGTAAGCCGAGGAGGTCCTCGAAATTATGGAAGATGCCCTCGCGCGCTCGGTCATCGACCACCACCACGGTCACGTGCTCGGCGCCGACAATGCCGGCCCATCGTTCAACCAACAGGTCGTGGCGGTGGCGCCGCCAAAAAATGGTGTTTCGTGTGGCCTCATCATCTTGGAAAAGCATTCGCTGCAGCCAGGGTAAATACGGGATCTCGAACCCGGACTTTAGGTTTTGCTGCCAAGCCGAAGGCAAGATGCGGCCAAGATTGCGCAAGGTGACCACAACCCGCAGCTGCTTGCATGTCACGTCTTTGGCAATCCGGCGTACCACGTCGTCTGGGGACTCTGCGAAGAACTCACTGGAGATAACCGTGATGCCTTGGTAGGCGTGGGCGGCCTTGACCACCTGATTCCAAAGTGCTTGCTGCGGTGGCCGGGCGCCGTCGGTGCGCCAGCCCAGGGGGCGGCCCATTACCGATGAGGCCACGTCGCGATGGGCCATCAGTTGCCCGGGGTACCGCACCTCCCAGTTGCCCAAGATGTCACGGGAGTTAGCCAAGGCGGTCTGGACGGCGGTGGTGCCGGTCTTGTGGACGCCAATATGAAGGAGCATTGACCCGGGCGGGGTCCCGAGGCGTAAAGGCCCCGGTGACGAACTCATTCTGTCAGGATAGCCCAGCGGGACGGGCCTACTGGGCAGGGGTCGGCAGGGGGGTCGGCAGGGGGTCGGCAGGGGGTCGGTCCGCCCGTGCGCTGTGGTGTATCCTCGAAGACCCGACGTCCTCTTGGTCGTTCCCAGCCCAAGTCATTTGGAGAAGTTGTTGCCCGAAGAAGGTAAGCGCCGTCGGGCTGCCGGTACCGCCAAGTTATTCGCCGTCGGGCTTAGCGTTGCAGTGGTGGTTACAGTTCCGGTTTTAATTGCCCAGCCATCGCTGCAGGCCAGCAAGGCGGAGCCGGTAGGAAGTGCTACCTCGGCACCGCCCAGTGTCGCGCCGGCACCGGGTTCAAGCCGGTCGCTGGCACCTGCGATCGCGCCCGCGGGGTCAGTTGTTGAGTCCGGGGTTGAGTCCGGGGTTGAGTCCGGGGTTGAGTCCGGGGTTGAGTCCGGGGTTGAGTCCGAGGTAACGCAGATAAAAAATGTAGTGCTTTTGCTCGCGGACGATTTGGACTGGCCGCTATTTCAGGAGGTCCCGCGGCTGGCCGCGCTCGCGCAAGCCGGCACCACTTTGACCAATTTCGTGGTGACCGAATCCTTGTGTTGCCCATCACGGGCTTCAATTCTGCGCAGTCAATACGTGCATAACCACCGGGTGGATTCGAATGTGCCAGAGACCGGCGGTGGTTGGGACACTTTCTACCGAATGGGGCACCAGAAGGACAATCTGCCCACTTGGCTGAATGCAGCCGGGGTGAGCACCGCGCACATCGGCAAGTACCTAAATGGATTCCCGGGCCGCCGACTCGACCCCGCATACCTGCCGCCGGGTTGGGATTACTTCGTGACCGCTGTTCGCGGTGGCGGCTCGCCATATGACGGTTACAACTACACGTTGAATTCAAATGGAGTCATCAGTCGGCACTACAAGGGCCCGTTTGACTTCTTGGAAGATGTGCTCACTGCTGAAACCAACAAGTGGCTCGAAACCGCGACCACGCCGTTCTACCTTGAGTTCAACTCTTATCTCCCGCACTCGCCAGCGCCCACGTCGGAGCGCAACCTTGGGTCCCGGGCCGGGGCCCAAGCGCCAAGGGGCCCGGCCTTCAATGCAAAGGGCACTTCTGAGCCGAAGTGGCTGCGGTCGCTACCGCTGCTAACCCCGGCGCAGTTGGCTGCGATGGACCGTTTATGGACTCGGCGCCTGGAATCCGCGGAGACCTTGGCCGACTCATTTGATGCCATCATGGCTCAGTTGCGCACCACCGGGCATCTTGATGACACTTTGATAATCATCACTTCCGATAACGGGTACCACTTAGGGAACCACCGCCTGCCTTCGGGTAAGCAGACGCCATTCCGCGAGGATTCGGTGGTGCCCGCGGTCTTGATCGGCCCCGGTATCGCTGCTGGTAGCGTGATTAGTTCGATGACCTCCACCATTGACCTTGCCCCTACCATCGCGAACCTGCTTGGCGCTGAAGCTCCGAGCTGGGTGGATGGACGCGATCTACTGCCACTTATCACCGCTCCGACCTCAGCACCCTGGCGTACTGGTGTCCTAACTGAAAACCTGCAGGCGACCTTGGTGGGGGACCCGGATTACTCGGACTTTCAGGCGCCCACATTTCAAGCGTTGCGCACCGAGGATTACCTATACGTCACTTTCGGAAAGAACCAAGTCGCTCTCTATGACCTCCGCACAGATCCGCACGAGATAAACAACGTACTCCGATTGACCAGCCCTGCGGTGGTGGCGAGGTTGGCCGCCCAACTTGCTTCCTTGTCAGTGTGCAGTGGCCCCAGTTGCCGGGTGGCCGATACTCGGTAGTCAGCCGGCTTGCAGCATGGCGTCGATGACGCGCTCGGCGGCCCGGCCGTCGTCGAAGGTGCAAAATCGAGCGCGGAATTCGCGTCGCAGCTGCACCGAGCGCGGGCTGAGGTATTCCCGCCCGGCAAGCATCTTGGCGAGTTGGCGGGCATTGCGCGCCACTAGGCCAGGGGGCTCGGCCAGCAGATCAAAGTAGGCACCGCGCGTTTGGCGGTAGTTGTGCCAATCATCGGCGTAGATGACGATAGGACGATCCAAGAGCGCATAGTCGAACATCACGGATGAGTAGTCGGTGAGCAGCACATCGGCGGCTAGGTAGCACGGCAGAATCTGTGGCACTTTCGAGCCGTCAATGACCCGCCCCGATTCCATCAGGGATCGAATCGCCTTTGTCTCTGTGGCAGTGTGGTGCGCGCGCACAATAAATATGGTGCTTTCGGGCAGTTCGTCAAGGAGAGTCTTGAGATCGATGCGCATCGACGTATCGCCCGCCGCTTCGCGAAAGGTAGGAGCGTAGAGGATGGCCGTTGCCCCGACCGGTACGCCGATAAATTCACGGGCGGTGGCCACCTCCTCCGGAGTCGAATTAATAAGGGCATCGTTGCGCGGATATCCAAACTCCAGCCACTCATAGCTGCATGGGTATGCGTGCGACCACATCTCGGTTGAGTAGGAATTGGAACTGAGGGCAAAGTCCCATCGATCGCTGCGTCGTAACAGGTTCTCGAATTCCCGCAAGGATTGCGCGGCATCAGTTGGGACCAACCTGCCCTCGCTGCGCTTTGGTTGACGGACCGGGTCTACCGCGGTGCTCGCGACAGAGCTGCTAAGCACGTCAAGACCGCAGTGTTTCAAGGGGGTTCCGTGCATGGTCTGCAGGTGCACCTGCCCCGGGCGTTTCACTAAAGTGCCGGGGAAGTTGACATTGTTGACGAAGTATTTCCCCCGCGCGAACAGGGAGTAACGCCTCCAGCTATCAGGTGCCACGCGTGCGGTGCCGGGGGGTAAATGTACCGCCTGCTGCGCGGTGATTAGCCAAACCGCCTTCATGTACGGTGCCACCTCGGCCAGCCGCTCGAATATTGCCCGTGGATTGCATCCGTACCCGTTACCCCAATACTCGGAGAACACAACCAGGTTTGGGTCAATTGGCCGCAACCGTTCGAGGAAGTAATAAAGACGGCCGACTTCGCGCACCCGCCGCACCGCTCGTCGGGTAGGCCAATAACTCGCACTCGCGGTTCGGCGGAGGCTTATGCGTATGGCGTCGAGCCGGTTGTAGAGCGTAAATGACCGGTAGGAACGATTTAAGAATAATTGGATGCGCAAGTTGCTGGCCGCGTTCTGTTTTGGTACTGCGGACCAGTCTTGGTTGTGTGTGCCGACCGACCTGCGAGCCTGCTCGTAGAATCCAGGCCGATCCGCGGGCGCGAGACGATCTGCGTGGCGCAGGATTTTCACATAGTGGTTGACCATGATGTCGAAGATGTGCTTGCGCAGTGGTAGTGCGACACCGCGTCGATCCAATTCGGTAAACACGTCGTCGTAGCGGCCGAACACATCAACATGTCGTGGACTCGTGCTACCGAGGATGCTGCCCGCGCGACGTTGTCGATACAGAAGTACGACCATGTTGAGCGTGACAGCCGATGTTGCCTCGAGTAATACCGTGTAGGTAAATGGGATGTCCTCGTAGTATCCGGTCGGGAATTTCAGCCCGAGCTGTTGCAGGAAGTCGCGCCGGTAGACCTTATTGCAGGCGATAGGTAGGAGGTTGAAAAGTCGGGGGTGCTCGCTCGGTGTAAATACCGAGGCCGACAAACTCGCCAAGATCTCCGCGGCCCAACTGGCGGTGCGGTGCCCGTCCCACCAAGTGCGTGCGTAGTCGTAAATGAGCAACTGCGGGTAATCGCCGTATTCGAGTCGATCAGCTATTGCCGCCAGCGAGCCGGGCGCGAGGGTGTCGTCGCCGTCGAGGAAGAGTACGTACCGGCCGGTTGCTGCTGCGAGCCCTGCGTTGCGAGCACCGCCGAGCCCTGCATTCTCAGCCAAGTGCAGTGGCCGTACCCGTGGGTCGCCGGCGGCGACGTCGTCAATAATTGCACCGCTCTGATCAGGGGAGCAGTCGTTGACAGCAATAATCTCGACGTCAGCGAAGTCCTGCTCGAGAACAGAGCGCAGGCACTCACGAAGATAGGCCTGCACCCCATGGGCGGGCACGATGACTGAGATCAAGGCCACTCTGTGAATCCTACACGGGTGCGCGCCAAGCAAGGATCACACAGAAGCTGTTATAGAGTCGGGGGGTGCCAGCCGCAAGTGTGACCAACCCTGTACTTATCGGGGGCACCGGCCGCAGCGGCTCCACAATCTTAGGACGCATCCTTGGGCACCACCCTGATCTTTACCTCACCGATCCCGAAGAGGTTCGCTTCATCGCGAACAATCCGGGCCTGGCCGTAGCACTCGGTACCCGGCGGTCCCGGTGGCTGGCGCGCATGGGCGCGCAGGCAGCTGCGCGTAAGGCGGTTAATCGGGCCCAGAGTGCATATTTCGAAAGACCCAATAACAGCGGACTGCAAATGTGGCTGACGAAAGATGAAATGCGCCAAATCGGCGATCGCTATTTAGAGCGCTTTGGGGCGGAGCCGTTATTGGCGACCCGCGAGTTCGCGCAATCGGTGATGGACAAGGTGGCTGAGCCGGCGGCGGGCCGGCGCTGGGTTGATGGCACACCGGCAAATGCGCGAGTAGCCGATCTGATCGAACCTATCTTCCCGGACTGCCAGATAATTGCGATCGTCCGTGATGGTCGTGACGTAGCGGCCTCCTTCGTCGAGCAGACTTTTGGGCCGAACGAAATATTGGGTTCCTTGCGCGAGTGGCATAAGCGCAGCTTGCGCATGCACCAAGCAGTTAAAGCCTGTCGCCCCGGACGCATTCTCACAATCGACATGCTCGACATGGTGCAGAACAAGCGGGAGGAGTCGATGACACAGATCTGCGCATTCCTTGGTATCAGCGTAGATCCGCAAATGATGGATTGGTTTGCCAATAATGTCAGCGTCGACCGGGCCCATGTTGGTCGTTGGAGCACCCAATTCGATCCCGAGACGACGGCTCAGATCGACAAGCTATATTCAAGGCTCGTCACCGATCTGCGGAGGCATGGAGTTCCTATTCCGCTTGAAACGTGAAAAATCTTGTCGCGACCGGGAACCAAAAAACAAAGCGGAATCCATAGCTTTTGAACTCTATGACTACCGTTCCCCCTACGGACCAAACCTCAACCCCATCTTGGCAGCGATTGTTCGGTTTGTTTTGCCCACGGCATTGCTCAGGGGTGGTAGTCGGCTGATCGAAGAACAACCTGATAACCCACCATCACTTGCAGTAAAGTGGACAGGCTTTTATAAAACCATCGAGGAGTTTCATGCGTCCCTTTATTCGCCTGACCGTTTGCACACTGTTGGCGACAGTCATGACCCTTGGGGCTGTTTCCACGGTAACCGCTGCTGGCGCACCCAAGTCGCAACTTATGAATCAGTCAGATCTCACCCCATTTGGAGGTGTCCAGAGTGCAAGTTGGGCAATCGTTCCACTTGACACCACACTGCCCAACGCGATCTGTACGGGTGCCAATGGCCAAGAAATTGAGTTCCCCAAAGCCAAGGGTTGGGAAGCGAATGGCCAAATCAAGACGACCAAGCGATATGCGGATGTCACTGAGATAGTTCGTGACTACGGCACGCAGGAATCCTCGGCCCAAGCCTGGCAAGCACTCAATGCTGCGGCTGCCCAGTGCCCTGCAAAAGCACGCGACGTAATGATTCCAGGCAGCAAGAAGTCCTACTACAACGTGACACAGACACAACCAGAAGTTGCCGGTGCGGTAACCATGATGACGCGGTCAGTTGCAGTGTCACCTGATAAGAAGATCAACGGCGGATCCACTGCTGCCTACAGTGTTTATCGTCAGGCGGGAAACGCAATTGTTGAAGTTGTGTACTACAGCAATCCGGGTGTGACGGTGAATGCCGGTACGCGGAATGAAGTAAATAAGCTTTCACAAGAACTCTCCGCTCGCTGGCTCACGTCATGAGTCTTTAGGGAGTTTGAAGCGCTCTGGGTTTAGTTCCACTTTTTACAAGTGGATGGAACTATGCCGGGTCAGTATCTGCAGCGAGTTCGCCGTAGCGGTTTGGTCCAGCCGTGCTGGGGATTAGTGCGAAAATTAGCAAAACAACGCAGCCGATACCGGAGGCTAAGCCGAACGCCATTCCAGCCCTGAAGAGGATCTCGTTTTGTAACGCTGACAGAACCACTAGAACAAATCCACTAATGCTGCTGGCTGCGGTGAGGCTGTACCACCAGCCAGACTTATTGGAATCGTGCAGGCGTCTGAACCAAATAGCACTGACGGGGAGGATCGTCGCCAGAAACCACACAATGATCATGATGGTTCCTACTTGGGCAAGTGTGTTCCACAGTTGTGGATCCTCACTTGTGGCGATGCCCACTTCGGTAATGATGAAAATGGCAACAGACGCGGCTACCATGAACAGGACGAACCACCAGAACTGGGATCGGCTCGTGCGACCTCGGAAGTTCGCATAGTTCTTGAATGCGTGCTTAACTGCCTTAATAAATCCCACTCGGACTCCTCGCTCATTTTCTCTCGCGCAACGCCATCTACTAAGACTAGCTAAGAAAGTGGCGCATCAACCCTCTAAAGAATTATTGAAACTAGCGAATGGTTTCCAATGATTTCCATGACGCTCGAAACGCGTTGCACGTTCAATCCGCACCCTGCTACCCTCCCTCGCATGCGCATCGGAACTCGTTCAGGAATCATCGTCGCCACACTTGGTTTATTCGCTTTTGGCACGGTTGCCCCGAGCTCACCGCTCCTTGTGACCACATCTGCTCACTCGATCATCGGGTTGAACGGTGTGAGCGCTGTCGCAGGTGAGAGGAGCGCGATGACTCTCGAGATTCAGCATGGCTGTTTGCCTGCTAATCCCACCGTGCAGGTTGAGGCCTTCGTTGGTGCACCTTGGCGCGCAGTCAAGCCTGAGCCGGTAGCGGGTTGGACTTCGAGTGTGACCAAGCAGGCCAATGGTGGTTGGCATATCACTTGGGTCAACCAAGGCACACCCATTCCTTTTGGCACTGCAACCTTTTTCCCATCATGGTTGCCTGGCCCAAAAATCCAGGAACTTATGGCATGAGTGTGCTGCAGTTGTGCCCAGGATCCTCGTACTTCTGGAATGACAAATACACACCAGCCACCGCGTCCTTGTCTTCGCCACCGTTGACTCCGCTCGCTGAAGTCTCAGTCGTGGCGAAGAAAACTAAGGCACCTGCAAAGACGACCAATCCGACAAGCAAACCTTCTGCTCCGGCACACGCGCACTAACTGTTGACCGAGGGTTAAATCAGTATCAATATTTTTGTTGTCTTGGTCTATATCGTCGATATCGTCGATATGGTGTTTGGTGGCGTAGCTACAGCTTGGCTAACACGCAGGCGGCTGTACTGGCCTCAATACTGAAGCCGTTTTCCTCGGGTAGGAATTCTTGGACCACTCCATCGTGAAAGACCATTGCGTACCGTTTGGAGCGTAAGCCAAGCCCGAAACGAGAAGCGTCAACCGCCATCCCAATAGCATGCGCGAACGTGGCATCTGGATCAGCGAGCATTAAAATATCGCCTGCGCCTTGGGCCTTGCCCCAAGCGTCCATGACAAATGCGTCATTGACCGAAATGCATGCAATAGTATCTACGCCGGCTGCAGACAAGTTGGCGGCTTGTTCAACGTAACCGGGGAAATGTCGCTGTGAACAACCGGTCGTAAAAGCGCCGGGAACGGCAAATAGAACTACGCGACCAGCACCAAGAATTTCAGAACTCGAGACAATGATGGGCCCTTCCTCCGCCATCACGCGTAATTCCACATCAGGAACAACATCGCCTATTGCAATCATTTTTCACCCTTCTCAATCAATCACCGACTATGCCGCGGAACTCTAGGGGAAGGCTAGCAACCAATCGACTAGCCTTCTGCCATGCGCGATGCAATTTTGGAGAGGGTTCGCAATACCTTTCACCTGAAGCACGGTCGTGGAATTGTTGAACAGTCGGGAGAAGCCGGTGCTCTATTTAACGGAGATTTTTCGTCGAATACAACTGCCGGTGCTGAATTTGCCGGGAGCAGGCTTGGGCTGGGAGTAATGGATGGCCTCAACGGTGAGGTGGTCAGTGTCAGGGGTACGACTTGGCGGATCCCTGAGAGCGGTGTTCCCGTTGAAGTTTCACCGTCTGAAGGGATTGCTTTTGGGATCGCGGCCCACGGTGGTCGGAAGCACCAGATTGTAATCCCAACGGGAAGTGACATGACCGGCATACTTCACGCAATTGATTTGTATTTGGCGGGAAACCATGTTGATCACGAGGATGTCGTGTGCGCTGTTGAAATTGTGGGAGTTTTTAACAACGTTCTTTTGCGAACAGAAGCTGCACCAACTTTTCCCGAGGAAACATTGACCCAGGTTCTGGAACATGAAATACGGTTTGAGTTTGGTGAGTGGCGTGGAACGCTGGTCGGGTTCCGGTTCCCTGATGCAAGCGATGGCCAGACGATTCCTGGGTTGCATTTTCATGCGATTAGTGCAGACCAGGATTCAGGCGGCCACGTTCATGAAGTTGTAACCAATGACGTGGTGGCCACTATTTGGGTTGATGAACTACACCCGGTTCATGATTAAGTGAGTGTTTCCCCGGTCATAGTTGGTTTGTGTTCTCGGACAACAAGCAGAGTTGCAAGGACTATGAGGCCCGCCGCAATGGTTGCTCCCATTCGGAAAAAGACGGATGTTTCTAGTAGTTCACCAGCTTGGGCGAAGAGTGCAAACATGAAAATCGTGATTCCAATTACCGCGATGGTGTAGTTCGCCCAAATGAAAGCAAAGAACAGGAATGCACCAATTCCGATGGCAATGATCAGAGCCCATTCGGGTTTGGGGAGCCAGATTCCCCAAGCGACCATGAGACTGACCGCGAGAAAGGTGCCACCCACGCGTTGGGCGACTCGAATAACGGTTCCCGTTGAGTCTGGCTTGGCGATCCAAGCTACCGTCATTGGAATCCAATATTGGTGTGGAACTGAGTAGAACTCCGAGATCGCGGTTGCAATGGCTATTGCCAATGCAAGGCGAAGGGCATGTCGGGTAAATCGTTGGCGTTGCTCTCCTGGGTTGGTGAGTCGACGCCATAGTGTGTCCGCGACACTGGGTGGGATGCGCATTGCTTTTGGGTTTGTCAGGAAGCCAATAATCACGAGTATCAATGTCTGGATGAGGCCACCAAGGCCTACGAGGGCAACAAATTCCAATGAAGGTTTGAGTGCCTCGGGCAGACCAGCCGTAATGGTGAAAATGACAAGTGCGAGTGTCCCAACGAGTGCAGCGCGAGGGCCGGCAACACCCACCCAGCCGGCGGCTAAGGCAACGCATATTGATGCGAGAACGGTAAGCCAAATATTGGGTGCCACGAGGTAGCCCAGTAACGAGGTGAGCATGAGCCAGGCGGTTGTCCACAACATGATGCGCCATCGGTGACCAACCGGTAGCCCAGCCTCCGATAAGCCAGCGAAAAGCGCAGACAAGGCGAGTGGGATGGCGTATTGAGGTTCCCCGAAAGCCCAAGCGGCAACGGCTAGGGCCAAAGTCACGGCGGTCGTGCGAATCGCGCCAACAATCAGGACCTTGTCGTGGTCAACGGTGGCGATCTCGCCAAGGATGTTCAGCCGATGTGAGCGCATTAAGACCAGAGATTAGTGGATGGGCGCTCTTTGCGTTCAGTAAGTGGTCCGCGTCGAGACATCTCACCAGAGCCAATTTTTGTTGGGTTAAGGCACGGTTTCCCCGGTGTGTCCCGTCGTGATTGATGAGTCGTTCTCTAGCATTTGGGTTACGTAATTCCAAGAGAGGAAAAAGTATGCAGAGTAGATATGCACGTGCATTGACAGCCGAGTTTGTTGGCACGTTCCTTCTGGTGTTTCTCGCCGTGGGCACCGCCGTCTTCGGCATTGCTGCAGTTGTTGGAGCAGATGGCAAAGGTCCTGGATCAGGTGTGGTCGGTGTAGCGCTCGCCTTTGGTCTGGTGTTGTTGGGTATTGCCTATGCCTTTGGGCCGATCAGCGGCGCGCATGTGAACCCTGCGGTCACTTTGGCCATGTTGCTAGGTCGCAGACTCCCGGCATCTGAGGCAATCGGATATTGGGTCGTGCAATTCCTTGGTGCCATCGCGGCCGGTGCGCTTCTCAAGCTTTTTGTCGATTCATTCGGAGTTACCGACTACACGGGCGCATTGGGAACGAACTCTTATGACAATGGCGCCATAAATATGACCGGTGCATTCGTTCTTGAAGCAGTACTTACGGCCGCCTTCGTGCTCGTGATCCTGTTGGTGACCGAGCGAGTTGCGGCCCCTGGTTTTGCTGGCCTTGCAATTGGTTTGACCCTGACCCTGGTTCACCTGGTCGGTATTCCACTCACGGGAACATCGGTCAACCCGGCGCGTTCATTTGGTCCAGCTCTTTTTCAGGGTGGAACGGCTATGTCGCAAGTGTGGCTGTTCATTTTGGCCCCCCTCGTTGGTTCAGTAATCGCAGTTGTCATCTGGATGATTACCCGTACCACCACCGAGATGCCTGAAGGGGCGGTCGCGGGTTCAGAACGCGAATAGATCCAACTGCGGCCCTTAAGCTCTGATCCGAGTGCGTTGCAGGTGCAACTAGAGGATTGTTTGGCCTCTTGACGTTATGGTGTGCGCTGTGACAGCCGAACATTATTACGCCTTGTACGGCCACGGGATCACTTTCACTCGATGCTAGCGGGCAAACACTTCGAAACCTGATGACTCCAACTGCTCGGCGGCCACACGGTAGGCTTCCGCAAAGGCTGATGGGTCCTTGACCCTAGACCGCCATTTGTCCAGCCCTACCCGTTCAGCCGGCATCCGCTCATTGAAGAACGCTCGCATCGCCGGGTCGTCTTCTAAGGCCAGGAAATCCAGTACCCGCTGGTAGCTGGCCGCCCGGTCGTATACCACCAGATCCTCTAGCGACAGCACTAACACAGCCTGAGAGGGGACCTGATGCAGACCCAAGTGTGCCCGACGGACCCGGTTAGCCCACCAATTGATCGCCTCGACCGGGTCACTTGGCCCCCAGCGCTCCGCGAGCACCGATGCGGCGGTGCTACGGCCATCGCGAACCATCCAGATAAATCGAGTTTCGGGCCAAAATTGGTGGATCCGGCCCGCATTGGAGATATTTGGTGGCGAGGTGTCGATCCACCACGGCTCGCCGGCGGCCCCGTGCTGGGAGCGGATCATCCCGGCTAAAAAGGCTCGGCCTGCCCCGATGGGGTCGGCCACTAACCCAGCCGACAACTGCTCGAGCAGCAGATCGCGCTCGGCCGCTTCCCAGCTAAGGTGCAGCCCGCTGGCCCGCCCAAGGCGGTTGGTGCGCAGCCACCACTCATTTCGCATGCCGGTCTCAAAGGCCCGGAATCGAGTCTGCAATGCGCGTTCGCGATTTGCAGCCCACTTGCCCCAGGGCAACTTCGCCCAACGCCCCGTTGGCTCAAGTGTCAGGTCCAGCAGCCCGCCTGCTGAGTTAACGAACTTGACCTCGCGGGGCCAACTGGCCCGGACATGTGCGTGCCGGTGCAGCAACCCGGCGATGACCGTGGTGCCGCTGCGACCAGTGCCACCGGCCATGATCGGCGTCACCTGCTCACTCATTCGAACTCCTCTGGGCCCAGCTGGGCATCATTTAGTGCAGTAAGTACCCAAGAGCCGACCTCGGTGATTGCCATGGTGTGCTCCCAGTGACAGGCAATCGAGCAGCCCTCGGTGATGACAGCCCAAGTATCGTCGAGAACCCTGACCCCGGGCTTCCCAGGGTCAACCCGGCGCGTCAATTGGCCCAGCTCTTTTTGAGGGCGAAACGGCCATGACACAAATGTGACTATTCATGCCCTCATCCATTAGGTGCGCAAAGTGCTGGTGCATCTTGAGGAGCACCACTGAGTTGACGTTATTGTTGGCTTTGTGACTCCTGAGGGCTCTGTGTTGGCGGCCTGCGAGGCGGCAATGCAGGACCGCGACATTGTGACCGATCCGGATATTTTGCGATCCTATTCACGTGATCGCTCAACGGGGTCCGCGGCCGGTGAACCATTCGCGGTGGTATTTCCTCGTTCCACTCAAGAAGTAGCAGCCATCATGTCTGCGGCCCACAAGTTTCGGGTACCTGTTGTTCCTCGCGGTGCTGGTTCAGGGCTTAGCGGTGGCAGTAACGCAGTCGATGGATCACTGGTTCTCTGTGTTGAACGAATGAATGATGTTCTAGCCGTGAATGTTGATGATGGGTACGTTGAAACTCAGCCAGGAATTATGAATACGGAATTGCGTGAATACGTTGCACGCTCTGGAATGTGGTACGCACCCGATCCCGCAAGCAAGGATTTCTGTTCAATCGGTGGAAATGTCAACACCAATGCCGGGGGATTGTGTTGTGTGAAATACGGCGTCACCCGGGATGCAGTACTGGGACTTGAAGTCGTGATGGCTGATGGCCAGATAACCCGTTTAGGTCGACGCACGATCAAAGGTGTTGCCGGGTACGACTTAGCTGGATTGATGGTCGGTTCGGGTGGCACTTTGGGAATTGTCACGATGGCAAGGCTGCGCCTTCGTCCAATGCCGGCGCCGGCGACCACCGCTGTGGCAGTTTTTGACAATGTCGGTGATGCCGGGCGAGCTTCATCGGCAATCATGTCTGAACTCACACCGAGCATGCTGGAACTCATGGATCAGCAGACTCTTCAGGTGGTCGAAAACTGGCGACCCATGGGCCTTGATACCAGTGCAGGGGCTCTGCTCGTTGCCCAAACCGATTCCGGGTTGGGGAGCTCACTAGCCGATGCAGATCGACTACTGCAGATTTGTGAGCAGAACGGTGCGACCCTTGCCCACCGTTCCGAGGACGAGGCTGAGTCTGAAATGCTCCTTGGCGCCCGACGAATGGCCATCCTCGCCATTGAAGCCCAAGGCGATTGGTTACTTGATGACATCGCGGTACCTCGTTCCAATCTTGCCGAGGCCATGGTGCGAATCCAAGATATTGCTGCGCACCGAGATGTAACCATTTGCACCTTTGGCCATGCAGGTGATGGAAACTTGCACCCAACAGTCGTGACCGAACGGGGGGATCAGCAGGCCGCTGCCCGGGGCCTGTTGGCATTCGACGACATTTTGGATGTGGCACTGGCATTAGATGGAACTGTTACGGGTGAGCACGGTGTTGGTAATCTCAAGAGGGAGGCGCTCTCTCGCGAGTTAGATGATGTCGCCATAGGTTTGCATGCCAGGATCAAGAGCGCTTGGGATCCGCAAGGAATTCTTAATCCAGGGAAGTTACTGCCGCGCTGGTAACGTCGCGAATTTCCTGACCGGCCAGAATCTAGGTTTAAACATGTTCAGTCCGAGGTTGAGGTCTGATTGCTGTCATAGTGATGAATAGAAACCTGGCGAAGGCATGGTGTGCACCCCCCTGTTGCACCTACTTTGTCGGGTTTCCTTCTGAGAAGTGGAACATCCTTTCCGTGGTGCCTGGGAGACTCCGTTCACCTGATCACATAGGGTCGAACCATGGACTTCCTCACCGTGGCCGTTTTTGCCTTAGTTGGTGGGATCGCCCAATTCGTTGACGGAACACTGGGCATGGGCTTTGGTGTCACTTCAGCAACATTGCTCACTGTTTTGGGCTATAGCGCTGTAGCTGCCTCGGCGGGAACTCACGCCGCAAAGGTGGGAACCTGTTTCGCTTCGGGAGTGAGTCATTGGCGAGAAGGAAATGTTGACTGGCGGGTACTCGTCGCCGTTGGTGTTCCGGGAGCCTTTGGCGCATTTATCGGGGCGGTTGTTCTGACCAATATTGCTATGGGTAGCGCTCGACTCTGGATGGCTGTAATTCTTTTCTTGCTAGGAATCAGCATTATCGCTCGATTCGGATTCGGTAAGTCACTCATACCGGCGGTGCGCCTGCGAACGCGCAATTTATGGCCCATTGGTCTGTTTGGCGGATTTGTCGATGCAACAGGTGGTGGAGGTTGGGGACCGGTTGCGACACCATCTTTGATGACCGTGACACGTCACGCACCACATCGCATCGTTGGCACCGTCAGCGCCGCAGAGTTCCTCGTGGCTGTTGCAGCCTCGATGGGGTTCTTAGTTGGTGCGGGTGACTCGGGTGTTCCTTGGCTTGCTGTTCTCGGGTTGATTATCGGTGGCGTAATCGTCGCCCCATTTGCTGCTCGCTTTGCGAGGAAGGCACCCACGGCGCCACTTGGTGTTGCAGTTGGCGGAATGGTGCTCGTTGCTAACACAGCGGTGATGGCTGCTGTGCTGGATCTCCCTGGTTTGGTAGGGGCTTCACTTGCGGTTGTGGAAATACTGATTACAACTGCAATTGTGATCAGGGTAGTTCGCCGGAAGCCTGTGCCAATTTGAATGCCTGATCAACAATCTTTGCAACCTGCACCGATTGCCAAGGATTGGGAAGCCAACCGCCGTTTCCGCTAATCCGATCACTCATGTTTTCAAACATTAATTGATACGGGTCAACAGCTGTAAATTTTTCGGTGCCTGTCTTCCCCTTTGTGGTGATGGTCAATTTGCTTTCTTGGTTGTAGCTGGTGAAAGCTTGATCACCGGGCAACGTGATTTCACCCTCTGTTCCCTTGAGCACAAAGCGTTGGGAGGGATGCATCGCAAATGATGCGACGATTGCCCCGGAGCCTTTGCATTGTGCGTTGTTGAAATTGAATTGTGCTTTCATCGTCATGTCGACCTGCTTATCGAGTTTTTCACTATGCGCCGTGGTGACCGTGTAAATTGTGTCTTCGGCAAGTAGTGCGACGAGTGCATGTAGTGGGTAAATCCCGACGTCATAGAGCGCTCCACCGCCCTTAGTTGGATCTAGGCGGTAGTTGCCAGGTGTGACACTGTCGAATGTGAAAGTGCCCAAGTAATTTGTGGGCGAGCCAATCGCATTGCTGGAGACGAGTTCCTGCAGTCGTTGGGTTCGAGGGTGCCAGAGCATCCAAACAGCTTCGACGAGTAACAAACCTTTGTTCTGTGCATGTGCGTAGGCCGTGATTGTGTCACCGGCATTCATCACCATAGGCTTTTCGCAGAGAACATGTTTGCCGGCGTCGAGGGATTTGATGATCCAGAGTAAGTGGGCATCGTTGTTGAGAGAAATGTATACCGCGTCAACCTGCGGATCTTGAATGAGCTTTTCATAAGAGTCATAGGCGATCTTGGGTGACAGGCTTTGGGCCCGGCCCATATCGCGTGCGGCTGCGGCATAAAGGGTCGCGTTCTTGGCGTTGTGCATTGATTGTGCCGTAGCACTAGTTGCAAGACCCCCGGCGCCGATAAATCCCCAGTTAACATAGCCTTCGTCAGTCATGTAACCAGTCTCTCGCATCAATTATTGAGCAGATTTGGGGATTCTGGCATTCCGTTATTTGCAGCAGAAGTCTCTGCGGCTTCCATCAAGGCTACGACATCACGTGAATCAATCGCTTGCACTTGCATGATCGATCCGTCATGCAATAAGGCAGAAAGTTCTCGATGGAATTCGAATGGTTGCACAACATCAAGGTCCACACTTGTTCGTGTACCTGTTGAATCAACCATGAATAATTTGGCGGGCAAATCGGCAACAGCGGGTTCAGCCGCCGGATCCCATTCGCCAATAATTGCACCCGTCGTTCCAAGGGCATAGAACTTAGGCTTGCGTTCTGCAGCCAAATCCGAGTTCACGAAACTTGCTGTGCGACCGTCAGTAAATGTAATGGCGACTTCAGCGTGGTCAGCATTGGTTACGTGGCTCCAGTGACGCTTGTGGTTGTGGCCACTGACATGCGCGACTTTTCCAGGGAATAGGTTCAAGATTTGATCCAGATAATGCGATCCCCAGTCAAAGATTGCTCCACCGGAAACATCTGACATCGAATGCCAGTAATCGCAAGGCCGCGAATATCCGCCAACAAAGGATTCATAGGAAAATACTTGACCGATCGCCCCTTCATTTATGAGACGACGCATTGTGACAAAGTCTGGATCAAATCGGCGATTTTGATACACGACTAAAACACGTTCCTTCTCAGCGGCTAACGCAATGAGTTCATCACACTGCTGGGCCGTAAGTGCCATCGGCTTTTCCAGAATTACATGCAAGCCACGATTGAGGGATTCTTTGCCCCATGAGTAGTGGCTATTGGGGGGAGTCGAGATGACAACAATGTCAATCAGGCCACTATCAAGCATTTCCATTGAATCGGAGAAAGCGACGGCATCGGGGGCAAGCTCAAGAGCCGCTGCGACCCGGTCAGGGTTGAGGTCGGCTACTGCCCGAAGTTCAAGCCCAGCGGTGGTGGCGACCGCAAGGTTGTGCTCGTGTCCGATTGCGCCATAGGCGAGTAGACCAATGCGGAAAGGGACCGATTCGAAAGAATGCATGGGGAACAACTTAGTGGAGGGGCAAGGAGTGTGCAGAACCATGATTGTGGCGGGTCAGTTAGCGGTGATTTTGGACGGCCTCAACGCCGCGCACTCCGAGTGATGCGAATGGCCTGACAGAGGTCGGCGATTTCCGTTAACGTTCCTGCTGGGACCACACCATGGAGGGCAGCGAGTTTGACGCTGCGTTCTGTTAAACGAAACGAGGAATCCATGAAGGCACTCATGTACTACGGCCGTGGCAACAACGGCCGTGGTGACTTTCGTTTAGAAGATGTGGCAGAGCCCACGGTCGTACCCGGCACCGTGAAGATCGACGTGGAGTGGTGCGGGATCTGCGGTTCGGATCTCCACGAGTTCGAGGCCGATACCGTTTCGGGATACTCGCCTCCAGTCATTCTTGGACATGAGTTCGCCGGGACAGTCTCCGCGGTGGGCGAAGGTGTCGATCACGTGAAAGTCGGCGAACGCGTTGCCGTTGAGCCATTCATGTATTGCCAGACGTGCGAGTTCTGCGTCACAGGCGATTACCACGTGTGCCCGGACCTCACGGTTGTCGGTGTCCACAATGTTGGGGGCGGGTTTGCCGAGCAAGCGCTCGTTCCGGCCTACACCGTTCATAAAATGCCCGACTCCGTACCGTCCGAAGTGGGCGCACTGATAGAGCCAATCACG
>Ga0247835_1001545_pt1 | contig 27775 bp, 27 predicted proteins | sample LaCtaG_3_FD_189912 | JGI IMG/M metagenome (GOLD analysis project Ga0247835, IMG submission 189912) | Freshwater microbial communities from meromictic Lake La Cruz, Castile-La Mancha, Spain - LaCruzMarch2015_13.5m | ecosystem: Environmental > Aquatic > Freshwater > Lake | place: Spain: Castile-La... | reverse complement strand
AGTATTGAAGAGATTAAAGAACTCAAAGCATTAACCAAAATTCCAGTTGCAATCGATGAGAACCTACGTTTGGCAAATGATGCAACTAATCCTGAACATATAAAAACAATCACAGATGTAGCAGATTTTGTAGTTATAAAACCCATTCCAGTTGGTGGGATTAAGAGATTTCAAAACATTGCTGAACAGGTAATAAAGGGTGGGAGAAAAGTTGTGGTATCTGGATCAATGGATACAAGCATTGGTTTATACGAAACTTTGCTAGCTCAATCTCTTTTGGCAGAAAGTTCTCAAATGGTTGCCGGGGCCGGGACAGGCTCAATTCTTTCTACTGATGTTGCGACTCAAACTCTGAGAGCCCATAATGGCGTTATTGAAATAAAAAGACTTGAAGTAGATGAATCTAAAGTCACAGAAAGTCCAAATCAACAAGAATTGATTCAAAGATTGAATATGTCATTTGATTTTGGAAGAGAGAGGAATTGGTTTTAATGTCTGAACAAAAAACATCACAACCAGCCTCTGCGCAAACTGCTCAATTAGTCGTTCAACAATTAATAGATACTGGAGTTGAATTTGTTTCTCTAGCTCCAGGTTCAAGAAATGGTCCAATTTCTTTAGCTTTAATTGAAGCTGAAAAGCAAGGTTTAATTTCTATGCACGTAAGAATCGATGAAAGATCAGCAGCATTTTTAGCATTAGGTGCTGCAATAAAAACTGGTAAACCTGCTGCGGTGTTAACAACTTCAGGTACGGCTGTTGCAAATATTTTCCCAGCAATAATAGAAGCAAAATATGCAGGAATTCCATTCATAGTTTTAACAGCAGATCGCCCTGCCGCCTTTCAAGGAACAGGAGCAAATCAAGTAATTGCACAAAGAGAAATTTTTGGTAATTATGTTTCAAGAAGTATTGAAATAGCTTCTGAATCTTTGTCTATAGAAACAGCCTCTGCAAGGGATGCAATCAGAGATCGAATTAATTCAGTATTTACGGCAGCAACAAGAAACAGGGGACCAGTCCATTTAAATATTGCCTTAGCAGAACCATTAGTTCCTAGTGTTGATTTTGTTTTTGAGCATAAGAAAATTCCACATAATGAGACTGTTATTACTCCAGAAAATATCTCAACAGAGCTGCTATCTCGTAAAGGATTAATTGTTGCTGGCGGAACAAATGTGGATTATTTAAACTACGCGAAAGAACTAGGAAATGCACTCGATTGGCCAGTGATAGTTGAACCCCCACATCAATGTGTTGGATCAGGAATGGTTTCTAATGCACCGGCATTACTTTCTTTAAATGCAATTAACTTAAAACCAGAAGTAGTCTTAACTGTTGGACGCGTAGGTTTATCTCGACAGGTTAATGATTTGGTTAAAAAAGGAAGTTTAGTTATTTCGTGTGCAGTACCAAGCATCATTACCAATTCTGCAGCTAAGCAAAGAATTTCGGGCCTTTTCAGAGTTCCAGCAAAACAATCCAATAAAGCCTGGAAACAAACCTGGCAAGATGCTGGAAAATTGTCACATTCAATAGTTCAACAATTACTGAAAGAAAATTCTAAAGTATCTGCACTTCATGTTGTTGATTGTTTAATGGAAAATCTACCTAAAAATTCTCATATTCATTTAGCTTCAAGTCTTGCTGCCAGAGACTTTGAATTACTCACTTCCCCCGAAATTGATTCTCCTTTCTCTAATGGTGAAGTAAGTGTTTCCATGAATAGAGGAGTAAATGGAATAGATGGCATCGTTTCTACAGCAATGGGTGCTGCTTTAAGTTCTAAACTTCCTACCTTTGCAATGTTGGGTGATATTGCAGTACTTCATGACTTGTCTAGTTTTGTTATTCCAACACTTGAAAAGAAACCAAACATAACTTTTATTGTCAACGATAATAATGGTGGAGGAATATTTAATCTTTTGGAACAATCTGAAGTTGAAGATTTCGAAAGAGTTTTTGGAACTCCAACAGATGTTAATTTGGTGGAAGTATTTAAGAGTCTAAGTGCTGAAGTCAAGTCAATTTCTAAAATTGATGACTTAGCAAATAATTTGAACGTTCCAATGGGCGTTAAAGTATTAGTGGTTAAAATTCAATCTAGAAAAGCAGAAGCAGTTCTAAGAAAATCAATTTTTGAAGAAGTAAATAGAAGTATTACCGTTTAGTTGGTAAGTGCATCTTTCATAGCTGCAAATTTTGCGTCAGACTCAGCTAATTCATCATCGGGGGTTGATTCAGAAACGATTCCACATCCAGCAAATAGTCTTGCTTTATTTTCAATTATTTCTGCGCATCTAAGAGCAATACCTAATTCACCATCGCCTTTAGCGTTTATCCAGCCAACTGGACCGGTATATCGATTACGATCCATTTGTTCTAATTCTTTTATGAGACTTTTGGCTCTTCCAGTAGGTGTGCCACAAATCGCGGCAGTTGGATGAAGAGATCCTGCTAAAACTAATGCAGGGGCCGAATCAACAAGTGTTCCTGAAATATCAGTTGCTAAATGAGCAACGTTAGAAAGTCTTAAAACTCTAGGAGTAGAAGGCACTTTCATATCGGTGCAATGCAAAGCCAGTGATGTGGCAACAGAAGTAACAGCAAATTCGTGTTCCTCTAAATCTTTTTCACTTTTTAGTAAAGTTGTCGCTAGTTCCGACTCATTTGCTGTTACGTCACGACGAATCGTTCCAGCTAAAACTCTTGATAAAACGGCATCGCCACTTCGCCGAATTAACAATTCAGGGGTTGCTCCAATTAGGCCATCTACTGCAAATGACCAACATTCAGGATAAGAATTGCTCAAATTGGCCAGCACATATCGAGGATCAATAACTTCATCTGCTTGAGCATTTAAATCTCTTGCTAAGACAACCTTGTCTAGCTCTTTGTTATTAATTCTTTTAACTGCCTTTTCTACACCTTTTTGCCATTCATCAATTGAAATGCTGCCTTTTGTCCAAGTTAGATTCACAGGAGCTTTTGCTACTTCTTTAGGCGCATAGATAGCAGCTTGAATTTTCTCTATGTCTATATCACCAATTACGGTTAACCAGGTTTTGTCACTGTTTTGTCCCACCACAACTTCAGGAACAACTACGACACTTGAACTTTCTGCAAGATAAGAAAATGAAACAAAAGATATAGCACCAGAACTTGAGGTAAGCACTTCATCTCTGATTGAGCAATTATCAACAAATTCTTTCCACCATTTATGTGCTCTAGAGAATCGCTCAGTTCCAGAGAAGTTTTCTTTGGTGTTTATTCCCCATGCCACGAGTCCTTGATTGTTTCTAACCCACGAAAAAACTTGATCGGCTGGAAGGTCTGGAATCAGGTTTATTAAATCAACTTTTTTAGATAATTCGATTGTGCGAATGGGAGTAGTCGACAAGTTTTCTACGGCAGTTGGTTTCGACATATTCATAGACTACGCCTGAAGTTAGAAATCAACCACAAGTGGCAAAAAACTGTGGGGCTGACAGAATATGAATATGTCGAAAGCTTCCTTAACAAAAAATCCCAGCGAAGTTGCTGCAATGTTTGATCGCGTTGCCGCAAAATACGACATCACAAATGACGTCTTAGCATTTGGACTTACCCACTCTTGGCGTAGAGCAACTGCACAAGCAGTTTCTGCTAAAAAAGGTGAATTAGTTTTAGATCTTGCAGCAGGAACTGGAACTAGTTCAGTAGCTTTTTCAAAATCTGGGGCAACAGTTATTCCTTGTGACTTTTCTTTAGGAATGTTAAAGGAAGGACGTAAACGTTCTCCACAATTAAGTTTCTCAGCAGGAGATGCTCTATCGCTGCCATTTGCTGATCAAACATTTGATGCAGTAACAATTTCATTTGGAATAAGAAATGTGAACAATGTAGAAAAAGCACTAAAAGAAATGTTTAGAGTAACAAAGCCTGGAGGAAGATTAGTTGTTTGTGAATTCTCTTCTCCCACCTTTGAACCGATCAGAAAAATTTATATGGAGTATTTGATGAAAGCCCTTCCTGCAATTGCTAAGAAGACCTCTTCAAATCCGGATGCTTATGTTTACCTGGCAGATTCAATTAGAGCCTGGCCAAATCAGAAAGACTTTGCTACTCAAATTAGTAACTCAAACTGGAATAATGTTAAATGGAAAAACCTAACTGGTGGAATTGTTGCCCTACACAGAGCTGAGAAAAGTAAATAGATGAATACTCAAAATGATGCTGACGTAATTGTTGTTGGTGCAGGACCAGGTGGATCAGCCACAGCATTTCATTTAGCAAATCGTGGGTTAGATGTTTTGATGTTTGAGAAAACAAGTTTTCCACGCGAAAAAGTTTGTGGAGATGGTTTAACACCTCGTGCTGTAAAACAAATTTTAGATATGGGAATTGAACCTACTGTTGAAAATGGTTGGTTAAGAAATAAAGGTTTAAGAGTTATTGGAGGAGGCCATCGCTTAGAACTTGATTGGCCAGATGTTGAAGGTTTTCCTAATTATGGATTAGTCAGACCAAGATCTGATTTTGATGAATTACTTGCTAGAACTGCACAAAAACGTGGAGTTCGTTTACATGAAAAAACCAGAGTGACTGGACCAATCATGGATGAAAAAAATGGACGCATGGTTGGGGTAACAACAAAGAATCCTGACGGATCTGAATCAAAACATTTTGCAAAAGTTGTTGTGGCTGCAGATGGTGTATCAAGTCGTATGGCATTAGCTCTTGGTTTGGAAAGAAGAGATGACAGACCAATGGGTGTTGCAGTTAGAACTTATTACAAGAGTCCAAGAACTCATGATGATTATTTAGAGTCATGGTTAGAACTTAAAGATGATAATAAATTGTTACCAGGCTACGGTTGGATTTTTGGAATGGGAGATGGAACTTCTAATGTTGGTTTAGGAATCCTTGACTCTTCCCCAGTATTTCAAAGTATTGATTACAAAGATTTATTAAAACGTTGGCTTGATCAGACTCCTGAAGAATGGGGTTATCGAGATGAAAACATGACACAACAAGTTCGTGGTGCAGCTTTACCAATGGGTTTTAATCGTCAACCTCATTACATAAAAGGAATGTTGCTAGTTGGTGATTCTGGAGGAATGGTTAATCCATTCAACGGTGAAGGAATTGCTTATGCAATGGAAACAGGACAAGTCGCTGCAGAAGTAATTGAAAAAGCAGTTAATGCACCTTCTACATTTGCCATGGAAACAGAATTGCATAAATATCCTGTAGCACTAAAAGATCGTTTGGGAAGTTATTACACATTAGGTAGAGTTTTTGTGAAACTAATTGGTAATCCTCAAATAATGCAAGTTGCCACAAAATATGGCATGGCCTCAAAACCACTTATGCGCTTTACTTTGAAACTGTTGGCAAATCTTTACAGCACCGCTGGTAAAACAAAGTCCGATCGAATTATTACCGCTTTAACAAAAATCGCGCCCGCTGCATAATCTCTCATGACATTTTCAACAAAAATAAGCCAAATAACTAAGGCACAAATGCACAAGTGCACAATCGACCCGGTGTCCAAAATCTGGGTGGGGCAAACATTAGACTCAAGATGTTGAAGTCTTAAATCTTGATTGCTCAAAAGTAGAAGGAGTAATAAGTGAATGTCGCTTGGCCAATCGTTGGGCTAGGTGGAATCGCTTTTGCTTTTGCAGCTTTCTCATTAGTCGCCGGGGCATTAGCTGGTCCAAAGGTTTATAACAGAGCAAAACTTTCTGCTTACGAATGTGGAATTGAACCAACTCCACAACCTGTAGGTGGAGGAAGATTTCCAATTAAGTACTACTTAACTGCAATGTTATTTATTGTTTTTGATATTGAAATTGTTTTCTTGTATCCATGGGCGGTCACATTTGATCAACTTGGATTCTTTGGTGTTGTTGAAATGCTGCTGTTCATCGGAACAGTTTTTATCGCGTATGCATATGTTTGGCGTCGCGGGGGACTTGAGTGGGAATAAATGGGGATTGAAGAGAAATTACCAAGTGGAGTTCTTTTAACTTCAGTCGAACAACTTGCAGGTTATGTTCGTAAATCATCTTTGTGGCCTGCCACATTTGGTTTAGCTTGTTGTGCAATTGAAATGATGGCAACAGGGGCTGGACGTTATGACTTAGCCAGATTTGGAATGGAAGTTTTTAGAGCAAGTCCAAGACAAGCAGATTTAATGATTGTGGCAGGACGAGTTAGCCAAAAAATGGCACCAGTGTTGCGACAAATTTATGATCAAATGGCAGATCCAAAATGGGTTTTAGCTATGGGAGTTTGTGCATCTTCCGGTGGAATGTTTAATAACTACGCAATCGTGCAAGGTGTAGATCACGTTGTTCCAGTTGATATGTATTTACCAGGTTGTCCACCAAGACCTGAAATGTTGATGGATGCAATTTTAAAGATTCACGATCAAATCCAAGATATGAAACTTGGTAAGCAAAGAGTTAAGCAAGTAATTCACTTAGAAGATAAAGGCTTAAAAGAATCTCCACTTATTGAATTAAAGGGTTTGCTTTCATGAGTGACAAAGAAATAGTCAATTCAAACGAAACCCCAATCTTAAAAGATGTTGTTAAGGGAGCATTTGGAAGTTCAACATCAGCAGGAGACACTTCAGGTTTTGGTGGATTAGTTACAACAATCCAGGCAGCACCAAGTGCACAAAGACCTTACGGAAGTTATTTTGATGAAATTGCTGATGCTTTAGAAAAAGCTTTACCTTCTCAAAAGGTAACTTTTGAACAAGCAATTGAAAGAGTCGTAGTGCAAGTTGACCAACTAACTTTCATGGTTAGAAAAGAACACTTAAAAGCTGTAGTCAGAGTGCTAAGAGATGATCCAACTCTTCGTTTTGAAATGTGTATGGGTGTAGCAGGAGTTCACTGGCCAAAAGAAAAAAATCGCGAACTTCACGCCATTTATCCGTTTGTTTCAATTACAACTAATAGAAGAGTATTACTTGAAGTAGTAACTCCTGAAAATAATCCACACATTCCATCAATCACAGACATTTATCCTTCAAATAATTGGCATGAAAGAGAAACTTATGATTTCTTTGGAATTATTTTTGATGGTCATCCATCTTTGACAAGAATTGAAATGCCAGATGATTGGGTTGGCTTTCCACAAAGAAAAGATTATCCACTTGGTGGAATTCCAGTTGAATATAAAGGGGCAGTAATTCCAGCTCCCGATAACAGAAGAAGTTACAGCGGATGAGTACCGATATTTTTTCTGGTTCATACGAAACAACACAAGGACGTGTTTACACACTTTCTGGTGGAGATTGGGACACAGTTCTTGGTGCACCAAATGGTGAACGCGAGCGAATCGTTGTCAACATGGGACCACAACATCCATCCACACATGGAGTGCTTCGCTTAATTCTTGAATTAGACGGCGAAACAGTAACTGAAGCTCGTTGTGGAATTGGTTATTTACATACCGGTATTGAAAAAAATATGGAATTTCGTTCTTGGGTTCAAGGAACCACTTATGTAACACGTATGGATTATTTAGCACCAATTTTTAATGAAACAGCATACTGTCTAGCAGTTGAGAAGTTATTAGGAATTACTGATCAAATTCCAGAACGAGCTAACACCATTCGAGTTATGCTCATGGAGTTAAACAGAATTTCTTCTCACCTTGTTGCTCTAGCAACTGGTGGAATGGAACTTGGTGCTTTAACTGCAATGACAAATGGATTTAGAGATAGAGAATTAATTCTTGATCTTTTCGAAATGATCACAGGTTTAAGAATGAATATGGCTTATGTTAGACCAGGAGGCGTTGCAGTAGATCTTCCAGCAGGAGCTGAAAAGAAAATTGAAGAAACAATTAAATTATTAAGAAAAAGATTTAAAGATAATTATAATATTTTGGTTGATAACACAGTGTGGACTGCTCGAACAAAAGGTGTGGGAGTTCTTGATTTAACTGGTTGTATGGCACTTGGTATTACTGGACCAGTGTTGAGATCAACGGGTTTACCTTGGGATTTAAGAAAAACACAACCATATTGTGGTTATGAAAATTATGAATTTGATGTGATCACAGAAAACACCAGTGATACTTACGGTCGCTTCTTAATCAGAATGCGTGAAATGAATGAATCATTAAAAATTGTTGAACAAGCTCTTGCTCGTTTAAAACCAGGACCAGTAATGGTTGAAGATAAATCAATTGCCTGGCCTGCTCAATTAGCTCTGGGTTCAGATGGTTTAGGTAATTCACTTGATCACATCAGAAAAATTATGGGCCAATCAATGGAATCTTTGATTCATCATTTCAAACTTGTTACAGAAGGATTTAAAGTTCCAGCAGGACAAGCCTATGTCGCAATTGAATCTCCAAGAGGTGAACTTGGTGCGCTAGTAGTTAGTGATGGCGGCACAAAACCTTATCGAGTTCATTTCCGTGATCCATCCTTTAATAATTTGCAAGCAGTTGGCCCAATGGGAGAAGGCGGTCAAGTCGCCGACATCGTTGCAGCTGTTGCCTCAATTGATCCTGTGATGGGTGGTGTTGATCGATGAGTGTAAAAGCAATCACTGAAGAAGATATTAAAACTTTAGAAACTTTAGCTGCAAAATATCCTGAAAGAAGATCAGCATTATTACCAATGCTTCATTATGTGCAATCAATTCAAGGAATGGTTTCTCCAGCTGGAATTCAAGTTTGCGCAAAAGTTTTAGATTTAACTCCCGCAGAAGTTGCAGCAGTGGCAACCTTTTACACAATGTACAAAAGATTTCCCATGGGTAAACATCACATAGGTGTTTGTGTAAACACATTGTGTGCACTACTTGGTGGCGATGATTTGTGGAAAGAATTGACAGATACTTTAGGAATTGGCCACGATGAAACAACTGCTGATGGACTATTTACTTTAGAAAGAATTGAATGCCAAGCAGCTTGCACCGTGGCACCAGTAATGACAGTTAATTGGGAATTTATGGATTCAATGAATCCAACACTTTTAAGAGATTTAATTGACAAACTAAAAATTGGTGCACCAGTTCAATCAACACGAGGTGTGCAGATTACTTCCATTTCAGATTCACAAAGAGTTTTAGCTGGCATCAATGATGGTAAATATCAAGAATCACCTTTAGCTGATGATTCGATGCTTGCTGGTTTAAGAGTTGCGAAAGAAAGAAAAATGTCCGCACCAGCAGGAAAGGGTGCAAAATAAAATGGCATTGACACCTGTTCTTACCGCCCATTGGGATGATCCAAAATCATTTGAAATCGAAAGTTATAAAAAACATGGTGGTTATGTTGCACTAAAGAATTCATTAAAAATGACACCAGATGAAGTAATTGGAATTGTTAAAGATTCTGGTTTACGTGGTCGTGGTGGAGCAGGTTTTCCAACTGGAATGAAGTGGTCTTTTGTCCCTCAAAATGACGGTAAACCTCATTACCTAGTTGTTAACGCAGATGAATCAGAACCTGGAGCTTGCAAAGATATTCCTTTGATGCTTGCTAATCCTCACGCATTAGTTGAAGGCATTGCAATTGCTTCATATGCAATTAGAGCAAATCATGCCTTTATTTATATTCGTGGAGAAGTTCCACACGTAATAAGAAGAGTGATGAATGCTGTTGAACAAGCTTATGCAGAAGGTTTACTAGGTAAAAATATTCAAGGATCTGGATTTAATTTAGAAGTTGTAGTTCATGCAGGTGCTGGTGCTTATATTTGCGGAGAAGAAACCGCACTACTTGATTCATTAGAAGGTCGACGCGGTCAACCAAGATTAAAGCCACCATTTCCAGCAGTTGCAGGACTTTATGCATCTCCAACAGTTGTAAATAATGCTGAAACTTTGGCAAGTGTTCCTTCAATTATTTTGAATGGTGCTGACTGGTTTAAATCAATGGGAACAGAAAAATCTCCTGGATTTAAATTATTTGCAGTTTCAGGTCACGTTAATCGACCTGGAATTTTTGAAGCTGCCCTTGGCACAACAATGAGTGAACTACTTGATTATGCCGGAGGAATGCGCAAGGGAAGTAAATTAAAGTTTTGGATTCCTGGTGGATCATCTGTTCCAATGTTGACACCAGATCACATTGATATTCCAATGACATATGAAGATTTAGCTGCTGCAGGAACCATGCTTGGCACAGGAACACCAATGATGTTTGATCACACCACAAGTGTTGTAAAAGCAGTAACTAGATGGCTTGAATTTTATAAACACGAATCATGTGGCAAATGCACTCCATGTCGTGAAGGTACTTATTGGATTACTGGAGTTTTGGAAAAGTTTGAACACGGTAAAGGCAAAGAAGAAGAATTAGAAGTAATCAATGATGTGTGCGGCCAAATTGCGGGCAGATCATTCTGCGCACTCGGTGATGCTGCAGCAACACCATTTCCAGGAGCTATGAAATATTTTGCTGACGAATTCCGTGAAGCAACCAGAACTTCAGCTGATGCATCTTTTCCACCAAGTGCCACAACTATTTTTGATAAGGCAGGTGTGTAAATGACTTTAACTTCAGACAATAAACAAACAAATACTGAAAATCAGATCACTGCCACCATTGATGGAATTCAGGTTCAAGTTCCTAAAGGAACACTAATTATTAGAGCTGCAGAAAGAATGGGAACTTTTGTTCCTAGATTTTGTGATCATCCTGCTCTTGCACCTGTTGCTGCTTGTCGTATGTGTTTAGTTGAAATTGAAGGAATGCCAAAACCACAACCATCATGTGCAATTCCTTTAACTGAAGGAATGGTTGTTAAAACACAAATGACTTCTGAAGTTGCTGAAAAAGCACAAGCCGGAGTTATGGAATTTCTACTAATTAATCATCCACTTGATTGCCCAGTTTGCGATAAAGGTGGAGAATGCCCATTACAAAATCAAGCAATGACAGCAGGTCGAGCTGAATCAAGATTTGATATCGAGAAAAGAACTTTCCCTAAACCAATTGAATTAAGTACAGAAATTTTGCTTGATAGAGAACGTTGCGTTGAATGCGCACGTTGCACCAGATTCTCAGAAGAAATAGCAGGAGATCCTTTTATTGAATTACTAGAGAGAGGCGCCAAGCAACAAGTTGGTATTGCCACAGATGAACCATTTAATTCATATTTTTCTGGAAACACTGTGCAAATTTGTCCAGTAGGAGCGTTAACTAGTTCTTCATATCGTTTTAGATCAAGACCATTTGATTTAGTTTCAGTTCCAACAACTTGCGAACATTGTGCTTCTGGTTGTTCTTTGAGAACTGATTATCGACGAGAAACTGTAATGCGCAGACTTGCTTGGGAAGATCCAGCAGTTAATGAAGATTGGAACTGCGATAAGGGTCGCTTTGCATTTAGCTATTTGAAAACTAATCGCTTAACCCAACCAAAAGTAAGAACAAAAGACGGAAACCAAGTTGATGCTTTATGGCCAGATGCAATTGATTTTGCAGCTAAAGGATTAAAAGATGCCAAAGGCAAGGTCGGTGTCTTATTAGGTGGACGTCTTACTTTGGAAGATGCTTACGCATATTCCAAATTTGCTCGCCTTGCTCTAGAAACTAACGATATTGATTTTAGAAACAGAGTGAATAGTGCAGAGGAGCAAGACTTCTTAGGAAGTGTTGTTGCTGGATCTGCTGGAACAGTTACTTATGCAGATTTAGAAAAAGCACAAAATGTCTTACTAGTTAATTTTGAACCAGAAGAAGAATCACCAATTGTTTTCCTACGCTTAAGAAAAGCTGCCGAAAAGGGCAACATAAACATAATCGCAATCGCGCCTTATTTATCTCGTGGTCTAGAAAAAATAAATGCTGAAGTTGTTGCGACAAAACCAGGTGATGAAGCAAAAGTATTACGTGGATTAGAAATTGCTCAAGATTCAATAATTTTAGTTGGCGAAAGAGCAGCAGCAACTGAAGGAACTTTAAGTGCAGTAATTGAAGTTGCTGAAAAAACTAATTCAAAACTTTCCTGGATTCCCAGAAGAGCAGGTGAAAGAGGCGCTGTTGAAGTTGGAGTATTGCCAAACTTATTGCCGGGAGCAAGACCAGTAACTGAATCAAGTGCTCGTAGCGAAGTTGGTGCTATTTGGGGAGTAAATGGTTCTGATATTCCAAGTAAGCCTGGTCGAAATCATGCTGAAATTATTCAAGCCGCAATTAATGGAGAATTAAAAGCTTTAGTTATTGCTGGCCTTGATGTTCTTGATGCACCAGATCCTCAAGCTTTAGGTCTAGCAATTAACTCAGTTGATTTTGTTATCACTTTAGGAATTCAAGAAAATTCATTAACTCGCTACGCCAACGTTTCACTTCCTGTTGCTCCTGTTACTGAAAAGTCTGGAACATTCATTAACTGGGAAGGTCGTCCAAGACCTTTTGGCAGAGCCATTACTTCAACAAATGCATTAACTGATGCAAGAGTTTTGGCAATGATTGCAGAAAGCCTAGGTTTGGATTTTGGGTTACAAACAATTGAAGAGTTGAGACAAGAGCTTTCATCTTTTGGTAGTTGGAATGGAAACAAATTAGTGAAACCAACTGTTGCCACAAAAGACGCAGCAAAAACAAGTGTTGGCAATGCAATATTGTCCACCTGGAATCTGCTGCTTGATGATGGCGCATTACAAAAGGGTGAAGAGCATTTAGCTGGAACTCAAAGACCAGTTGTTGCTCACATGAGTGAGAAAACAGCAACAGACAACAAGCTTGAAAATGGAGAAAAAGTAATTATCTCTAATTCAAGAGGTTCAATAACAATCAAACTAGAAATTATTGAGATGGTTAATGATGTCGTGTGGATTCCATCAAATAACCACGACAGTAAAGTTAAATCAAAACTTGGCGCCAAAGAGGGCGATGTTGTAACAATTAAAAAGGGAAGTTTCTAATGAGAATCTTGCCTAACGTTGAATTAAGTGCATTTGGAATTGATCCTTGGTGGATCACACTAATTAAGGTACTCGTTGTTTTCGTTACCCTTGTGGTTTTAACTTTGTTGGCAATTTGGGGTGAAAGAAGAATTGTTGCTCGAATGCAAATGCGCGTTGGCCCAAACAGAGTAGGCCCAGGTGGAGTTTTAATTGGGTTGATGGATGGTGTGAAACTTGCACTGAAAGAAGATGTAATTCCTTTCACAGTTGATCGCGTTGTTTATATCTTGGCTCCAATTATTTCTGCAACAACTGCATTTATGACTTTTGCCGTTATTCCCTTTGGTCCTGAAGTTTCATTTTTTGGCGTTATAACTCCATTGCAGTTAACAGATTTTCCAGTAAGTGTTCTTTATGTATTAGCAATTGCTAGCGTGGGAATTTATGGAATTGTGCTAGCTGGCTGGTCATCTGGTTCAACTTATGCACTGCTGGGTGGTTTGAGATCTTCTGCACAAATGGTTTCTTATGAAATTGCAATGGGTCTGTCATTTGTCGCAGTCTTTCTTTACGCCGGATCAATGAGTACTTCTCAAATTGTTGCTGCTCAAGAAAGAACTTGGTACATATTGTTACTACTTCCTTCATTCTTAATTTATGTAATTTCAATGGTGGGTGAAACCAACAGAGCACCATTTGATTTACCTGAAGCAGAAGGAGAATTAGTAGGAGGTTTTCACACCGAATACACCTCATTAAAGTTCGCACTATTTTTCTTAGCTGAATACATAAATATGGTGACAGTTTCTGCTCTTGCCACAACACTTTTCTTAGGTGGTTGGAGAGCACCATTTCCTATCTCACTAATTCCAGGAGTTAATGAAGGTTGGATTCCGTTAATTTGGTTCTTTAGCAAAATTGCTGTTTTCTTGTTTGTATTTATCTGGATTCGAGGAACACTACCTAGGTTTAGATACGACCAGTTTATGAATTTAGGTTGGAAAATTTTGATTCCAGCTTCACTTGCTTGGATTGCAATAGTGGCAATTACTAGGGGATTAAGAAACTCACTTGATTTACCAACAGGTCAAACGATCGCATTTTTAGGATTACCTTTAATTGCAGTAGCACTTGCCGTATTCATTGCTGATTGGCGAAAAGCTAATGCTGAAGTTGCCAAAGAAGAATTAACAGTTGAGATCACAGAAGTAAATCCATTTGCAGGTGGACATCCTGTTCCTCCACTGCCTGGACAAGTTTTAGTTGAACCAAATGCAAACAAACAAGGGGTATTAAATGGCTGAGTTACCACAAATGATGAGAGCATTCGGTACCACTTTTCTGTCAATGTTTAGAAAAGTAACGACCGAACAATATCCAGAAGAGAAAGTTCCAACGCAAGCAAGATTTCATGGCAGACATCAATTAAATCGTCATCCAGATGGTTTAGAAAAATGTGTGGGCTGCGAACTTTGCGCGTGGGCTTGTCCTGCAGATGCAATTTATGTTGAAGGTGCTTCAAATGATGAAGGCGACAGATTTTCTCCAGGTGAACGTTATGGTCGCGTTTATCAAATTAATTACTTGCGATGCATTGGATGCGGTCTTTGTATTGAAGCTTGTCCAACTAGAGCTTTAACTATGACTAATGAATATGAATTAGCAGATAATTCAAGAACAAAATTGATTTATGAAAAAGAAGATTTACTTGCTCCAATTCTTCCCGGAATGGCGCAACCTCCTCATTCCATGATCGATGATTACGTGGCGCAGGATTATTACGACGGAAAAGTAAAGGGAGCTTCTGCTGAACAATTTGCAGAAGCTGAAATTTACAAACAGAAAAATCAAGGGGCATAAGTTTAAATGATTCGCTCCGTTCTAAAACTTGCTGAAATTGCAAATGAATCTGCTATTTCATTTGAACCATTTGTTTTTTGGTTATGTGGAGGCTTAGCGGTTTTGGGTGCGATCGGAATGTTGATTTCACATAAAGCAGTACACAGTGCTTTATGGGTTGCTTTGACCATGATTAATTTAGCTGTTTTGTATGTCTTGCAATCGGCACCATTTTTAGGGGTAGCTCAAGTTGTCGTTTACACCGGAGCAGTAATGATGCTCTTTCTATTTGTTTTGATGATTGTTGGAGTAGATGCTTCAGACTCATTAATAGAAACCATTAAAGGTCAAAGAAGAGTTGGAATTTTGGCAGGCGTGGTCTTGGTTATTGCACTGGTTTTGTTATTAGGAAATTCTTTCTCAATTCAAGCAGCAGAGCTAGTGAATGCTGATTCTACTTATGGTGGAAACGTCCAAGGAATTGCTGCCTTGTTGTTTGGTAAATATGTTTTGATTTTTGAATTAACATCTGCACTTCTTATTACAGCAGCAGTAGGCGCGATGGTACTTGCACACAAGGAAAGAACCTCACCAAGAAAAACCCAAGCAATCTTGGCAAAAGAATTATTTGCTAGCGGAAACTATAAAGGTCCACTTCCTTCTCCAGGTGTTTATGCTCGACACAATTCAGTTGACACTCCAGCACTTTTACCCGATGGTTCTGTTTCAGAAATTTCATTACCGGGACCAATTGTTGCTCGTGGAGCAGTTAAGAACATTAACCAGAGTGACTTAAATGAAGTTCAGATTATTTCTGAAGGACTAGGCCTTGTCTCAAGTGAAGAAGAAGGTGACAAGTGAATCCAGATGCATATTTAGTTTTATCAGGAATTATTTTTTCAATTGGCGCTCTTGGAGTTCTCTTAAGACGAAATGCCATTGTGGCATTTATGTCTGTTGAGTTGATGCTTAATGCTGCAAATCTTGCATTTGTCACAGGGGCTCGAGTGTGGGGAAATCTTGATGGCCAAACTGCAGCATTCTTTGTGATGGTTGTAGCAGCAGCTGAAGTAGTTATTGGTTTAGCAATTATTTTGACAATCTTTAGAACTAGAAATTCAGCTTCGGTTGACGAAGCAAGCTTGCTTCGTTGGTAATAGGAAAAGAGAAAAAGTGATTGCCGCTGTTATTGCTTTGCCAGCATTAAGTGCTGCATTGCTACTTTCTTTGGGAAACAGAACAAATAAATTTGGTCCCTGGATGGCAATTGGCGCCTCAGCCTCTTCATTTCTAATTGGATTTTGGCAATTCTTACAAATGCTTGCTAGACCTGAAGAAGAAAGAGCAGTAATTACTACTGTTTATGAATGGCTAGCAGTGCCTGCAGCTGGATTTAAAGTCGATTTCGCATTGCAACTAGATCAACTATCAATTTCATTTGTTTTATTAATTACTTTTGTGGGAACTTTAATTCATATTTATTCCTTGGGTTACATGTCTCATGATGAAAACCAAAGAAGATTTTTTGCTTATCTAAATTTGTTTGTTGCCGCAATGTTGTTACTGGTTTTGGCAGACAATTATCTACTTCTTTATGTTGGCTGGGAAGGTGTTGGTCTAGCTTCATATTTGTTAATTGGATTTTGGCAACATAAGCCAACTGCAGCGGTTGCGGCGAAAAAAGCATTTGTAGCAAATCGTGTTGGAGATTTTGGTTTATCACTTGCAATCATGACTATGTTTATTGTGTTTGGATCGGTTTCATTTAGTGATGTAAACGAAGGTGTAGCAGGAGCACCTGCTTGGGTTTCTTTAACAATTGGTTTGTTACTACTACTTGCTGCTTGTGGTAAGTCAGCACAATTTCCACTTCAGTCTTGGTTATTGGATGCAATGGAAGGTCCAACTCCAGTTTCGGCCTTAATTCATGCCGCAACAATGGTTACTGCTGGAGTTTATTTAATTGTTCGAAGCGCTTCAATATTTAATGCCAGTGAAATTGCTCAAACCGCAGTTATTGTTATCGGTGCAATTTCCCTTTTAATGGGTGCAATTATCGGTGCGGCCAAAGATGACATTAAGAAGTCATTAGCTGGTTCCACCATGAGTCAAATTGGTTACATGGTTTTGGCTGCTGGTTTAGGACCTATTGGATATGTATTTGCAATTTTGCATTTGATCACACACGGTTTCTTTAAAGCCGTTATGTTTCTTGGCGCAGGTTCAGTAATGCATGCAACTAATGACAATGTAGACATGCGACGCTACGGCGGATTATCGAAAGTAATGATCTTTACAACAATTACCTTCTTTATTGGCTATTTAGCAATTATAGGAATTCCTCCATTTGCAGGTTTCTATTCCAAAGATCACATCATTGAAGCTGCGTTAAGTCATTCTTGGTGGGCTGGTGCTGCTGTTTTATTCGGTGCAGGATTAACAGCTTTTTACATGACTCGCATGGTGGTAATGACATTTTTCTCCAAGCCGCGCTGGGAAGACGATGTTCATCCACATGAATCACCACTTTCAATGACTTTGCCAATGATTGTGTTATCAATTGGTGCTGCATCGATGGGAATTATTCTGACAAACAACCATATGTTTGAACATTGGTTAGAACCTGTAACTGGATTTGTGGAACCAGAACCTCCATTTTCAATTCAAACAATCACCATAATTACTTTAAGCGTTGTAGCAATTGGAGTATTAGCTGCAATTTGGCAATATCGAAAAATTGCCAAGGTTGCACCTAAAAAAGTTTCATTTGCTGTAACGGCTGCGAGAAAAGATTTATATGGCGATGTAATGAATGAAGCTTTATTAATGAGACCAGGTCAAGTCATAACAAAAGCCCTTAATATTTTTGATAAATCTGTTATTGATGGATTTGTAAATGGACTAGGACTATTTACTGGTGGAATTTCTTCAAGATTAAGAAAAAGTGAAACAGGCTATGTTCGTTCTTATGCTATGTCAATAGTTCTTGGTACAGCCATATTAGTTATTGTGTTATTGATTGTGAGACTATAAATGAATTTTCCATGGTTACTCATAATTCTTCTTATTCCTCTAATTGCTTCGGTTCTGTTGTTTATACCTAAAAAGTATGTAATTTTTAAAGATCAGCAAATAGCACTTTATTCATCCTTGATCACTCTTTTATTTGTAATTGTTGTAGCTTTACAATTCGACACTTCATCAAATGCTGCTACTCAGTTTGACATTTCTTTTGACTGGATTCCAGTATTTGGAATTTCATTTCACTTAGGACTAACTGGAATTTCCTTAGTCTTAATTGCTTTGACGGCAGTTTTAACGCCAATCGTAATTCTTGCAACAGAGCATGAAGTGCAAAAGAAAAATAGAGAATTCTTGATGTGGATTCTCTTGATCGAAGCAAGTGCCCTCGCAGTATTTCTAGCTAGAGATCTGTTCTTGTTCTATGTAGTTTTCGAAGCAATGCTTATTCCAATATTTTTCTTAGTGGGAAGATTTGGTGGCCCGCGAAAGAATGCTGCTGCACTTAAATTCATTTTGTTTGGACTAGCAGGCGGTTTAGTAATGTTAGCCGCCTTAATTTGGTTGTACTTCGCCGCAGCAACTCAACTTGGTCGGGGCACATTTTCAATTTCTGCTTTGAGCAATGAGCTTAATTTAGATATCTGGACTGAGCGTTGGTTGTTTCTAGGTTTCTTCTTTGCATTTGCTTTAAAAGCTCCAATGGTTCCAGGACATACTTGGCTACCCGATACTGCTGAACAAGCAACACCGGGAACTTCCACGATGTTGATTGGAATTTTAGACAAAGTTGGAACCTATGGAATGTTAGCTATTTTGTTACCAATTTTTCCAAACGCTTCAAAAGAATTTGCACCAGCCATTATTGGATTTGCAGTATTCGGTGTTATCTATGGTGCACTTATTGCGATTGCTCAAAAGGATATGAAGAGAACTTTTGCCTATATTTCAATTTCTCATTTTGGATTTATTGTGATGGGAATTTTCTCTTTCACAAGCATTGGAATGATTGGTTCAACTATCTATATGGTTGCACACGGTCTTTCAACTGCTGGATTATTTTTAACTGCAGGTTATCTAATTAGACAAAAAGATAATTCATTAATTCAAAATTTTGGTGGCTTAACAAAAGCAGCGCCAGTTATGACTGGACTATTTCTTATTGCAGGGTTAGCCTCAATTGCCTTACCTGGAATGGCAGGTTTTGTTGCAGAATTTATGGTCTTAACTGGAACTTTCCAGGTATACAAAATTCCAGCGATAATCGCCACTCTTGCAATCGTTTTGGCAGCTGTTTACATGCTGTGGTTATACCAAAGAGTGTTTACTGGCAATGAAAATAAGGATTCGAAAAACATTATTGATCTGAATAAGAAGCAAATTTTAATTCTGTCTCCAATTGTTGTTTTAACTGTTTTATTTGGTTTTTATCCAGCTCCAATTATCAAAATCGCTGAAACATCAATTGCAAACACCATGACATATGTAGGGGTAACAGATCCTCAACCAATAATCGAAAAAGTGGTGAGCAAATGATTCAAACGGTTTTAAACTCGATTCCAACACCTAGCTTTGAATACGCTTTATTATCACCGATTTTGATTATGTTTTTTGCTGCTTGCTTAGGTGTATTAGTTGAAGCATTTGTCTCAATTGAGAAGAGAAGATTTGCTCACTTAATTATTGTTTTCACTTCACTTTTATTTGCATTCTTTGCAGTCGCTCTGCAGTCTGGACCAAATGGTCGCGCACTTGTGGCAAATGGCACAGTCGCACTAGATGGACCAGGTTGGATTCTGCAGGGAACAATTTTGTTAGTTGCTACCTTGAGTGCGCTGTTATTTGCTGAATCGAAAGTTGATCCACTGGGGGATGCTTTTGCTGCCAGAGCTTCTACTTTGCCAGGTGGGGAAGAAGAAAAAACCGTTACAAAATTAGGTTGGACTCAGACTGAGATTTGGCCATTATTTACTTTCTCAATTTCAGGAATGCTTTTATTTGTTACTGCAAATGACTTATTAGTACTTTTTGTGGCATTAGAAGTTATGAGCTTGCCTCTTTACCTATTAGCTGGTTTGGCAAGACGTCGCAGATTACTTAGCCAGGAAGCTTCTTTGAAGTATTTTATTTTAGGTGCTCTTGCTAGCGGTATTTTGCTTTTTGGAAGTGCTTTAACTTACGCATACACCGGTTCATTAGAGTTTGGCCAAATTTCAAATGGTATTAGTTCTGCAAATAATTCACCAGGTTTGTTAACTGCTGCAATCGCCCTTGTTGCCGTTGGAATGTTATTTAAAGTTGGCGCTGTTCCGTTTCATCAATGGGTACCAGATGTTTACATGGGATCTCCAACTCCAGTAACTTCATTTATGGCAGGTGCGGTAAAAGTTGCAGCATTTGGTGGATTGCTCAGAGTTTTCTACGTTGCATTCGGCGCACTGGTTTGGGATTGGCGGCCATTAATTTGGGCTGTTGCAGGATTAACAATGGTTGTAGGAAGTGTTATTGCATTAGCGCAATCAGATTTTAAGAGAATGCTTGCTTACTCATCTATTTCAAACGGTGGATTTATTTTGGTTGGATTTTCAGCAACAAATAGACCGGCTATTGCTGCGGTATTGATTTATCTGATCGCTTACGCATTTGCCACCGTCGGTGCATTTGCCCTTCTTACTTTGATTAGAGAACAAGCTGGAGAAAGCTCAACCTTGATTCGTTGGAAAGGTTTAGGAAAGAAATCTCCACTAGTTGCTGCTCTTATGTCTTTATTTATGTTGTCATTTGCAGGAATTCCATTAACCAGTGGTTTCACGGCAAAGTTTGGTGTCTTTACCGCAGCGATTTCTGGTGGGGCTACCGCATTAGTTTTGGTTGGAGTTTTGGCAAGTGTGATTGCTGCAGTGTTTTATATCAGGGTAATTATTTTAATGTTCTTTAGTGAACCAATTCCTGATGGACCATTTGTAGTTGTGCCAAGTGTTTTCACAACAATTGCCATAACTGCAAGTGCATTAGTTACAATAATTTTAGGACTATTTCCTCAAGTGATTATTGACTTAATTAGCTCTGCGTCAGTGTTTCTTCGATGAGTAAAGTTAATGTCCCTGAAATTTTAATTGGAGACGAAAAATTAAAAGAGTTTTTGAGCACAGGAATAAAAAGAACAGAAGAATTCTTAGAAATAGAATCTGCCTCCCCATATAATCCTTTAACTGAAATTACCCAACATTTACTGCTAGCTGGTGGAAAAAGAATTAGGCCTGTATTAGTTTTTCTTTCTGCTCAGTTTGGAAAACCTGATATAGATCGTTTAGCAAAAGTTGCTGCTGCAATTGAATTTATTCACGTGGCAACGCTTTATCACGATGATGTTATGGATGAAGCACTTTTACGACGAGGTGTTGAGTCTGCGAACGCAAAATTTGGTAACTCAAATGCAATCTTGGCGGGAGACTTTCTATTTTCTAGAGCATCAGCAATTGCAGCTGAGTTAGGTCCTCACGTTGTGACAACTTTGGCAGATACTTTGTCAGTACTTTGCGAAGGTCAAATTCGTGAAGCAATGGGTGCTGGAGACAGTGATCCGATTAAGCATTACTTGGAAGTATTGAAACAAAAAACAGGTTCTTTGATTGAAACTTCAGCTGCACTTGGCGCATATTTATCTGGAGCAGACGATGTTGTCACAACAGCTTTAAGTAATTATGCACAAAATATTGGGCTAGCATTTCAAATTTCTGATGACATTCTTGATCTAAAAGGTGATTCTGCCAAGTCAGGCAAAATGATTGGGAAAGACTTACTTGAAGGAATTCACACCTTACCTGTGCTTTCAGCACTTTCATTAGACAAAGAAGAAACGTTAAATCAATTACTAGTTGAAGTGCGGAAAAATCCTGAGTTAATACAAACCATTATTGACAAAGTAACGAACTTGGGTGGATTTGATGTCGCAGCACTTCACTTAGAAAGCCTGATTGATCAAGCTATGACTTCATTAGATTCAGTTCCTAAAGGAAGTGCTCGTGATGCTTTAGTGCAGTTTGCAGAATGGTTAACGAAAAGAAATAGCTAGTTTTTATTAATTCTATAAGTTCTTATAGCGTCATAACTAAATACCGAAACAGCTAGCCACACAATTAAGAAACCAATCCAACGTGCAGTGATCATGGGTTCATTAAATGCAAAGTAACCAATTAAGAATTGCAAAATTGGACCAAGAGCTTGTAGTAAACCAATAACAACTAATGGAATTCTTACTACTGCTGTTCCAAAAAGCAATAAAGGAATTACAGTTACTACACCTGCAGTTGCCAACCAAAAGGAATGTGTTGGTCCGTGGTTTACAAAACTTAAATCATTTTTACTATTTAAATAAAATAGAAATGCTGAAAAAAATGGAGTTAACATCAAAGTTTCGATTGTTAAACTAGGGATCGCATCTACGTTAGCCATTTTCTTTACTAAACCATAAAAACCAAATGAAAACGCTAAACTCAGTGCGATATATGGGGGATGACCTAAAGTTATAGTTAAGAAAGTTACTGCAATAAAAGTCAATGCAACTGCAACTTTTTGTAAAGTTCTAAGTCTTTCTTTAAGGACAATTACTCCTAGGGCTACAGACACTAAAGGATTAATAAAGTAACCAAGGGATGTTTCAATCACGTGACCGTTATTTACCGCCCAGATAAAAACACCCCAGTTAATAGTGATCAAAATTGATGCGAAGAAAAGCAGAATCATCTTCTGTTTGTTGAAAAACGCTGCTTTTACTTCATCCATCAAATTTCGAAAGTAAACAATTACCAAAAGCAATCCAAGGGACCAGACAACACGGTGAGCGAGGATTTCTGGAGCTGAAGCAGGTTTTAATAACTGCCAATAAAGAGGAACGACCCCCCAAATTAGATATGCGCCAACTCCGGCCAAAAGCCCAGAGTTATATCTAGATCTTTGTTCAGCAGTATTCAAATTGCCACGTTTTCTGGATGGGAAGCGGAATTCTCGTTGCGTTAAGTCTAGGCAACTTCCAGGTATTGCTCGCCTTAGGTCAACTTAGGGGTGTGCAGTGGCGAAAATTGTAGTTATCCGATACAAATAATTAAAGACATTTTTCTTAGAAAAGGAAAACTTCGAGATTATGCGTAGCTCCACCAACACTTTGAAAACAATATTTCTGTTGGGCTTTCTTGGCCTGTTCGTGATGGTTATTGCCAGTTGGTTCGGGGGATCATCTGGACTTTGGTTTGGACTTATTTTTGCAATTGGCATAAACGGTTTTGCTTATTTCTATTCTGATCGTTTAGCACTTAAAGCAATGCGTGCTTATCAAGTAACACCTCAAACTGCTCCAGTTTTATACAAAATAGTTAGTGACTTAGCAACGCAAGCTAAGCAACCAATGCCCCGTGTTTATTTATCTCCCACCGCATCACCAAATGCGTTTGCTACAGGAAGAAATCCACAAAATTCAGCAGTATGTGCCACTGAAGGAATCATGAATTTACTAACTGAAAGAGAATTAAGAGGAGTTATTGGGCATGAACTTTCACATGTTTATAACAGAGATATTTTAACTGCTTCAGTTGCAGCAACTATGGCAAGTGTGATGATGAGCATGGTTCAATTCTTTTGGTTATTCGGTGGCAGAGATTCTCAAAGATCAAATCCCATTGGCGCAATTTTCTTAATGATCGTAGGTCCAATGGCAGCAACTATGTTGCAATTAGCAATTGGAAGATCTAGAGAATTTGCTGCTGATGAAGATGGCGCTATTTTGACAAAAGATCCAATGGCTCTAGCAAGTGCGTTGCAGAAAATTGATGCAGGAATTTCAAATGCTCCAATGAGACCAACTTCAGATATGGAAACAGCATCATCAATGATGATTGCTCATCCATTTAGAGGAAGCGGAATGGCAAAATTATTTTCAACACATCCACCAACTCAAGAACGTGTAAAAAGATTAGAAATGATGGCACAACAGATGGGGCAGTCTTCTTAAAACCTTAAGCACCGTATGATTACCAAAGTACTAAAATCAAGGTAGCTTGCCCGAGTGGCCAAAGGGAGCAGACTGTAAATCTGCCGGTTCACGCCTACAGTGGTTCAAATCCACTAGCTACCACGCTTAAATAAAATAAGCCCTAACAAAAGTTAGGGCTTATTTTATTTTGTGTTTATCTAAAATTTGTAAATTGTGTTGCAAAATCAAGTTCAGTTTTTTCAACCAAACGCATAACAATTTGTAGATCATCTCGTGACTTACTTGTGACTCTTAATGTTTCACCCATGATTTGAGTCTTTATAGTTTTAGGACCTTCATCACGAATTATTTTTGCAAGCTTCTTGGCATTTTCTTGAGAAATGCCTGAATTGAAATTACCTGTGATTTTGTAGATTTTTCCAGAACCTCTTGGGTCATCTGCTTTAAAAGATTTCAGAGAAATACTTCGTTTAATCAATTTTTCTTTAAACACATCCAAAGCAGCTTTTGCTCGCTCTTCGGTGCTTGATTCAATTTCCACGCTTAATTCGTTAAGCCACTTGATTTCGGTTTCAGTGTTCTTAAAATCAAAGCGTTGGGAAAGTTCTTTGCTTGCTTGGTTTAAAGCATTGTCTGCTTCTTGGCGATCAATTTTGCTTACGATGTCGAATGAGTTATCAGCCATGTAAAAAAGTTACACCAATCAGTTCTTCACTTGTGCGCCATACGCGCTTGGCTAATTCAATATCTTGAGCAGACTTATTCATTTTGACTTTCTTAGGCTTTCCTCTTGATTCAAACAATCCTCGAGGTCCTAAGTAATCTCCACTTTGAATATCGACCCAAGTACAAGCCGCAATCTGTGGAAGAGCACCATTTGCTGCACTTTGTCCCAAAATGATGTTCATTACTTTTGTTACTGCTAATTCAACACTCTTTCTTAAGCCAGACCTCTTGGTTGCGGCAACAAGTTGCAGGTTGGTATTGGCGTATCCGGGGTGTGCAACGGCTACCGTGATATTTGAATTAGTAATTTTTAGTCTTCGCACCAATTCATTGGTAAAAAGTAAATTGGCTAGCTTGGAATTTCCATAAACAGTCCATGGCGAGTAGTTTTCTTTACTCACATTTATCTCACCTTTATCCCCAGACTTAAGTTTGCCTAAGCGATGAGCAGAAGAAGAAACATTTACGATACGAGGATTAGTTCCTTTACTTATGGCATCCAATAAAAGCTCTGTTAAGAGAAAATGGCCGAGGTGATTTGTGCCCATTTGGGACTCAAAGCCATCTTTGGTTTTCTCAAAAGGAACAGCCATGATTCCAGCGTTATTAAGTAGTACATCAATTGGTTTTGTTGATTGATTAGCAGCAAATTTTCTTACTGAATCCAAATCCATCAGATCAAGTTCTGCTACTTCAATAACTGCTGATGGAGTCTGTTTAAGAATTTGATTTTTAACACTTTGGCCTTTATTTGTATCTCGAACGGCTAACACAATTTCAGCACCGAGTTTGGCTAACGCAATTGCGCTTTCTTTTCCCAGTCCAGAATTGGCTCCGGTAATGATTACTCTTTTTGATTTCATATCAATTAGTGAAGGAGATTTTGGTCCACTCATTAGCAGTAACTCACTCCTCGGGTATTCTCAATTTTCGCGGCTTAAAATCTATCTTGACAGTCGCTTAGCCCCAATAGCTCAGATGGTAGAGCATCTCCATGGTAAGGAGAAGGTCTGCGGTTCGATTCCGCATTGGGGCTCGGATTGAATGATCCAAGGGCAAAGCGGAGTAGCTCAGGTGGCAGAGCAAACGACTCATAATCGTTGTGTCGCGGGTTCGACTCCCGCCTCCGCTACACGGAGAAAAAAGTATTAGGGGAGGATAGGTAAATGGCAAAAAGTGATGTACGTCCAAAAATAACAATGGCTTGTGCTGATTGCAAAGAACGCAATTACATAACAAAGAAAAACCGTCGTAACGATCCAGATCGTTTGGAAGTTAAGAAGTTTTGTCCACGTTGTAACAAGCACACAGAACATAAAGAAACTCGCTAAGAACTTTTAGCAGATTTAACTTTAATATTCTGTGGCACTTAACTTAGCGTTTCTAAATAGGTCGTACCCTTCTTTTGAAACATTCAAAGTTGATCAAGAAAAAATCAACGCATTCAGTGATGCCATTGGTGATCACAATGATTATGTTAAACAAGGTTATGCCTCACCAACTTTCTTAATTTCCATTCAAATGGGAGCTATGGAAGTTGCCCTTTTTGATCCTGAACTTGGTCTTGATTACAGCAAAGTGGTTCATGGCGAACAAAGTTTTGAATACAAAAAACCTGTCAAAGCAGGGGATGAATTATCTATTGTTTCCACAATTGAAGACATCAAATCTAAAGTCGGCAACGATTTCATCACCATCAGAAGTGATGTCAAGGATGCTGCAGGAAATGAAGTTGCAACCCTAAAGGCAACACTTATTGCTCGCGGAACGGACAATTAATGTCCTCAGTTATTAAATACAGCGATGTTGAAGTTGGGTTTGAATTGCCTAAAATTGTGCATAATTATCAACGCCAAGATTTAGTAAAATATGCAAATGCATCAGGTGATCACAACAAAATTCATTTAGATGAATCCTTTGCAAAATCTGTGGGATTACCAGACATCATCGCCCACGGAATGTTAACCATGGGTGTAGCTAGTCGAGTGGTAACTAATTGGGTAAAAGACATAACAGCAGTGAAAAGTTTTTCCGTTAAATTTTCTGCACCAGTAGTTGTGCCAAATGACGGTAAAGGAACTGATGTGGAATTTGGGGCAAAGATTGAAGAAAAAATGGCAGATAATTTGGTCAAGATTGCAGTAGAGGCTCGTTGTAATGGCACAAAAGTTTTAGGCAGATCCTTAATAATCGCTCAACTTTCTTAAATCATGAATGCACCTAAAGAAGTTATTGATTTAGCCGAGCAAAGAATTCAAGCTCGTGCGAATAAAGATTTTGCCCTCTCTGATCAATTACGCGACAAAATTTTAGACCTAGGTTACGAAATCAAAGACAATCCTGCAGGCTATGAATTAGTTGTCAAACCTCCATTTGATGTTTTTGAGAATTTAGCCAGTTTGAAAATAAAGCCTGAGCGTTTAAGTAAGAAGGTAACTATTTGTTTACTAGTTGATGGTTGGCTAGAAGACACCAAAGAGTGTATAAATGCGTTACTTACACATATGCCAAAAGATGCTTCAATTCTGGCACTGGATTTGGGTAATAAAGAATTAGTTGGAAACTATCTAGCTGAAACCGAAAAAACAAATCAAAACTTAGTTGCTATTCACACCTCCCAGACATTAGAACAAGCTGGATGGGCAAATTCAATCAATAAGTTAATTGAATTAAATCCTGCTGAATTTAGTGTTGTGATGGATATAAGTTCCATAATTAGTGGTGATGCAATTACTCCGCTTATCAACCAAATAAAAGGCGAAATTGTTGCTGCGGGTTGGAAAGGTTCTTTGGTCAAATTAGATGATGAATGGCGAAGTGTAGAAGACAAAGGCGAAGGTGAAGTAGATATTTTATTAGGTTATCTATTTGCCATCAAGACAAAGATTGCTCAAGAAATTTCTGCCAATTCCAAAGCCAAATTTTATAGAAATGCAGATCTTGAATGGTCTCTAGAATTAAGAAGCAAAGGACATAAATTAATAGCTCTGGGAAATACTTTGCCAGTAGAACAAAAAAGACATCATGGTTACCACGATTCTGATATTGAATATAGAGAAAAAGAGTCTAAGAAAACCTATGACCGCATCTTGCAAAACTATCGAGGCAAAACTCAAATATTGAGTCCCAGAAGATAGTTCTTGAATTAACATAATCAACATGAGACAACTCAAAGGATTCAAACTTTCTGATCACACAACTCTTCGAGTTGGTGGATTAGCAACAACAGTTTGTGAAATTCAGAGCCCTTCAGATATTCAAGATTTTGTACACGAATACGGCAATCAAGACTTCTTTGTTCTTGGTGGGGGAAGCAACATTGTTGCTC
>Ga0247835_1001527_pt1 | contig 28017 bp, 34 predicted proteins | sample LaCtaG_3_FD_189912 | JGI IMG/M metagenome (GOLD analysis project Ga0247835, IMG submission 189912) | Freshwater microbial communities from meromictic Lake La Cruz, Castile-La Mancha, Spain - LaCruzMarch2015_13.5m | ecosystem: Environmental > Aquatic > Freshwater > Lake | place: Spain: Castile-La... | reverse complement strand
GACCAGCTCACCCGGGGTCTGATCCGCACGGAGGATGGCACCGAGATCGAAGCGGTGGTGCTCGGGCGCCTGCTCACGCTCATGCGCCGCCACCTCGACCTGGCGACACCCCATCTGTGGGTCGTCTACCCCCGCTCCCGGGAGGAGAACCAGCTCCACCTGCAGATGGTGGGCGTGTGGGAACCCAGCACCCTCGCCGCACCCACGGACTCCGAGGCCACGGAACAGGAGACCTCCTCCGCTGACACCACCGACGCCCCTGACGCCGACCAGCTTCCCGAGGGCGATGACTACTTCTCGATCCGTGGCGAACTGATCTTCACCCGCCCCGAAACCGGCGATCTGGTCATCAAGGTGCGGCAGCAGCCCCGCCCCGACGGCAACCGCCCGGTGCCGTTCAAGCTCCAGCTGCGGGGCGACATTCCCCTGGAGCACCTGCGCCACTTCGTCTCCCTCGACCTGCGCCGCCAGGTTCAGCAGCTCGCCGTCGAGCGCTTCGAGGTCATCGGCCCGGTGGCCGAACGGGGCAACCGCGGCGGCAAGGCCCGCCGCCCCGGCGGTGACAAGGGCGGCCCGGCCAAGCCCAAGGGCCATGGCCGGGCCGTGACCCGCCAGGGCCGCTGAGATGACCGGCGGTGCCCTCACGGCCGGGGTCGTGGTGCTGCTGGTCAGTCTTGGCGCCGTGGCGGGCCCGCTCGTCGGGCTGTCCCCCTGGTGGCTCACGGTGTTCGTGGCCCTGGGCCTGGGATCCCTCACCCTGGATGCGGCCCGCTACGGCGGCCGCGGCGGCCATCTGCTGGCGGAAGTCCTGCCGGGCGGGCAGGGGCGCCTGCGCCGTATCGCCATCCATGAAGCCGGCCACGCCCTGGCGGCGAGCCGCGATGGTCTGGTGGTGCAGCGGGTGCTGGTGGGCAGCCTGGCCTGCCTGCGGGCCGGGGTCGACAGCGGCGGCTGCACCGAGTTCGCCCTGCCCGAGAGCGTGAAGCTCTCCGCCGAGGATCTGCGGCGCTGGAGCCGGGTGCTGCAGGCGGGCATGGTGGCCGAGTCGCTGGTCTACGGCGGCAGCGTCGGCGGCGATGACGACCGGGCCCTGCTGGGCCGCCTCTGGGGCCTGTCGGGTTTCGATGTCGCGACGGCCCGCATGGAGCAGCGCCGGGCACGCCGGGAGGTGGAGCAGGACCTGCGGGCCCGCCGCAGCGAGATGGAGGCCGAGGCCGAACGGCTGCTGCAGGCGGCCCCCCGTTTCGGCCGGCGGCCGCTGCCATGACCCTGGCCCTGCTGGATTGCCCCACCGGCCTGGCCGGCAACATGCTGCTGGCCGCCCTGCTGGATCTTGGCCTCCCTGAGGCAACCATCGAAGCGCCCCTCGCCGCCCTGGGGCTGGAGGGGCGCTACCGGCTGCGCATCGAGGAACGGCGCAGCGGGGGGCTGCGGGGCCTGCATCTGGACGTGGAAGCCCTGGAGGCCCAGCCGCACCACCGCCCCTGGGGGGCGTTGCGCCAGCAGATCCAGGCGGCTCGCCTGGCGCCGGCGTTGCGGCAGAAGGTGCTGGCGGTGTTCGGCCTGCTGGCGGAGGCGGAGGCGAGCGTCCACGGCCAAGCCGCCGAGGCCGTCGCCTTCCATGAGGTGGGGGCGATCGATGCCCTGGTGGACATCGTGGGGGTCTGCGCCGGCCTGCTGCACCTGGGGGTGGAGCACTTGGTCTGCGGCGTGCCGCCAGCGGGCCACGGCAGCGTGACCACCGCCCACGGGGCCCTGCCGCTGCCGGCCCCGGCGGTGCTGGAGATCGCCCGCTCGCGGGGCCTGCCGCTGGCCTCCAGCCAGGGGTTTCCCCCAGGCGAACTCACCACCCCGACCGGGTTGGCCCTGATGGCCTGCTGGGCTGACCGTTTCGGCCCCTCCCCTGGGGCCGTGCCGCTGCGGGTGGGGGTGGGTCTGGGCACGCGCCAGCTGGATCGGGCCAACCTGCTGCGCCTCACCCTGGCCCGCCCCCTGGGGGACGATGGCGCTAGCGGAGCTAACGAAGTGAGCGAAGTCCTGTTGCAGCAGCAGGCCCAGATCGACGACGCCAGCGCCGAAGACCTGGCCTACCTGGCGGAGGCCCTGCGTCAGGGCGGGGCACTCGAGGTGTTCAGCCAGCCGGTGGCGATGAAGAAGGGCCGCACCGGCACCCTGCTCACCGCCCTGATGCCCCCGGAGCTGGGGCCGGCGCTGCGCCAGGTGTGGTGGTGTCACGGCACGACGCTGGGGGTGCGGGAGCAGCTGCAGAACCGCTGGATCCTGCCCAGGCACAGCGCCACCCTGGCCACCGCCCTGGGTCCGGTGCGGATCAAGTGGGCCAGCCTGCCCGACGGTCGCCGGCGGGCCAAGGCGGAACACGCCGACCTGGTGGAGCTGGCCGGACGCCTGGGTCGCTCCATCGAAGAGGTGCGCGACGAGGTCCGCCGCGCCCTGGCCTCAGAGGGTGAAACGCCATGAGCCCCTGGTCCCCTCCCAGCCTCGAAAGCCTGCGGCGCCGACTGCCGTCGCCACCGAAGTGGCTGGCCCTGCCGGCCCTGCCGGGCGGTCTGCGCCCCTGGATCACCCTAGGCAGCATTGGTTTTGTCATGGCGGCCCTGCTCAGCCACGGCCGCCAGCTGGTGCAGCTGCGCCTCGATGGCCAGGGTTGGCTGTGGCTGGTGCTGGGCGTCGGGGTGAGCCTGCTCAGCCTGCTGATCAATGGCGTCGCCTGGGGCGTCGTGCTGCATTGGCTGGGCCTGCGGCCCGCCTGGGCTGGGGTGGTGGAACTGCACGTGGCCACCAACCTGCGCAAGTTCCTGCCGGGGGGCCTCTGGCACCTGGCCTCCCGGGTGCAGCGGCTGCGCAGCGAGGGCGCGCCCCTGGCGGCCCCCGTGGGCACCAGCATGGCCCTGGTGGCGGTGCTGCTCGATCCCCTGGTGGCGGCGGTGGCGGCCCTGGCCCTGGTGCCCCTGGGTGGCTGGCAGGGTGGGCTGGGCCTGGCGTGCCTGCTGCCCCTGGCTCTGCTGCTTCCCCGCTGGCTGGATCCCCTGCTGGGGCGGCTCGAGCGGCGTCGGGCCCGCGACCTGGGCCTGGAGGAGGAGCTCCAGCAGGAGCTGGCGCAGGGGGCGCCCCTGGGGCGCCTCAGCGGGCTGCGGGGCTATCCCTGGCAGCCGCTGCTGGCGGAACTGGCCTTCGTGCTGCTGCGCTTCGCCGGCTTCTGCTGCTGCATCCGGGCCTTTGATCTGCCCCTGGGGAGCGACGCCCCCCTGTGGCTGGCCGGATTCGCCCTGGCCTGGACCGCCGGCCTGGTGGTGCCGGGGGCGCCGGGCGGGCTGGGGGTGTTCGAGGCGGTGCTGCTGCTGCGCATGGGGCTGACCCTGCCGGAAGCACCGCTGCTGGCGGTCGCCCTCAGCTACCGCCTGATCGTCACGCTGACTGATCTGCTGGCGGCCGGCCTGGTGGCCCTCGACCGGCGCCTGGTGCGGGAGCCGCTTGTGGCGACACCGCCATCAGGCACTCCTTCTCAATAGGTTCTAGTTTTGCGACCATCTGGGATCGCGTGGTGAACACTCCCCCCACGGGTCTGGCGAAGCCCAGCAGCCTGCGCACCACCCTCAACGATCGGGGCCAGCGGCTCACGCCCCAGCGCCAGCGGGTGCTGGATCTGTTCGAGCGGATCGGTGAGGGCAGCCACCTGAGCGCGGAGGAAGTGCACCTGCGGCTGGTGCGCGGCCAGGAGCGGGTGTCCCTGGCCACCGTCTACCGCACCCTGCGGCTGTTGAGCTCCATGGGGCTGCTGCAGGAGCTTGAACTGCCGGAGGGGGGGCGCCGCTTCGAGCTGGCCGGTGACGCCCACCGTGACCATCACCACCTGCTCTGTGTCCGTTGCGGCCGCACCGAGGAATTCGAGAGTGGCCCCGTGCTGGCCGCCGGCGAAGCGGCGGCCGGGGCCTTCGGTTTTCGCTTGCTGGAGTGTGTGCTCAACGTGCGGGCCCTCTGTCCGGCCTGCGCGGCTGAGGAGCAGGGTTGATCGGCCCAGCCGCCCGGCGCCCCGCCGCTTCGCAATCCCCAGCTGCTATTGAGAATCGCTTGCAAAAGGGCCCCTTCGGCGTCTAGGTTGCGAGCAGTTCGCAATAAGGGCGCTCCTCTCCGATGCGCTATCGCTTCCTTCCCGACGACCCCGTCAGCGCCGTGCGCATGCCGGCCGGCCATACGGTGCTGCTCGACCCCACCCCCAGGCCCGGTGGTTCCTGTCTGGAGGTGCTCGACGGCATCGCCCGCGTCTACTGCCCCTGCGAGGAGACCGAGGGCATGACCCTGGCCTTCCTCCAGTCCGGCGACCAGCTGCGCACCGACCGGCTCTGCAGTGAAGGCGTCTGCGTTGAGGCCCTCACCCCCCTGTGCTTCCGCAGTGATGCCGAACCGATCGAGGGGCACGGCTTTGATCCCGTCAACGAGTGGACCCTGCAGTTGCTGCGCATCCGCCACCTCGGCAGCGCCGAACTGCGGCTCCATGCCCTGCTCTCGCTGCTCGTACGCCGCCTCGGCCGCCGCTGCGGGCCCTGGTGCGATCTGCCCTTCCGCCTCACCCACGAGCGCATCGGCGAACTGATCGGCACCACCAGGGTCACCACCACCCGGCTGATCTCCCGCATCCGCGCCGCCGAGCTGCTGCAGGTCCCCAGCGGTGAAGCCGGCCTGCGCCTGGCGCCGGCCCTGGTCGATGGCGCTCCCCTGGCCGCCTGACCCGTGATGCCAACCACCTGCCAAGCCTCCGAGAGCCTGATCGGCAGCCTCTGCCGCGAGATGGCCGCCCTGCGCCAGAGCTGGCAGCTGCTGAACGGGCACCTGACCACCTGCCGCGACTCCCAGCTGCGCCAGCGCCTCGGGCGGGAAGCGGCGCACCTGCAGCGGCGCCGACTGGCTATCCAGGGGCTGGCCCGCACCATGGCGCGGCTGCCCCTGCGCGATCCCCTCGGGGCGAGCTTTCTGCTGGAGGTGGCCAGCAGGCCCCTGCCCGGCTGAAGGACTGGGCAGGGGCGCAGCTCCGATCAGGCCAGGGCGGCCGCCGACGGCTGGGCCGACGCCAGCTCCCCGTCGATCAGCAGCATGGACGCCGCCTCCAAACGGCCGAAGCGGACCCGACCCAGCAGGTGAGCCGCTTCGTTTTCGGCAGCGATCTGGCCCTGAATCAGGGGGTCGAGGAAGACGGTGCTGCGCACGTCCCCGGCACGCTCAGCCATGGAATAGAGGAGCTGCAGGGAGGTGGTGACGTCGGCCTCCAGCCGGAAGGCGTCGGCCAGGAGCGCCTCGGCATCGCTCCACTGCTGGCCAGGGGCCGGCAGGTCACCCAGATGCACCGTCTGACCGCGGGCGATCAGGTAGTCGGCCACCAGAGCGGCATGGTGCTGCTCACCCCGGGATTCCTCCAGGAGGTAAGCGGCGAATCCGCGCAGTTCCCGCTCGCAGAACCAGAGGGCCATGGCCCAGTAGGCGGCGCTGGCCTTGCGCTCCAGGCCCAGGTGCTCCTGCAGGCCCTCCAGCAGCGCGGCCTCCATGGGCAGGGCCATGGCCCTGCCGGCGGGGCCGGTGGCGACGGCGTTCTGGGCCAGGGAGGAGGTGGAGAAGGTCATGACGATCGGCCTGGGGGAACGACCCATTCACCGTCGGTTCAATGTAAGGAGGCCGGCGACGATCCGACCCGCTGCGGTAGCAGCGGGCGAACAGCGGCCCAGACTTGGTGAACCCTGCAGCCTCCCCATGGCCGGTGCCATCGACCATGGCCTGCGTCTGCGCAGCCTCTGGATCGCCTGGCTGCTGGCCATGCTGTTCCACGTCAATCTGGGGCTGATGCCCCTGTTCCACGGGATCTCGCCGGAGATCGACAGCCACGTGCCGGTCGCCCAGCTGCCGTTGCTGTTCGGGGCGATGCTGGGTTACTTCCTGCTGCCTCTGGCGGCGTTGGTGCTGATCGCCTACGCCGCCAGCGATCCATCGCACCCCGGCCGCTGGCGCCGCTGGCGCCTCTGCCACTTCTGGTTCAGCTTCGGGTACACCCTGACCAACATCCCCCATCTAGCGGCCGACATCCTGGTGCCCGACGCCCGGATCGATCAGATCGTGCTGATGCTGGCCATGGTGGTGATCGGCCTGCTGATCAACCGTGAGGGCTGGCTCTGGTGGCGTCTGGGGCCGTAGCTGCCAACCCCAGCAACGTGGCCACATGGGCCGCGCTGGCCGACGCCAGACCCTCGAGGTCGTAGCCGCCCTCCAGGACGGACACCAGCCGCCCCTGGGCCGACTGGGCGGCGATGTCAAGCATCAGCTGGGTCAGGGCGGAGAAGTCGCGATCCTCCAGCCGGAAATCCCCCAGGGGATCGCCGCCCCTGGAGTCGAAGCCCGCCGAGATCAGCACGAACTCCGGGGCGAACGCCTCGGCCAGGGGCACCAGCCCGTCGCGCCAGGCGGCCAGCAGCTGCCGGCCCGTCGTGCCGGCCGGCAGGGGGCAGTTGCAGGTGAAGCCGGCTCCAGGCCCCTCACCCCGCTCCAACCGGGTGCCGGACCCTGGGTAGAACGGGGCCTGATGGCTGCTGAAGAACAGCACCGAAGGATCGCGCCAGAAGATGTCCTGGGTGCCGTTGCCGTGGTGCACATCCCAGTCGACGATGAGAATCCGCTCCAGTCCATGCACCGCCTGCAGATGGCGGGCGGCAATGGCCACGTTGTTGTAGATGCAGAAGCCCATGCCGCGGGTGGCGCTGGCGTGGTGCCCCGGGGGCCGCACGACCGCAAAGGCCTGGCGCACCCGCCCCTCCATGACAGCCTCCACCGCCGCCAGCACACCGCCGGCGGCCAGCCGGGCGGTCCGCTCGGAGTGGGCGCTGATGGCCGTATCGCCGGTGGAGAGCTGGTCGCGGCCCGCCAGGATGTCGTCCTGAACGCGCTGCAGATACTGCGGGGTGTGGCAGCGCAGCAACTCTCTCTCCGTGGCCGGGCGCGGAGGGATCAGCAGACAGCGGCCCAGCAGTCCGGCTCGCTCCAGCCCCTGGATCACGGCGTCAACCCGGGCGGGACATTCCGGATGCCAGGCCCCTGTGGCGTGCTCCCGGTATGTGGCGCTGCAGAGGAGGCCGGTGCCGGGGCCTGGCGTCGGTGGGTGTGACTTCAGTGGGGCAGCAGGCACACCGAGCTGGCATTCCCCTTGACCCCTACCGCTCGGCTCGGGATCTGGGGCAGCCATTCCGGACAGGGAGATACCCCATCTTGCTGCATGGCCATGGCATCGGCCGAGAGTTGCTCCGTGAGCACGACCCCCAGCGAATCCCTCGCCCAGACTTCCACATCACTGGCTGGGGGGCAGTGGAACGTGAGCACTTCGAAGGGAAACACCACCCTTTCCAGAAAGAAATCGTCTGGCCCACAGCAGCGGATGATCCGCATGCGTTCGGAACAGTTGCGATAGCTACATAGCAAAACGTCCATGACATCCTCCATCCCGCCCAGACATCCACCCACGGACAGCACCGGAAGTCAGTGACCGATGCGACGAAGACTTGGGAATGAGTGTTTGTACTGCGTATGGAACGGCTCAGCTGCGGCGCAGCCAGTTCGGCGCCCCGGAGAACCAGTCGCCCAGATCGTCCCGATTGGGATTGAAGGACCTGCTGTCACTGGATTCCCCCAGATCCATCTGCACCATGAAGCGCTCGAGTTCCGTGTCCGGCTCCGCCCGCTGCTGCGTCCGCTGGGCCCGTCGCAACCAGCTCCAGACGCTGGCATCGCGATCAGCGAACTTCTGTACATAGATCCGCTCGCTTAAACTGATTGGCTGGCAATCGGCAATTCTGCCGATGATGTCCTGCAGCCGCAGACGGGTGCTGGGTGTAAGCATCTGTCGATCATCCAGTGGCGGAAGATCTAGCGGGTCTGATGAATCGGATGGTGCCGATGGCCACAGAATGCGGTGGCCTGTCAGGACTTGCCGAAAGTCAGCCGCGGGGCACGCCGGCGCCGTGGAAGCTCCCCCGGCACCAGAATCGAAGCGCGACTCAGGGCACCCAAGTCCCAGGCTTTTGTCCCATGCCCACCCCCTCTGCGCTGAGCGACCCTGCCGCGCAACCGCCGGGTCCGGAGCAGCCACCGCTGCTGCTCGTCTACGACGGCGGCTGTCCGTTCTGCCGCCACTTCGCCCTGAGCAGTGAACTGCGCAGCGGCATCACCAACCTGCGCATCGTCGACGGGCGGGCCGACACGGACCTGCGCCGGGAGTTGCGGGCACGGGGCCTGCCCCTGGCGGAGGGGGCGGTTCTGCTCCAGGGAGAGAGGGCCTGGCATGGGGCCGAGGCGGTGCGGCATCTGTGCGGCCTGATGCGCCCCAGCGATCCGCTGCTGCGGTTGCTGGTGCCCCTGTTCGACGGGCCCTCCCGCAGCGAACGGCTCTATCCCCTGCTGCTGGGGGCGCGGCGCCTGGCCCTGGCCTGGAAGGGCCTGCCGCTGGATCCCGACAGGCCCTGAAGGGCACGGCTCGAGGGGGGGACCAGGGGCTCAAGGCAGCGGCGGCAGGGGCGCCCGTCCCGCCACGGAGGCTCCCGTTCCGATCGGTTGCAGCAGGGGCGAGGGGTCCACCGCCACCAGTCGCCCCTGCCGCCTCTGGCGCCATTCGAAATGCAGATGGGCCGTGCTGGCCGATCCGCTGCTGCCCACCCGACCGAGGCTCTGCCCAGCAGCCAGGGTTTCGCCCGGCAGCACCGCCACGTCCAGCAGGTGGGCATAGAGGCTCTGCCAACCCAGGCCATGGTCGACCACCACAAGCAGCCCATAGCCACCGACCTCAGCCACCAGGCGCACGGTGCCCGGCAGCACGGAGAACACCGGCGTGCCCTCCGGGACGATCAGGTCGAGACCGGTGTGCATCCGCCAGGCGTTGCGGGAGTCGGCCAGCCGCCAGCCGAAGGAGGCCTGTTCCGTGGGCTGTTGCCCCAGGGGGTAGCCCAGAGCTCCGGCCTGCACGGCCGGCAGCACCCCGACTGCCGCCGGCCGGTAGCGGGCGCGCAGCGACTCCGGCAGGCGGTCGTTCTGTCCAAGATCCCCCACCGGCACCTCCAGGGGAACCTCCGTCGGCCGGGGCGGCAGCTCGCCCGTGGCCAGCACAGGCAGCGGCAGCAGCGACAACGGCACCAGCCAGGGCCATGCCAGTGCGCCCAGAACGCGTCGAAACCGGGAGGCCATCCGCCTTGTTCCATAGAGCCGTGAAGGCCTTGGTAACGCCCCCGGGCGTTGCTGCCAAGGCGTCGCCGCCGTTCGGTGGACAACTCAGCTCCCGGCTGGAGTCTCCGTAACCTCGGGCAGGATCACCATGGCGTTGGCGATGGCGGAGTCCATCACGATCCGCAGGGCCAGACAGGGATCGATCACCTCCCGTCCCATGGTGATGGCCTTCTGGGCCAGCAGGCCGTACAGGATCGGCCATTCCGCCGGGTCCGGGCAGAAGCGCAGCACCATCGGCAACAGGGCCGGCCAGAGGCTCGGCAGCGACTGCAGGGAGTCCGGGGACGGCAGGTGCCGGCTGGGCACCTGCGGCACACCGAAGGTCTCCTGGCCCAGGCTGTCCATGCCGTGACGCCATAGTGCCAGCGGATCCGGCAACGCCGTGCAGCCCGCCTGCTGGGCGGCGGCGGCGGCCAGCCCCCAGGTGGAGTAGCGCTCCTGGAACAATCCCTGGGCCAGGCCCTCACCGACGAGAAAGGAGCCCCCGTCCCGGGTGCCGACCACGTGCAGTCCCTCCGGCTCCATCTGGCCCACCGCCCGGGCGCGGGCCCTCAGGCTCGCCTGCCAGGCGTGGCCCGCCAGGGCGCCGCACACGGCCAGGAGCGATTCGACATGCACGCCCCTGTCCGTGGCCATGGCCTGCAGCAGCCGGCGACTGACCTCTTCGGCGCCGATCTTGGCCCCCACCAGGGGGTCCTGCGCCCGGCGGGCGGTGATGGCCTCATCCAGGGGATCACGGGAGGGAGCTGTCATGGCCAATGACGGGGGGAAGGAGATCCAGCACCAGCATTCCCGACCGACGTCGGGGCCGTGGTGGCCGGGAGATCCCGTCGCGGGGGATGGACCACCACCGTGCCGGCGAGCTTGTCGTGCCAGGCCTGGCGGCGGGGATCCCACAGCACCCAGAAGAACCCCAGCAAGAGGGGCACGGTGGACAGGACATAGCCGACATAACGCAGACACCTCTGGCGCAGACTCGGCTCACCGCCGGAATCGGCATCCACGATCCGCAGGCGCAGCATCAACTTGCCGGGGGTGCCCTGCTTCCAGCGCCAGAAGAGAATCACCAGCACAGCTGAGAACAGGGTGCTGAGAGCAAGAACGGCCGTTTCGCTGGGAAGCACAACGAGAAGGAATGGAAACGGTGCCGTGATCAGCAGCATCAGCACCGAGTCGATCAACGTGGCGGCCGTGCGTATCCCGAATCCGGCATACACCTCGGCCGGGGTAGGGGAAGGAACACGGATCACCATGGCGCCATCTTCCCGTGGCGACAGCACGAACGGCCACAGCGGTGTTAGGACGGGTTCGATTTGCTCCCCTTGGCCCATGCGAGCCCTCTCCTTCTTTTTCGCCTTGATGGTGGGTCTGGCCCTCGCCTTTTTCGCCCCGGCGATGGCCGGCGGGCGTGCTCAGGCACCTGAAGCGATGATGGCCCCTGAGGCTGCCGAGATCAGCACCGAATCCAGCGATCAGCTGGCTGCCGATCTGCTGGCCGAACTGAGCATCGATCTGGCCCCATCCCTCGACGCCGCCTCCCTAGACGCCGCCGCCCTCGACGCCTCGGTCTGAGGCACGCCCACCCACCAACGCACCGGCCGAGCTGGCACCTGAACCCATGGCTCGCACCTTGTTCGACCCACGCGTTTCCTTGCTGTCCCTCCGACCGGCAACGGCCAGCAGCCCCGCCGAGGAAGGTCCCCAGGACCCACCCAAAAAAGGCTTTGCCATGCGCTCCGGTGGCAAAGCCAAGCCTGCTGGAACCAAGGGACGGCGCAAGAAAGGCACGGGCCTCTCCGCCGCCGACCACGGGCCTCTGGGCCGCAGTCCGGGCCTTGAGGCGATTGAAGCCCGCTCCAGACTTGGCTTGGCCCTGTCAGGACGTCTGCGCGAATCGGACGTCACCGTGGCCTGGAAGCAGGCCGCCGCCGAGCATCACCCTGACCGAGGCGGCCGCCACGACACGATGCAGGCCGTCAACGGCGCCAGGGACGTGCTGCTTGGTCGCGGCCTCAGCTGACGCCTAGATGACACCCGGAACCAGCCACCAGCTGCTCTGGCGGTAGGCCTCGAACCCGGGGTAGCGCTCTGCCATCGCGGCCTCCTTCTGGATCATCCGGGGCAGATACAGCGCCAGCACCGAGGCGGGCAGCAACCAGGCCCAGGGCGAACCGGCGATCACCGCAAAGCTGCTGTAGCGCAGCAGGTCGCCCAGATAATTGACATGGCGGACACGGCGCCAGGCCCCGTCCGCCACCAGGGTGGCGCCCAGCTCCTTGGCCGTTCCTTTCTGCACATCTGCTGCCGTGTTAAGGAGCGATCCGAAGATGTAGAAGCTGAGCCCCAGGGCGATGGTCAGCGGCTGCAGGGGCTGGTCGTTGGCCATCGCCAGCCAGCCCGGCAGGGCATAGAAGATCCCGACATAGAGCACCACCACGGCGGCCTGCAGCGGCCCGACCACCTCGGTGAACAGCTGGCGCGAACGCCAGGGGAACAGCTGCTCTTCGAGCAACCACCAGAGGCAGTAGCTGAGATGCAGGGAGAGGTAGATCACCACTCTGGGAGACTCCAGCCCCAGCACCAGGGCCGGGATCAGCAGCGCCACCATGGTGGTCACCTTGGCGATGTTGATGGCTTGCAGCTGGGTCATCCAGGGCCGAAGGGGGCCATCCATGCTGGCAGGGTGCTTCAGCGTCCGGGAGGGGCCGACGCAGGAAAGCGCTTCAGGTAGGTGCTGACCGGCAGGGGCCTGGTCTGGTTGTACCCCACCGGCAGCCAGAGGTCACCGGCGGCGGAGTTGTAGTGGATCTCCCAGTGGTAAAGGCCTGTGAACGCCTGGGGGTCCTGGCGAAGCAGCTCGGCGTAATGCAGAACACCCCGCACATAGCGGTTGCTGTTGTTGTACCCCCAGAGCCCCTGGCGGATGTCCTTGAGCCCGCCGCGACGCACCAGGTAGCGGGCGGCGGCATGGATCGCATCCTCCGGGTCGCGGATGTCTCCCTGGCCGATGCCGCGCTGGGCCCAGGTGCTGGGCAGAAACTGCATCGGTCCCCGGGCATCAGCGACGGACACCCCATCGATGCGGCCCATGCCCGTTTCCACCAGATTGACCGCAGCCAGCACCTCCCAGGGGATGCCGGTGGCGGCCGCCGCTTCTCGGTAGTAGCGCAGCAGATTGGCCGCGGGCTGCGGTGGAATGATCTGCCAGGCGGGCACGACGGCCGAACGCGGACCACCCCTGTGCATGGCCAGGAACTCGCGGCGGGCCGCCAGGTGACGGTCGAGGACGCCTTGCCAGCGGACGGGGAGGAACCCACGCACCCGGGCGGCCAGGGCCGGATCGGTGGCGAGCCGGCGGTAGATCACCTGCTGGCGGTGGGCCAGATCGGGCAACTGATCGGGCGATGGGGCCGTCGAACGCAGGGCCATCTCCAGGGCCGCCAGCTCGGCGGCAATGGCGGCAGGATCCTGCGGCAGACGGGGGTAGGCACGGGGCGCCACCGCAGGTGTCGTCGGCGGCGGGGGTAGTGGCTGAGAGGGGGCCTCAGGGGCACTGGCAGCGGGGCGGCGCTGCACCGTCACCGTCGTCACGGCCGCGGCGGCGGAAGCCAGCAGAAGGGCCAGCAGAACGGGGGTGGCGACGCGCATGGGCAGTGGAGCCATCGAGCGTTGGGGCTTCAGGATTTGGTTAGCCAATAGAACTGGTAAGCCTGCAGCACGATGCGACTGGAGGACTGGGACGGGCTGCGGCCTGAATGGAGATCGATGAGGCGGTCGTGGCTGCTGAAGACCGAGGGCACCAGGCTGTCGAGGTCGAAGAACTGCGGCTGGTTGCTGAAGTTGGCCACCACCAGGACCAGATCCGAAGGCCGCAGGTGATTGAAGCGCACGAAGGCCAGAAGGTGCTGATTGTCAAGCTGCAGAATCTCACGGTTATTGAAATCGGCGAAGGCAGAAATCTCCTTGCGGATGGCAATCATCTTCTTCATGGCCGAGAAGATGGAAAACTCCACCGTTCCCTGCTTCCTTCTGAGCTCTGCCTTGGCCCAGTTGATCTTCGGGCGGTGCACCCAGCGGCTGTCGTTGCACTTGCTGGGATCGTCGTAGAAGCTGTAATCGTTCAGGACGCCCAGGGCATCGCCGTTGTAGATCAGTGGAATACCACCGAAAGAAAGGATGATGCCATGCATCAGCAGGATGCGGCTGATGGCCGTGGCGATCAGCTTCTGATCCTTTGACTCCAGCGCCGACTCCAGGCCAACCAGGGAAGCCAGCGATCCACAGATCCGCGCGTCCCCGGTGGTGTCGTTGGGCATGAAGGCCAGGCCCCGGGGAATCGCATCGAAATCGCCCTTGAAGTAGTCGATCAGGAAGCGACGGTGGGCCCGGGGTTCATAGCCCACCTGCTCGATGTCCTGGTCATCGAAGCCGAAGCCGATGTCATCGTGACAGCGGACGTAGTTCAGCCAGGTGGCCCGCTCCAGCTTGTTCGGCAGACTCTTGAGACCCTGCGACAACAGTTTCGTGTTTCGGGTGGCCACGCTGTCCCACAGCAAGGCCATCAAGGTGGCGTTGTAGGCGATCTCACACTCCTTGGCCACGATCGCATCTTCGCCGAAGTATTTAGTGATCTCGGTGGGCGCCACGATGGCCTCGGCAATGAACAACACACCGGGCGCGGTCACCTGGCAGCAGTCCTTCATCAGCTGCAGGATCAGATGGGCCTTACGTTCGTTCTGGCAGGTGGTGCCAAGCTTTTTCCAGAGAAAGGCCACGGCGTCGAGACGCAACACATCCACTCCCTGGTTGGCCCAGAACAACAGCACATCCAGCATTTCAATGAATACAGCAGGATTGGAGTAGTTGAGATCCCACTGGTAGTCATGAAACACCGTCATGACCCATTGCCCCATCGCCTCATTCCAGGTGAAGTTGCCCGGGTCGGACTCCGGAAAGACTTCAGGCATGCTCTGCTCGAAGACGTCAGGGATGTCCCTGCTGTCATAGACATAGTAATAATCCCGGTAGTGCTGCTCTCCAGCAATCGCCCATCTGGCCCACTCGTGCTCATCCGAGGTATGGTTCAGAACAATATCCAGGACGAGCAGGATGTCTCGCTTCCTGAACTCCTCGGCGATGTGGCGTAGATCAGAGATGGTACCGACCCTCTCATCGATCTGGCGGAAATCACTGATCGCATAGCCACCATCACTTTTACCAGCCGGACACCTCAAGATGGGCAGGATATGCACCATATTGATCCCAAGTTCTTGAAAATAGCCAATCTTGTTTTCAAGATCTGATAGATTCTCCGCAAAACCATTGGAGTACACAGCCATCCCCACCCACTTCTGGGAGAGGAACCAGTTGTAGTCGTCCTCCCTCTGAATATCAAGTGACTCGAGATCCAGTGATCGATCAATATAGCCACGAGCCATGGTCTCAACCAGGCGCAGAAGCTGGAACTTGAAGTCGTCACGATGGCCGTAAAGGGTAACGAACAGGGAATGGATAGCGTAGAAGTTGGCACCCAGCCTTGTATAGAAGTGACGCAGATCCTGGCGCCGAATCTCTGGGCGGAGATCGTCGAGAATAGAATTCAGCAGAGAGTGGGAGATTTGTTCGTACATGGCTTCAGCTTGAGCTCCATGCCATCAGAAACTGCTCGTAAACGCTCACGTCGTCGATCGTGGCGCCCCTGCGGGACACCAGCTCAGCAGCAAAGTCACGGGCATGCTCAAGGCTCTCCTCCAGAGGCCACCGCTGGCCAAGACCAAGCAGAAAAACAGCGGAAAAGCCGTCCCCCGCCCCCACCGTGTCGACCACATGGCTGCAGGCGGCGGGTCCAACGGAGACGATCCTGCCGTCCCTCCAGACCAGGGCTCCCAGGGCACCACGGGTGAGGATCAGGGTCTCGAGATTGTGGCGGCGGGCGAAGCGATCCACCGACGACGACAGGCTGGCGTCATCCGCTGCAGCCAAGCCCTCCGACGACAGCAGGGCCAGTTCGGCAGTGTTGAGCTTGACGTGATCCGCATCCTCCACCAAAGGCAGAACCGATTCCGGCGACCACCAGGGGCTGCGCAGGTTGACGTCCAGGAAGATCTGGCCCCGATGCCGGCCCTTGAGAGCCGCCAGGGCCGCAGCCGAAGCGGAATGACGCAGGGCCAAGGTGCCGTGATACAGAAGACCGGAGGCTGGCAGCTGCTGGAAGCCCTCGGACTGGATGACGTCGTAGGCACTCCCCTGCACGATCGCGTAGTGGGGTTCGTCGTCCTCGAAGGTCACGGCCACCCGCCCGGTGGGGTGGGAGGCATCTGCCTGCAGGCATGACGGTTCCAGCCCCCAGGACGTCATGGCGGAACGAATCGCATCGCCACGACGATCCGTACCCACTCGGCTGATGAAGATGGGAGCCAGGCCAAAGCCCCTCAGGTGCCAGGCCACGTTGAACGGTGCACCTCCGAGGACCTCCGTGCCATCCGGGAAGCAATCGAAAAGAACTTCTCCGAAAATGGTGATCGGACAACGCTGCAGCATCAGATCAACCCAGCACCCGGAGGGCATCGGCGTGGAAGTGACCGATCCCTTCCAGGATGCCCGCACTGTAGTTGCCGTTCATGCCCAGAAACCCGCCTCTGGCAAGATACAAACGGTCCACCGTGCCGTTCCGCCTGACCTCCGCGCTAGCCAGCTCGACCACAGATGGATGGGCATTGGCCACCAGCACCGCAGGCAGCGAACTGGTGAGCACCGAAAGATCATTGCCGCTGTCGCCGGCAAACAGCGTCTGATCAGCGTTGAATCCCTGCTTCCACATGAGGAATTCGATCGCGTGCAGCTTGCTGGCCCGCCGCGGCAGGATATCCAGCAAACCGACGGCCGCCTGCTCATCCACGCTATGGATCAGGTTGGCCGTAAGAGCCCGTTCCTCCAGCCGTAGTTCGATGGCCTGCATCAAGGCGGGCAGATCAACATCCAGAGATACGAAGCAACTAAGTTTGTGGATGTTCTGCCTGTCGTCTGGCTGCAATCTCAAACCTGGAAGTCCTGCGAGAAGAACGGCCAGATCCTTTGCCGTGAGTCCCTGCCAATCAGCGGCAATGTGCCGTGACCATGGGGCCAGCAGGGACCAGCCAAGGCCAGCTCGCTGATAGACGGAGCTGCCCACATCAGCAAGAATCCAGTCAGGCTGAGGCAGCCCATAGGCCTGAATCGACTCTTCCACCAACGCCAGGTGGCGACCACTGACATAGGCCAGAGAAAGGCCCGGTTGCGCCACCACGCGGGCGAACATCACGCGGGCCCCTGGGGATTCCTGGGCCTCGCCGTTGGGGAGAAGGGTGCGGTCCAGATCCGTGCAGAGAAGCAGCCGTTGCTCCCATGCCACCTTGGTGCCCAGCTGATCAGTGAAAGAAGTCATAGTGCTCAATCGCCTCCAAAATGCCTGAGGCATGGGATCCCGAAGAGAAATAAACCCGTGCGGAATCACTCAGTTGGGTCAGCTCCTCTCGGAATCGGCAATCCACCACCACGCCCAGGGTTTGGCCCCGCAACATGTCCTCGTCACCGCGGGATCCGCCGTTGACCAGAACACGCTCCAGGGGGATCTTCCATTTGTTGACGACATAGCGCAGCGCCTGTCCTTTGGAGGCACGGGCAGGGACGAAGTCAAGAAAGTGCCCGAAGGAGAGGCTGGTATGGGCCGAAAGCTCATGCTGACGCAACAGCGTGAGAATCTCCTCCATGGAAGGGGCCTGTTGGCCATCGTAGAAGTACGACAACTTGAAACGGCTCTGATGCTCCTTGGACTGCAGGATCAGTCCCGGTAGAGGATCCATGAGCCGCTTGATCACCTGCGGGGTCCACAGATGGTCGATGTGATACGTCCAGGAGATATCTGTCGTCAGCTGCGGTGGGGTATAGATCTCTGTGCCCAGGTTTGTGATCAGCACATCGGGCATGGGAATCGAATGAACCTTCAGGATCTTGAGCACCGAGTTCAGGCGTCGGCCGCTGGCAATGCCAAACAGAACCCTGCGATGCTGCTGCCGCAGCACCGCCACAAGCTGGGCAAGGGCCTGGGGATCGCCAAGCAGGGTGTCATCGATGGCCGTGAAGAGGGCGCAGGTTCGTGTCTGGACAGCCGGAGGCTTGGACAGGGGTGCCGGTCGGGAAAGATCCTGGCTCTGAAGGACCAGAGTCTGCAATCTCTCAAGATACTTTTGTGCATGAGCTTCCCAGGAATAGAACCTGGCGACATTCTTCACTCCATTGGTAGAAAACATTGTCCAAAGCTCTCGATCTTCCAGAATCTGGAGCAAAGCATCGGCAATCGATGCCTCATCAAGAGGATCAACCAGTAGACCATTTTTGCAGTTTCCAATGATGTCCACGGGTCCGCCTACCTCCGTCGCCACAAGCGGCAGTCCACTGGCCGCCGCTTCCAGCAGGGTCAGGCCAAAGGGCTCGGTAAGGGCAGGATTGACGAACACACCCTTCGAGAAAGCTGCCAGCCGATAAATGTCCGCCACATCACCGGAAGAATGGTGCTTGGGCAAAGCCACAAGTCCGTTCAACTCGTGGCAGTCGATGACAAGAAGCAGCTCCGTCAGGACAGCCTGTGCGCCCTCATTGAGCTCACGAATGTCGTTACGATTCCCCGCAACTATCACAAGATTGGCTGCCTGTTGAAGACATTTTGACTGCCCGTAAGCCTCCAGAAGTGAGACGATGTTCTTGCGTTGATCCGGCCTGGAAAGTGCCAGGATCATCGGCTTATCAGGCACCCTGAGATGCTTGTCCAGAGTACTGGCGAATGCGACAGGTCCATCCCCGAAAGAGGGGGGATGGAATTGATTCAGATCGGTTCCCGGTGGAATAACCGACATCTTGTCTGGTGTGTAGCAGTCATACAGCTCGTATTGATCTTCGATCTCATTGTGCGTGCTCGTGATCACGAGATTGGCACTATTCAACACCTCCTCTTCCGCACTGATCCGTTCAGCCATCCTGTAGCGCTGCTGGATCTCCTCGACGGACAAGCCGAGGGCAAGCAGCCGGCGAACCTTGTCCCGACCGAGGGAGTGGCCGGTGTGGATGAGTGGCAAACCCATGAGGTGAGAAAGGCGGACTCCCACATAGCCGGCATCGGCGTAGTGACTGTGCAACACGTCCGGCAGGCGCGGCTGACGATGGAGCCAGGAAAACAACTCATCGGTAAACGTATCGAGATGGCCCCAGAGCTCTTCCTTGGGAATGTAGGCATCCGGTCCGGCAGTGATGCGAATCAGGCGTGCTTTGGGATCCAGCAGCTCCGTCGGCATCCCATAGTCTGCAGAAACGCCAGCATCACGTACGCATCGGGTGACAAGATCCACCTGCCCAACAGAGGCTTGACGGGCCAAGGCCCTTGTTAACTCCACCACATATTTCGTCTGTCCTCCGGTATCAGCATCACGTCCCAATTCAAGATCCTCTCCACGGATCAGGCCATGAATGCTGATCATCAAAATGTAGAGAGAATGGCCCTTGGCACCCATCGTCATGTCTCACTTGCCGTCCTTCCCCCTTCCAGTGTGACCAGGTATGGCCTCATTGGGCCTTGCCAAGGGACTGCCACGCCATTGGTGGTGGCCGATGGCAACGGAAGTGGACGCCCAGCGATTCAGCCCTCAGCCGAGCAGCCAGCGCAGCATCAGGGCCAGCTGACCGAGAACACCCTGTCCAGTGAGCTGCTCACCGATCAGGGCCGCCACGAACCCGAGCATCGCCGCCCGTCCATTCAGCCGTTCCACCCCTGTCAGGGCCGTGAGGTTCCAGGGACGGGAGGTGGTGAGCCCTTCCCCGAAGCGCTCCAGGGGCTCATAGAGAAAGGCCTGTTCGCCGCCTTCCTTGCTGCCTTCCTTGCTGCCTTCCTTGCTGCCTTCCTTGCTGCGTTCGTCCATCGTTTCAGCCCCGCAATGGCTGCACCCTATGCGGCGCCTGGGCGCCACTGCGTTTTCAAGCTACAGTACAGATGTACCAGAGCTTGGCCATGGCACCCGGTCAGATCGATCCCGCGGTGGCTCCCCTCCGGCGGGCCAACCCCCAGCGCTTCCGTGAGGCCCGCCCGGGCCATCTGGCCGTGGTGGCCATGGCCGGCCGGCCCTGGTTCATCGGCCGCATCTGCGACCTCAGTGGCCCAGCCCCGACGGACTTCGCCCGGGTGCTGAACATCGACACCGGTGACATCGAGCGGATTCCAGCCCCCTGGATCGTTGAACTGATGGGGGAAGGGGGACTCGGGATCAGCCGTTCTCTGCACCGATAGCCACCCCGTTCTCCAGCAGATTGATGCGGTAGAGCACCTCCTCGAGGGCATCGGCGGCACCGATGGCGCTGTAGCGCTGGGGATGATCGGGCCCGCAGCAGGACGGCACCGGAGCCAGGATTGTCCAGGGCCTGGCGTGGCAGAACTGGACAACGCTGTGGCGCTCACCACTGGCCCCTGCCGGTGCCACCACCCGATGCCAGCCGGTGGGGATGCGACCGTTCGAGAGACGCTCCAGCATCAGCCCCGTGTTGATGATCACCCGCCCCTCCGGCGGAGCCGCCTCCACCCATTCCCCGGCCACGCGCACCTGCAGTCCCGGCCCGGTGGCCCGCGGCAGGGCCGTGATCAGGTTGATGTCCCCATGGGCCGCCGCCCAGACATGGCCCTGCGCCGGGGCCTGGGCCATGGGCGGGTACCGCAGGGCCCGGGTGAGGGTGGGGGCCTCCGACACCATCTCCTCGAAGAAGCCTTCGGCGCAGCCCATGCCCAGGGCGATCACCCGCAGAAAGCGCCGCTGCAGATCGGCGATCGCCCGGTGGAACTCCCCCAGCACGGCGGTGATGCCGGGCACGGCCGCCTCCGGCAGGAGCTGCTCGGGATAGAGCTCAGGGAACCGGCGCCGCAGGGGATGGCCCAGCGGCAACGGGGCCGACCAGTTCAGCATCTCCTTCCAGTCGGGATGCGCGCTGCCGGCGGCGGTTTCCACCAGCAGCTCTGTGTAGCCGGTCTGGCCGTTGGCGCCCGGGGCGCGGAAGCACCGCTTGGCCCCAGCCTCCAGGGCGAAGAACCGCTGCAGGAGGCCGTAGGCGGAATCGAGCAGATCGACGGGGAGATCGCTGTTGGTGTAGACGAAACCGGTGGCCAGACTGCATCTGACTCCATCGACCACGGCCTCCCTGGCCCGTTGGCTGCCCCGCTCGAAGGCCAGCAGATCCACGTCGAGAATGGCTTCAGCCATGGGGGCGGATTCAGCGGCGACCGTTGACAATCACGGGATTCCCACCCCCGGCCGCCCCGGGCAGGGCGGGCACCACCGACGTCTGACCGTCCCACTTATCCAGGAACAGCTTGTAGAGCACCTGGTCGTCGAGGCTGGAGTTGAGGGTCTGGTAGCGCTTGGCCTCCTGCTCGGCGATCAGCACCTCCGTCTGGGCCCGCAACAGTTGCTGTTCGGCGATCTGCTTCTGCTCGATCGCGGCGCGATACTCCTCGGCGATCTGCAGGCCGGTGAGATCCAGTCCCTGGACGGTCACGTAGTCGAACTTGCGCAGCTCTTCAGCCACCTTCTCCTGCACCAGTTCCGAGATGGAGTTCCACTCGGTGGCGATGGTCACCAGTTCGTACTGGGAGAACACCGACTTGAGGGCCTTCAGCAGGGACGGCTGGATCACCCGCGGATAGATCTGCTGGTCGTCGGTGGCGATCGTTTCGTAGATGCGACCCGCCTCGGCGGGCTTCATGGCGTACTTCACCGTCGCGGTGGCCTGGATCACCTGCAGGTCCTTGGTGAGGGTGGAGAACTGCTCCGGCCGCACCTGGGTGCGCACATCGAAGAGGGAGGTGTTCTGGGCCAGGGGAACCTTGAAGTTGGCCCCCGGCTGCCGCGGCGCGCCGGTGACCTTGCCCAGGGTGGTGACCACGGCGACGCTGCCCGCCGGCACGATGAACACCGTCTGGGTGAGCAATACCAGCCCTCCCAGCACGGCGGCGAAGATCAGCTGCCAGAGGCCGCCGAAGCCGTTGTCTGCGCCGGAGCGCATGGGGGATTGCATCGGGTGACTGGGAACCATGGGGGTGCCACGACCCTAGGCAGCGTTGGTGGCCCGGGGCCGCCATCGTGGGATGACCAGCAGATGGGGGAGGGCTGGTGCTGCGCTTCATGCTCGAACTGGTGCCGGCCCTGGGGATCGGAGTGTTGCTGGGGCTGCGGTTCCCAGGGCTGCCGGGGAGGCTGGCCCCACCGCTGATCTCCTGGGGCATCCCGATCGGCCTGGTGGCCCTGCTGCTGCGCTCGGGCTTCCAGGCCAACCTGCTCACGGCGGCGCTGATGGCGGTCGCCGCCTCGGGCCTGGGCCTGCTGCTGCTGCGTCTGCCGGCCCTGAGCCGCCGGATCCCCGACGGCAGCCTGCAGCTGGGCTGCATCGTGGGCAACACCGCCTATTGGGGACTCCCTGTTGGGTTGGCCCTGCTCCCTGCCGAGGCCATCGGCTTCACGATCGCCTTCGATCTGATGGCCACCCTGATCACCTGGAGCCTTGGCCCGCTGCTGGTCGACCGGCACGCCGGCAACCTCCGCCAGCAGCTGCGCGTCCTGGCCACCAGCCCGGCCATCCGGGGGCTGCTGCTCGCCTTGCTCGTGTACCAGACCCCCTGGAGCGCCTCCCTGGCCCAGTGGCTCTGGTGGCCGGCACGCCTGGTGATCCTGGTGGCCCTGGCGATGGTGGGGATGCGGCTGGCTCTGGTGCTGCGGCGTCGCCATCCGAGCCCTGAGAGCCCCCCCGGGCTGGGGGTGGCCCTGGCGGGCAAGCTCCTGGCGTTGCCCCTCGCCGTGCTGCTGCTGGCCAGCCTGCTGGGTTTGCCCCCCCTGCTGCGGGATGCGGTGGTGCTGCAGGCGGCGGCTCCCACCGGCGTCTCGGTTCTACTGCTGACGGAAGCGGCCGCCGTCAGGCAGCCGGCAGGGGCCTCTGCCAAGCAACAGGGGGCGGCGGAAGCGGTGGCGGCTCTGGTGTTGTGGAGCACGGGCCTGGCCCTGGTCTCGGTTCCGCTGTGGTGGTGGCTGCTGAGCGGTCCGCTGGGGAGCTAGGACTGGCCCGGAACGCTTTGCCCACCCGTCGGCGGCCATGGCCGGATCTCTCTCCCAGCGTCTCGACCGCAGCCTGTCCCACCTCAAGGGTGTGGCCGTGCTGCCCCTGCTGATCCTGGCGGTGCCCTGGGTCCAGGAGATCATCGACCAGCTGGTCTTCGGGGGGCGCTGGAACCTGCCGATGGTGCCGGGGGGCCCCTTCCTCGGCGTTCTCACGGCCCCCTTCAGCCACGGTGGCTTCGGGCACCTGATCAGCAACAGCCTCTGGTTCCTGCCCCTCTCCTGGCTGGTGCTGGCCAAGAGCCGGGGCGACTACCTGGCGGTGTGGCTGGGGGTCTACGCCACGGCCATTCCGGTCTGGCTGTTCTGGCACCAGGCCAGCCACGGGCTTTCCGGGCTGATCTACGGCCTGCTGGGTTACCTGCTGCTGATCGGCTGGCTGGAGCGCCGCCCAGTTTCGATTCTGTTGTCGCTCACGGCCCTGTTCGCCTACGGGGGTGCCCTGCCCAGCCTGTTGCCCTTCCTGAGTCCCCCGGGGGTGAGCTGGATCGGCCACGCCTCCGGTTTCGCCGGGGGGGTGCTGGCCGCCCTGGTGATCCACCGCGAACGGGGGAGCTAGCGACTTGTTGCTCCTGCCACAGCCGTGGCTGAGGCGGCCTCCCCAGCGCCGCCGCCGCTGGCCCGTTCTCCTGCTGGCCATCGGCGCCATGGCGCTGCTGCTCCTGCCCCTGGCCAGGGCAGCCCTGACCCAGCCGGCCCCACGCCCCCCCACCAGCTATGACCTGGCCTGGCGGGCCCCCTTCAACCGTCCGGCGCACTATCCCCTGGAGCGTCGGCCGGATCTGGCCCTCTACCGCCCCCATGGCGACTGGTTTGGACGGCTGATCCTTCCCCCTGCCGCCGCCATGGCCCAGGGCGGCGAGGACTGGGTATGGCTGGAGGTGGAACAGGCCCCGGCCGGCCATGACGACCTGATCGGCCGGCGGCTGCGCCTGGGCTGGCAGGACGACCCGAGGCTGCGTGCCCTGGTGGGGAAAATGCAGACGCCGGTACGGCTCGGGGCCGAGGCCCGCCTGGCGGCCCAGCAAGGCAATGTGGTCCCCACCCGCCTGGACGGCCGTGATGACGTGGGGCCGCTGCAGTCACTTGCTGGGGCCCACCCCCACGACGACATCACCGTGGCACTCGAAGCGGTGCAGCTCGAGCAGCGGGACGGGGAGCCCATGCTGCGCATCGGCCGTCCGCCCCTGCAGAGCACGGGCCGCTGGGTGGGCCTGGTGCGACTGCTCCGGCGCGATCCTGCCGACCCTGAGCGTTTCCGGGTGCAGCATTACGACCGGCTCCGGGGGGGCTTCAGCGGCGCCATCGAAACCGTCAGGCTGCCCCGCCAGCCACCCGATCGCCACGGCCGGCGCTTCTTCGATCCGGAGGGGCTGCTGGAGACGCCTGCGGGCGACGAAGGCTGGTACCTCTACGGAGCCCCGGATAGCGCCGGGACCTTCACGGCCCAGGCCCTGGAGCCCCGCCTGCTCACCTCCCTGGCAAGCGACCGGCTCCTGCGGGGCACCACCGCGGGACTGAACCACATCAACCGGGTCAACTGGAGCCGCGACCAGACCCGGCGCGGCCGCTTCACCCGGGTGGACCTGGTCCCCGACGGTCCCCACACCCCGTGGCAGCCCAGCGACCGCTCCCTGCTGATCCACAACTTCGGCGGCATCGGTGGCCCGGAGGGCGAGCCGATCAGCGGCTTCACGGTCACGGGTCATTTCGCCTTCGGCGCCGCCCGGGTGGTGATCGATCCCTTCACGGGCCAGCCCCGTTTTGACATGCGCTACCACCAGATCTATGCCAACAACCCCAATGGCATCGTCTCCGGCAGCCAGGACTGGAGCGCCTACACCGGCAACCTGCAGCGGGGCTGGCTGGGCACGCGTCCGATCTCCGACGTGCTGGTGCGCACCGAGCCCCTGCTGCTGGAGGAACTGGCGATCCAGGCGGAGGTGCTGATGGCCCGCTACCGCAGCGGCGACGGCAGCGGGGTGTCCCTGGTCAGTCCGGCCATCTCCTGCGTGCAGGATTCCAGCCAGGCCCTCTGGATCGCCATCGACCAGCTGCGTCGCCGTCGCCGGCAGCTGGACGGCCGCGAGCTGCCCCGGCTGGCTTCACTGGCCCAGGCTCTCGATGCCCTGCTGACCCCCTTCGGCATGGTGCGGTCCGACTGGCGCCACAACGCCTCGCTCATGGACACCCCGGGCGATGGCCCGGACCGGTTCAAGGCCAACCCGAGCCTGTGGGACGGGGTGCTCAGCTGGCGCTCCATGCTGCCCCGCCGGGCCCACGATGAGATGGCCGGGGTGTTCCTGCGCCATGGCGACCCCCTCCATGTGGTGCGCACCAACCAGGTTCCCGGGGTCGACGAGCGCCTGGCCCCCCTGGCTCCAACCCAGCTGCTGGGGCAGTTGCCTGTGGTGGGGGTGGTCCTGCCCCGGCTGATGGACGCCTTTTTCGCCCCTCTCACCGGCCGCGGGCTGGCCCTGGGCGCCCTGCTGCTGGGGGCCTACGCCGCCGCAGCCCTCGCCTTGGGGCGTGGCACGGGATTCCTGCCGGCGCAGCGGACCAGGGCGAGGCCCCTCGTCATGGTCCGCCAGGCGATCGTCCTGTTGCTGACCCCGTCCCTGATCGAGGAAACCCTGTTCCGCGCGGCCCTGCTGCCCCACCCCCTCGAAGGGCTGAACGGATGGGACAGCCTCGCCTGGGGAGCCCTGAGTGTGGGGCTGTTCGTGGCCTGGCATCCGTTGGCCAGCCGGCTCTGGTATCGCCAGGGGCGGCGCCTGTTTGACGACGGCCGCTTTCTGCTCCTGGCCAGTCTGCTGGGGGTGGCCTGCGTGATCGCCTACCAGGCCACCGGCTCGATCTGGCCGCCGGTGCTGATCCACTGGCTGGTGGTGCTGATCTGGTTGGAGCTGCTGGGGGGCCGCTCGCGGCTTGGCCAGGCGGTTCAGGGATAGGCGTTGGGGACGAAGAACTGCTCGTTCATCGGGGGCCGCTGATAGTCGCCGCCGCTCTTGCGGGGGGGCAATTCGATGGCGGCCGGGGTCATGTCCTCGTAGGGGACCTTGCTGAGCAGGTGACGGATGCAGTTGAGCCTGGCCCGTCGCTTGTCATTGGCCTCCACCGTGAACCAGGGAGCCTCAGGGATGTTGGTGTGGGCGAACATTTCATCCTTGGCCCGGGAGAACTCCACCCAGCGATCTCGGGATTCCAGATCCATCGGGCTGAGCTTCCAGCGCCGGGCGGGGTCTTCGAGACGGGAGCGGAAGCGGATCTCCTGCTCGTCGTCGCTGACGGAGAACCAGTACTTGATCAGGGTGATGCCGCTGCGCACGAGCATGCGCTCAAACTCCGGACAGGACAGCATGAACTCATCCACCTGCTCCGGTGCGCAGAAGCCCATCACCTTCTCAACGCCCGCCCGGTTGTACCAGCTGCGGTCAAACAGCACGATCTCCCCGGCCGAAGGGAAGTTCTCGACATAGCGCTGGAAGTACCACTGGGACTTCTGCTGGTCGGAGGGGGTACCCAGGGCCACCACGTTGCAGCCGCGGGGGTTCAGGGGCTCGGTGATCCGCTTGATGGTGCCGCCCTTGCCGGCGGCGTCACGGCCTTCGAACAGCAGGATCATGCGGTAGCCCACATGTTTCACCCAATACTGCATCTTGACCAGCTCCACCTGCAGCCGGACCAGTTCCTTCTCATAGAACTTGCGGTCCAGCTTGGTGGGACGGTCTTCTGGAAGGCTGGCGAGGTCGTCGAAGATGGGAGAGGGGCGGTAGAGATCCGACTCACTGATACCGCTGGATCGGTAGGAATTCGCCGTCTTTTTAGCTGACTTGTCCTTGCTGCTCAGGTCCTTGGATTTAGCTGCCGACCTGTCGGCCTTGATCTTGGAACCGCTTTTGTCCTTTTTTCCCATGCCACTGCGGAAGGTGAGCTGCTTACGGAATAGCCCATCCTCGGCCAGGGGACGGCAACAATGGTCACCCTGAGACAAACAAACAGCTTGACGGCGCTTTCCTCAGGAACGGCGGCCCGGGTCCACCCCAGCCTGTGCCGTCACTGCCGCTCCATCAGTTGGGAGCATCGGAGCTCTGGACCCACTGGGCGATCAACTGCTCCTGGCGCACCAGCCGATAGCGGCTGGTCTCGCAGGGGCTACGCCGGTACTGATCCCTGAGGCTTTCAAGCCTGGAAACCAGGTAATGGTAGACGGGATGATTTTTGTGCATGAGTTAGACCGAGAGGCAGCAACTTCTTAACAAGAGTTAACCGGCAGAGGGGTTGGGTCGCCGGTTTCTCAGGCGGCGAAACTAAAACCAGGAGCCCACTGGGCGATCAGCCGCTCCTGGCGGACAACGCGGTAGCGGTTGATTTCGTTGGGGAACTGGCTGTACTGCTCGTTGAGGGAGCGGAGCTGCTCCAGCAGCGCATTCAGAACGGGATGGTCAGCATTCATGGCTCGTGTCGATCTGTTGCCAAAATCTTAACTGAATCGGAAGGGGTGCAGCGCCGGCGCTGCGGTCGGGTCAGCGAACCCCCATGGCGGCGCCCAAGCCCGAATGTCCCCGTTTGGGGGGGGGCGCGATGGTCGGCCATGGACGACAGTGGATGGATCTCTGCGGGGCCTGCCCCGAAGGATGGCCGATGAGCGCCCGATCGCTTCCAGCGTCCCTACCGAAGGCCACGATTCCGAAAGTCACCATCGGTGAACTGGAGGCCAACTATTCGATGTACTGCAAGGCCCTGCGCCTGCTGGTCCGCGAAGGACGAACCCTGAAGAAGATCCAGCGCACGGTCTGCTGGCACCGCCTCGAGCAACTGCACCAATGCCTGCCGAGCCAGTACAAGGACCCTGACTACCTCTTTCTGTTGTTGCGCCGCGAAACCAACCGCAAGGCGGCAGGCCTCCCCTGCCCCACCTGAGTCGACCAGGGGGTTCCAGTAGCAACCGTCACAACGGTCAGCCCCATGGACCTTCACCATGCCTGAGCGGACAATGCTTCTAGGGTTCCGATCCTCCTTTGCAGGCTCTGCCGGCAAAGAAAAGGATGTCTGGTCCGAGAGAAGCACATTCACTGTTCTGGGGCCCATGTCCCCAAAACAGTGAATGGCACGGAGGGACAAAAGCCCGGGAGACCGCCCCATTCCCACCGTGCCCAGAGGACTGAATGAACGAACCGTCCAGCGGCAGCGCAGCTGATGCGGCCGAGGCATTTGCGCGGGGTGGTCACCCTGCCGGCAGTGAAGGGGCCCGGGCCCTGGAGAGAGAAGCCGCCCTGCCCCTGACCGGCTGGCAGCAGGAGGTTGACCAGGGCCTTCGCTATGGCCTGGAGGCGGCGAGCAGCATCGTCGATCGGCGCATCTCCACCTTCTCCCGCGGTGAGCTGCCCCACTACGCCGGCATCAACACCTTCATGAAGGCCCCGTACCTGGAGGATGTGAACCGGGTCGGGGACTTTGACGTGGCGGTGGTGGGCGTGCCCCACGACAGCGGCACCACCTACCGCCCAGGCACCCGCTTCGGCCCCCAGGGGATCCGGCGCATCTCAGCCCTGTACACCCCCTACAACTA